>JACCDP010204994.1_pt1 | contig 34007 bp, 28 predicted proteins | sample 7445841 | NCBI WGS metagenome assembly JACCDP01 (sample SAMN15323441, study PRJNA562643) | freshwater metagenome | isolation source: river surface water | place: USA:Blue River Watershed | collected 2017-08-17 | reverse complement strand
TGCCGAGATCGATGCTGCCGTCACGGACGTGGATGTCGTCACGGTGTGGACCGAGGCTCGTTTGTTGGCGAGCGATGTCGTCGCTGTGACTATGTTGGTAGGCTGCGAGCAGTGTGGCCGCAATCAGGGCTTCGTCGTCATCGATATTAATCGTACCAATACTTGGCATGTATGAAAGCGAAAATGCGTGTGCATTGTCAGTTATTTGAGCATATATTGGTTGTGCCAAGTGTTGTAACTCGGTTATAGCCTGGATGCGTGCACACACAATTGCGGCGCCACTCTGTGCTAGCTGTTCGTCCCAAAAAGCCAGTTCAGTGCTTGCATTGCGGGGGATGCGGCCACGTTCGCGCCACTGGCGGAGCAGACCGTTGCGTTGGGTGAGGACTTTGGTGTATTGGTTGAGCATGCTCAGGTAGCGCCGGTCGAGTTGTGCCAGCATGGCGTCGAGCCAGCGGCGGCGTTCGGCGGGTGCCCCCGTCAAGAGGTCGAGATCGGTTGGTGCAAAGAAGACGACACGTAAAAACCCCAGCCAATCGGTGGCGCGTACAGGGGATTGGTCGACACGCAACACTTTGGTGGCGCTCCCTCCCGCATTGCCCGACAGCTGTTGTTCACCCCGTGCTTGAATGATGATGTCGAGGTGAATACTCCGCCCATTGCGTTGCACATCCCCGCTAATACGGGCAGTTGCAGGCAGCTCCGGCGTATGTGTGGCGTGCCAGTGGATGAGTTCGCGGTCGCTGTGGGTGCGTGGTGAGCGCGTCATGGCAAGCATGGCTACTGCTTCGAGGATGGACGTTTTGCCAGCCGCATTGGGGCCGAAAAACAGTGTGGCACCATTGCCAATTGTGAGATCGAGGCGCGCATAATTGCGAAAATTGCGTAGTGACAGGGTGTGCAATTCCACACGCTCACCCCTTTGCAAGCAGTGACACATCAGCGACCACGGTATTGATGGCGCTATCGTGTGCGTTGATTTGGTGCGTCAGCGTGACGTGTTGCACATGCTGTTCGTGGAGCCAATCGTTCCACTCGGGATGGAGCCGTTCGGGGATATCGTTTTTGAATGCTTTGACCAGCGCTTTGCGCAGACTTGCAAAGTCGAGGTCGTACCAACTTTTGAGGGCCACACTCGCTGACGCGCCAAGTGGGGCAAAATTGCGCATCAGGGTCATTAGTCCCCCTTGGACGAGCTGATGGCGTTGTATGACCAGTGCCTGTGCAGCGTTAGCATGTGCGTCGAGGTCGCTATGCTCGATGACTGCTTGGGGCACCGGGAGCTCATCGATGACGAGATTTGCTGCACAATTGCGTGCCGCACTTGTGCGTTGAATCCAGCGCTGTACGGGGGTGCTATTGAGGTAGCCGAGGAGCCATGGGCTACTCTGCTGATACCACGGTGTGGCTGGTACGGCGCCATTGGTGATGCTAGCAAAGTAGACTTGGGTGCGATGCTGGTGCCACGTGATGATGGGTTGGTTGGGGGGAAGTACACTCTCTGGTGCGAGCTCCCACCAATGCCCGGACGTAAATGGACGTTCGGCGACTGCCAAGGCGAGATGGCGTGAGAGGGCGGGGAAGTGCTCTGCAATGCATTGCCATGCCGCGTTGCCATCGGCATGTGTGCCACAGTGCTGTGCCGTCCACCCGGGTGGCAAACAGAGCAGATAGCGGGTGCTGGGCAAGACACTGTAGCGTTGCACATCGTCGCTGGTGTGGTAGCGGCGCAGGAGCGGTGCGAGCGGTGTATCAAGCAGCACCAAGCGATCACGCTGGCTTTTTTCGAGCACAAAGACGCTGCGTGGACTCGGGTTGAGTCCGTCGCAACTGCGGTGTCGCATATAGCTGGACAAGGTGAGGACAGCTGACTGGTCAGGCATCACCGATCACATTCTTCTAGGGGGGTGCGAGCGAGCATGCCAATATCGCGGCATCCGCAACAGAACATCGCCACCCGTAACTCTTGGATGTAGCCGGTAAGCTCGGTAATCACGGCTTCACTGCCCAGTGTATCTACTGCGGCAATCAGGGCTGGGCGCGCCGTACCGACCAGATTGGCACCAAGTGCGATGGCTTTGGCTGCATCGACACCCGAACGCACGCCGCCGCTACCGATGAGCGGGATGTGGGGCAGGGCGTGGCGTACCTGCTGAATGGCTTGGCTGGTGGGGATGCCCCAGTCCGCAAAGGCGGCAGCGACTTGGGCGGTACGGGGTTGTGTGTGACGAAAGCGCTCGACTTCAGACCAGCTAGTGCCACCCGCACCAGCGACGTCGATGGCAGCGACCCCTGCCTCGACGAGCCGGCGAGCGGTGCTGGCGCTAATCCCGTTGCCGACTTCTTTGACGATGACCGGCACCGACAGCGCACGACAGACGGCGGCGATTTTGGGCAGTAAACCAGCAAAGTTAGTGTTGCCTTCGGGCTGTACAGCCTCTTGTAGCGCGTTGAGGTGCAAAATCAAGGCGTCAGCTTCAATCATGTCAACGGCGCGTTGGCACTCACTCACGCCATAGCCGTAGTTGAGTTGTACGGCACCCAAGTTGGCATAGAGGGCAATATCGGGTGCCACACGGCGTATCTGGTATGAGGCAGCAAGTGCGGCATCGCCGATGGCGGCGCGTTGTGAACCCACACCCATGGCGAGCCCGAGGTGTTGGGCTGCGTTGGCCAGGGCGACATTGATGGCGGTGACATCGTGTGCACCACCAGTCATCGAGCTGATGAGCAGGGGTGCCTGCAGTGGTTTGCCCAGGAAGGTGGTGCGCAGGTCGATGGCCGCCATGTCTACGTCAGGCAGGGCATCGTGTGGCAGGCGCCACCGTGCAAAATCAGTGCTGATGCCTTTGGCATGCACGTTTTCGTCGAGAACAATGCGCACATGGTCGAGTTTGCGACTACGGGTTTGAGCATGATCGTCCATGTGGCATCCTTTAACACAACAGCATACATCTTGTCGTATTATACCGTACCACGTTGGCAACATGGGGTGTGAGTGGAGTGGAATGTCTGCTCATTGGCTTACACTGTTGTATAATAGATAACGTGATTTTCTATACATACAAAGGGTCATTCACGTGTCACAGAAACAAAAACAACCAGTGCGAACACCCAAAAGCAACCTGCCTGCATATTTGGCAGCCGCCATCGTGATTGGGGTACTTGTCTTGTCAGCATTGTCATTGGGTGGCGGGGTGACTCCAGCCGCAGAGCAACCAGCAGCAGAAATGGCAGTGACATCGGTCGTTACCATGATGACGGCAACGGCCGAGCCAGCTGCCCCAGCTGATGCAGCTGCGCCAGCTCCGACAGGCAAACAGTATGCGGCTGCACCGGCCATGAGCATTGATGCTGCTAAGTCGTATACGGCTACGATTAGCACGCCGCGGGGTGATATCGTCATCAAACTACGCCCCGACTTGGCACCTGAAACGGTCAATAGTTTCATCTTTTTGGCACGCGACGGCTACTACGACGGCTTGACGTGGCATCGTGTGATTCCCGATTTTATGGCGCAGGGTGGCGATCCAACCGGCACGGGAATGGGTGGTCCCGGGTATACGGTCAAGGGTGAGTTTACCGATAAAGTGTCGTTTGACAAGCCGGGAATCGTGGCCATGGCGCGCCCAGGCAACGATGTCAATGGGAATGGATCGCAGTTCTTTATTACCACGGCTGCTGCACCACACCTCGATGGTCAGTATACGATTTTTGGTGAAGTCGTCTCCGGTCAAGACATTGTCAACGGTATCCCAGTGCGTGACCCGATGTCGGCGACTACCCCAGGTGAAGCGATGCAGACTATCACGATTAGCGAGCAGTAAGCATGCGCAGTCGACCCACCCCAGCGCCGCCGGCACCGTCGTTTCCGTGGCTGATTGTGGCCGTGGTGGTGGTGCTTGTGGTGGGTGGGGTGGTGTCGTGGTGGGTGCGTGGTATTGCCCAAGAGCAACCCCCCCCTACCGCCACCCCCGTGGCAGTGGTTGTGGCCACCGCCACGCCGCTCCTTGGTGCCACCCCAGCGCCAACAGCGACCGCCATAACAGCAGCACCTGATGTGACTGCGACACCGCCGCGGCGCTATCTGGCAATGGATGAAATCGTCTATGCACCTGATTTTTATCGGGATGCCATCACCGCCTATCTCCAGCAGGCTGGGGGTGAACTCGCCAGTGTGACACTGAATGTGGCTGGGCGGCGGTATGATTTTGCTACCACACTGCTCGGGCAGACACTCTACTACAGTGTCAGCCCCAAAGTTATCCTGGCACTGATTGAATACCAATCTGACCTGGTGTCGCAAGCGAATCTGCCGAGCGAGCGTTATACGTGGGCGGCTGGGTATCGTGGTGATGGTGGGCGTTTTGCCGGATTGGGTGCACAGATGCGTTGGGCGGTGCGTGAGCTCTACTATGCGCGGCGTGATCTGCCGGTACGCCCCGCGTTGACCTACCTCGATGGCGAGGTGGCGGCACCCGCATATCTCAGCGACACCCAATACTTGATTGCACGCCTGCTCGCCCCCACGATTTATTCGGATCGCCTGGATGTGGCACTGTGGCAATATGCGGATACCTACGAACGCCTGTTTGGTGCATTGCCGGCCACGCTGCCAACAGTGCCACCCGCACCCGTCATGCTGCATCGACCACTCGCAGAAATTTTGCCAGTCACATCGTTTTTTGATCATGGTGGACCATTTCTCACGCGTAATGCTGCGGATGGTGTTACCACCTACTGGGGACATACCGAGACAGATATGGCCTTTGCCTATGATGGGCATGATGGCTGGGATTATGCGGGAGCGCCCCCTGATCCCGCCTTGGCGTCTGCGGCTGGCACGGTCGTTTTTGCTGGGATTGCCGACGATAACTGTGATACGAGAGCCGTAATTGTCGAGCATGGCCGAGATGTGCGTACGCTCTACTGGCATTTGTCACAGATATTGGTTGAGGTGGGTCAAGTCGTCGCACAAGGTGAAACAATTGGTATCATCGGTGAGACGGGGTGTGCCAAAGGTCCCCATCTGCACTTTGGGGTGCAGTATCGTGGTGTGAGTGTTGACCCGTATGGCTGGTGTGCGCCTACCCCAGACCCGTGGCAAGCGCATCCTGCGGGGGCAGGGAGTACGTGGATGTGGGCCGATCAGCCGTCGCCATGTGCGCCACCCCCTGTGGGGAGTGTATTGGTCGATAGTGATGATCCGCAACAGTTCCAGGTGCGTAACGCGACGATGACCGACGTGCCGGCAGGGGTGGGCAATCGTGCATTATTTACGCCATCGCAACGGGGTTATGACCGCATGCGTCCATGGCGAGCTCGACCGTTTGTCCCCATGGCCCTCGCCGAGTGGTCTGCACCACTGCCGACGCCTGGCACCTACCGTGTAATGGCGTATGTTCCCTATGCTTTGAGTGGGTTGATCGATAGTGATGGGGTCATGTATCAGATTTTGCATCGTGATGGCGTGGCCGAAGTGCGCGTGAATAGCCAAGAAGTTGCGAATGAATGGGTGGATCTCGGTACGTATACGTTCGCAGAGCGTGGACGCGTGCTTTTGCCGTTGCGTGATGCCATTGGCGGGCGGGGTATTTGGGCCGATGCCATCATCTGGATGCCCGTGGCAGGGGGCTCGCCATGAGTGCCATGTCGCCTGTTGCCCTCCTCCCCACATATGTGGCAGACCCCTGGGAAGCATTGCGCGTGGTTGCGGTGCGTTGGTGTGATCAATCCGGTGATGTGACCACACTCACTCGAGTGGCTGCCGAGCTCGCAACAACCCTACAGCTCCCAGCCGACGAAGTGCACACCCACCTGCTGGTTGCATATGGTGAAGCCATCGCGGAGCGACGGAATGCGGAGCGTGAATCGCAGTTGCTCCAACGCATGGCCGAATTACGTGGTTTGCACCGCATCATTGCGGCGGCGAATTCGACGCTGGACCTCGATACGTCGATGCGTCAAGTGGTTGAAACCGTGGTGGATGTGGGCAGTGTCGATGCCTGTGCCATTTATTTGTATGACCGCGATGCCAACGAATTGGTGTTGCGGGCAGTGGCCGGCTTTGATGCCGGATTGGTGGGGCAGATACGTATGAGTCTCGGTGAAGGAGTCGTCGGTGCTGCCGGGCAGCAGGGGCAACCGCTGATGGTGCACGACGTGACCCATGATCCAGATGCGGCCAGGGGGATGTCTCCCGTGATGGCGCATTTGCGGGGGGTGCTTGCAGTGCCTATCGTGTTGTTTAGCGATGGGCGCTTTCATCTCGGCACCCCCAAGCTTCAAGGTGTGGTCACCGTCCAAACACTTCATCCACGCCGTTTTTCAGAAAATGAAGTCAGTTTTGTGGAAACAGTAGCAGGTGAATTGGCTTTCTTTATCACCAATGCCCAAATGTTCCAACAAGCAGATAGTCAGCTGCACCGCAAAATTCGTGAACTGACCTCGCTCCAACAAGTCTCGAAACGCATCGCCGAACAGTTGCGTATCGATGAGTTGTTGCAGTTGATTGCAGACAAAGCAGTTGAATTGAGTCACGTCAGCCGTGCCGATATTTTTAAACTCGATGCAAATGGGACGTTGCATCTTGCGGCTACACACGGTGCCCCGCAGCATGTGGCTGATGTGCCCCCGTCGATTCGGGCAGCAGTACGAGATGGGCGCCCACTAGCGGTACTCAATGCCTACAAAGACTCACGCTTCCCCGAACTCGCAGATACTGCGGCCAATGACCGTTTTTGTTCGTTGTACTGCACCCCGCTGCGGGTACGCGGTGAGCGCCCCTTGGGGGCGATTAGCCTGTATACTGAACACGAGCATCATTTTGATTTCGAAGAGGTGCGGTTGCTGGCCGCCTTTGCGGATGCGGCAGCCATTGCCATCGAAAATGCGCGGTTATTTGATGAAAGCCAGCGAGCCTTGGCGGTCAAGTCGGTGATGCTCCAAGAGATGCATCATCGTGTGCGCAACAATATGCAAACGATCTCTGCACTCTTGACGATGCAGCTGCGGCGCATGCCACCAGATTCTGATGCAGTGGCTGCCTTGCGTGATAGTGTGGCACGCATCCAAGCCATTGCTGCGGTGCACAACCTGCTTTGCCGCGAAGACATCGGTGTGACTACCGTTGATGCGATTGTGCGGCAAATTGTCGACCATGCGGTGGTGAGTATGACTGATCCGCAACATGCGGTGCACTTCCATGTATCTGGGTCATCCATTCCTGTGGCGTCACGTCGTGCCACCGTGCTGGCCATTGTCCTCAACGAGCTGGTGATGAATGCGCTTACCCATGGACTGATGGCAGTAGGTGGTGATGTATACATTGATATGACCCTCAGCGACGATACGGGGATTGTCACGATTCGCGACGATGGCCCGCAACGCAGTCAGCATTTGCCCCCCCACAAGGGGAGCGGTATGGGCCAGCAAATGGTGCGTACGCTGGTGGAAAGCGATCTCCATGGTGAATTTGCCTTTGTCATACAACATGGATGGGCCGAGGCCATAGTGCGTTTCCCCATTCACGATGATGCAGAAGAGGAGCCCGCCCTATGAATCGTCTCGAACGTCTACGTGCCGAAATGGCGGCCAACCAGATTGATGTGACCGTGTTGGTGCCAGGGAGTAATTTGCGCTACCTCAGTGGCATCAGTTTTTCGACCAAACTGCGCCTCGCCTGTCTGATTGTGCCACTTACGGGGCAACCTGCGATTGTGCTCCCCACCATGGAAGCCCCCCGTGCCGTGGCACAAGCGCAGTTTCCTCTGCACGTCTTTGGCTGGGATGATGATGCCGGCCCGAGTGCGGCAGTTATCGATGCCTTGCGAGCTACCAATGTGCGTGGGGGCACGATTGCCGTGGAGCATGTGGTGATGCGTGTCTTTGAATTGCGTGCCATCGAATCTGCCCTGCCACACGCGCGGGTGGTGAATGCGGATCCCGTGTTGGCGCAGTTGCGCATGCACAAAGCGGCCGATGAATTATCCGCCATGTACAAGGCGATTGCAGTTGCTGAAACTGCCCTGACGCAGGCCTTGCAGGCTACGCGTATCGGCATGAATGAGCTCCAGGTGGCAGAGCTGTGGGACAAAGCCATTCGCGATGCGGGCAGTGTGCCGTCATTTGACCTTGCAGTTGGCTCTGGTCCCAATGGTGCCAGCCCCCATCACAGCAACGGCACGCGCCCCCTGCAAGCCGGTGATTTGGTGGTGATTGATGGTGGTGCGGTGGTTGATGGGTATGTGTCGGATATCACCCGCACCATTGCGGTTGGCACGGTGTCGGCGCGGGCGCGCCTAGTCTATGATACGGTGTATGCGGCGAATGCGGCGGGGCGCGCGGCAGCTGCGCTGCCCAACGCGTCTGGCGACAGCGTTGACCGCGCCGCACGTGCCGTGATCGTGAATGCTGGTTTTGGCGAGTTTTTTATTCATCGTACCGGACATGGTCTGGGCATTGACATCCACGAGCCACCTTTTATGGTGGGCGGTGATACCAATCGCATCAATCCTGGGATGACGTTTACGGTGGAGCCAGGTATCTATTTGCCGGGGGAATGTGGTGTCCGTATCGAGGATATGCTGGTGCGTACGAACACGGGGGCTGATACCATGACTACGTTCCCCCGTGAACTGTTTGTGGTTGCGGAGTAACGCATATGAGCGATACCCGTCTGTCACTCGAGGCGCTCATCGAAGCCATGTTGTTTGTGGCTGGTGAGCCGGTGGCCATTGAGCAACTCGCCGAGTGGGTGGAGCTGCCACCGGCACAGGTGCATCAGGCGTGTCAACACTTGGCGCATCAGTTGGCAGGGCGTGGGATTGCACTGTTGTGGCACGATCAGCGGGTGCAACTCGTGTCTGCAGTGGCTGCAACTCCGTTTGTACGGCGGATGTTGGGGCAAAGTGGTGCAAGCAAATTGACCAATGCCATGTCAGAAGTGCTCACGATTATCGCCTACCGTCAACCGATTACACGTGCACAAATCGAAGCCATTCGTGGGGTCGACTGTAGCACGCTCGTGCGTCAGCTCCAAGCCCGTGAATTGGTGTGCGAAGTAGGGCGCCTCGACACCATTGGTCGTCCTGTGTTGTTTGGTACAACCGAGCAGTTTTTGCGTCAGTTTGGCTTGACTGCGCTGACCGAGTTACCGACCTTGAGCATCACCACCGACTGATGGTGAGGATGTATCAGGCTCTTTGCTAGCTGATGGTGTCACGTCGAGTTCGCTAGTGCTTGATTGTGAGGTGGCCGCGAACTGATGCGCATCAGTGGTCGCACTCGCATCCTCTGGGGTAAGTGGACCGGTGACTTTGCCAATGGGAATGGCATTGGTATCGAGCTCAACTGCAACTGGTGCTGTGCTGCCGTCGTTGCCGCCACTGTGTGCTGGCGGGGTTCCCGGGAGTGGTTCTAGCACTACATTTGTGCTTGGTCGGCGTGGCGTGAGCAAGAGTGCCACCACGACAAGTACTACACCGACTCCAGCACATACGCTATAGGCTGTCATCAGCCATGATACGTACGGCGGAAACACGGCACCATCAATCAGCGATAAAAACGGCGTGATGATTTGTGATTGGTCGGGCATGTGTTGTGTGAGCTCGCTCGCCACATCAATGGTCAACAGCGATTGACTCAGGGCGGCAATCCCCATCCCCCCAGCACCACTGATGAGACTTAATCCCCCCAGCCACCCACAAAAGCCACGGATACTGCGCACCGCCAGTGCCAAGATGATGATAACCAGCGTGACTGGCCATATGATTCCTTGTCGCGCCGTGAGCGTAATATTTGCAATTGCGTCAGTCATGTCTTGTGTTTGCATGGTAGTGAGCGGGTTTGTGGTGTCTTGTGTCAGGGTGTCACCACGGAGTGCCGCTGTCACCTGCTGGCTGAGATAGCTGACTAGTTGTTGCTGGGTGGCAGGGTCTTGTGGGGCACACAAATTGTCACCAAGATCGCGCGATGTATTGATAATTGTAATCAAATCGCGTTCTTGGCTGGCCGTACACGGTGAAGCTGACTCGACTACCTGTGTCATCAGTTCGGGTACAGTCGTAGCAAGTGTCTGTGTGAGCCGTGCTGGAGAAAAATCCCCGTCCATACTTGCCATCAGGGCCGGCATCTGCTCTCGAGCAATATTGCGTACGGTGGGATCGGGGAATAACGTATTGTAAATGTCAGCAGTTTCGCTATCGTCCGGATTCATCACTGTGTTGTTGAGTAACGCAGGGATGGCCGCAATCACCTGTGCTTGGATGCGAGCAGGGCTCAGATTGGCCACAAATGTGGCATCAGTCAGCACAGTGTACGTAACCCCATTGATGAGGATACTGCCGATAATCATGGGGATAACCAACATGCTGAGAAGGACCGCGGTGAGTATACTGCAGGTGCGCATAGTGCCTCCTTGAGTGCGGTGGCCTGTGGTCATAGTATAGCACTAACGAACCGAAACTCTATGATGTGCGTTAATTATCACAAAACAGATCAAAAAGGTTCATAATACGCACAGATCAACAGCAGATCCCAGGTAAAGATGCATTTGTATGTAAACAATGTAAATGATATATGAATCCATTAATATCAAATATATTAAACAATTATGGTATACTTGTAAGTAGAGTAGTTATAGGGCTTAACATCAATAGTGCAATAAATGATAGTGTTTCTCGTTTTTACGAGCAAGTACGCACATGTGGTAGGCTATTTCTATGTTTACTTGCTTGCATAAAATAGTGTTGATGCTGTGATGTATTGTGTGAGGGTAATAAATGCACATGAACGTAGAAAATTTTACGCTGCATGTCCAACAGATCCTTGTTGTGAGTGCATCACCGTCATTACGTGCCCAGATAGAGGCGCATTTTGGCAGGCGTCACTATGTGGTTACTTGGGCTGAAGATGGTGATGATGCCATGCATCTGTGTATGGTCGCAGTATATGACTGTATTATCATTGACGTAGCAGTGCTCCGGCGTGATGTGGTTCGTTACATACAGCGGATGCGTGAACGCACACAAACGCCGCTGATCGTGCTTGGGGCACGACGTGACGCTGCCAACAAGATTGATGTAATCCGTGTTGGTGCAGATGACTATCTGATAAAGCCGTGTCTCATGACAGAGCTTGAGGTGTGCATATACGCCATATTACGTCGGATTGCCCTCACGCAGAATCCGATGCGTAGCAGTCCAGTGCAGTTGAATCCAAGCAATCAGAGTGTGATCATTAATCAGCGGACAGTGGATACGACCCCCATGGAGTTTGCCATTCTTTCTACACTGATGGCTGCGCCTGGGCGTGTCTTTAGTCGATCCGAGTTGAGTCGCATTATTTGCGGTGTAGACACGATGCCTGGTCGGGCGATTGATGTGCATGTGAGTAATATTCGGAGCAAAATCGAGCATGATATCGATAATCCGCGCTATATTGTGACCATTTATGGGCGTGGATATATGTTTAACGATGAAGTATTGCCTGCGTGAATGGTCTGTATAGAATTGTGCAAAAGATAGTGTATACTGCTAATAATCACATTGTATTTGTTTACCCATATGAAGCAACCACCAATTGAGGTGCGCGCTACGCCGCTCTCAGAGCGTGTTGCGCACGATGTACTCCGCCGTATCTTAGCTGGGGAATTTGCCCCAGAAGGCATGTTGCCATCGGAGCGTCTGCTCCAGGCGACATACAATGTTAGTCGCCCCGTGGTACGTGAAGCAATCAAAATTCTCAGTGCACGTGGCATTGCCACCCCAGTCAATGGGGTTGGTGTGGTCATCAATCACAATGTGCGTGCGTCGACCTTAGAGTCGTTGTTGCTTGCGTTTCATCAGCAATCAGTCACATTAGCCGACATGTTGGCGGTGCGGCTTGTGATAGAGCCACATGTGGTAGGATTAGCCACCACGTACGCAACGCCGGCACAGATTGACGCTATGTATGCTAATTGTGTGATGATGCGCCAACTCGCAAGTCATTGTGACGCTACAGATATGGCGCAACGCTATAATTCGGCCAATGTGGAATTTCATGTGTTGATTGCTGAAGCGAGTCACAACCCGGTATTCATCATTTTGACGGATGTGTTGATGGGGGGAATCTGGCAGGCAGAGCACCATGCGAATCAATTTTTTGATCCGACTGCCTACACCAGTACTGCTGATGCGCACCAGCACATTGTAGATGCGATTGTTGCCCGGGATGGTGCGACTGCGCATGCCGCCATGGTGGAACACATTCAACAGACCCGCGCATATCTCGAACAGGCACAGCTCCTGACGCAGATTGTGCGTTTTGGTTGATAGGCAATCCTACAAAATACGTTGCCCAAACAGGCTCGCAGCTAAATCGACTGCAAGTTCAGCAGTCCGGTTAAACTGATCAAGAATGGGATTGATTTCAACCAAATCGAGGGCGCGTACGCGGCCATCATCACACAGTGTTTCCATAATAAAGTGTGCTTCGCGGATACTTAGTCCGCCACTGACTGGCGTCCCCACGCCTGGTGCCACTGTCGGGTCGAGTGCATCCATATCAAAACTCACATGTAGTGTATCTGCATCTGCGAGGTGGTGGCGGGTACGTTGCATGACGGTGGCAATGCCTAGCTCATCGATATCGCGCATTGTAAACACGAGAATGCCGCTCTGGCGTAATGCGATGCGTTCTTGGCTATCGAGATCACGAATTGCAATCATGACGATTTGATCGGCACGCAGGTATGGGGGCGGGAATCGGAGGGGGGGCGGGCACATTCCCATTGTACTACTCACCACCATGCCGTGTACATTGCCAGAGGGTGTGGTATGTGGTGTATTGAAGTCCGCATGAGCATCAACCCAGATGACACCGAGGCGTGCGCGTTGTAGGCTCCCTAGAATGGTGCCGATGGCGCAGCTGTGGTCACCGCCGAGAAACACGGCAATGTCGTCTGCGGCGATGGCTGCCTGCATGGCGGTTGCACTCGCATGGGCGACAGTGGCAATGGCAGTCGAGTTGTGGGCCTGTGGGGTATCATCAGCGTGGGTGCTGGTTTGGATGTCGGGGACAATTACATTCCCACATTCGTGGATGTGCCACCCCAAGGCGGCCAGGCGCCCACTGAGCCCCGCATAGCGAATTGCACTCGGTCCCATGTCAACACCACGTCGACTCTGCCCAAAATCTATGGGAATACCGTGAATGCGAATGGTCGCCATGGCGGATGACTCCTGTACTGCATCGGACGGGATGGTGGAGTGGGTGGGGGTGACTGATGCTTGCGCGAGGGAGTTTCTCCCTCGCGCAGGGGGTAGGTTATTTCTCGATGGTGACCATGATGGTCAAAATCGTGTTATTGGGGCTGGTTACGGTGACAACGGCACGTCCTTGCCCAATGGCTTGGAAGCCAGGGTTGGTTTCGTAGGTGTCTTTGGTGCCGCCTTGTTCCACTTTGACCAGCTCGGGATTCTGGGTTTCGACAATCCAACCCTTGGATTCGCCGGTAAAGACGTAGAATTCGCCAACTTTCATGGTAACGGGTACTTCACCCTCGAAGACGTCACCTTTAATCGTGGCCATGTGTGGTGGCAAGGTGCTTGCAACGACGTCGCTGGTTGCGCTCGTTTCATTGGGTTGCTCGCTGGCCTGGTTGCTCGAACCACAGGCGACGAGGCTAGAGAGTAATCCGACACACAGTGCGATAAAGATCCAGTGTTTCATCGATGCATCCTCGCAAAAGAGCGAATATTCGCAGTCATTATACTATATCGATGTGTGCAAAAGGCAAAATGTTCATGGTGAAAAATGAGACTTTTCTTAAAATGTGTATGTAATAAACACGTATCACTGTACCAGCTATGCAGTATCTGCCCCCAGCATCTGGTCGATGAATAGTGGCATGCGTGGTGTCATTGGTACGAGTGGATGTGGGGAGTATTAGGTGTGTGGTGCTATCAACGAATGAGCCAGGTATGGTATACTGTTGGTGTCGCAAAAATCACAAGTACCATGTGTGTCAAAAAGCTATCTGTGGTTGACGGGCGTTGCGTTTTTTAGCAAAATTCGCTATGATACAAGGCAATACACCCGTATATTTACCCCTGCGACGGTGCCTGTAGCAGGGGGATTTTTGCCCTCTTTTTTGGGTCTGTGACAGGTTGGGAGGTCGCCGTGAATCTCGCCAAAACGTGGAATAGCGTACTCGGATCACTCGAAATACAGCTTCCGCGGGTCGAATACAACACGTGGTTGCGCCGTACGGAGTTGGTGCATCTCGATGCGCACACGGCAGTAGTCAGCACGACGACGCCCATGTTGCGTGAGGCTGTTGAGTCGCGTTACACGGCCATGATTATCGAGCAACTGCGAGATATTATCGGCTACACGGTCACGGTGCGGGTGATTATCGGCCCATATGTGCCGCCACCAGAACCTGCCACTGATGGAGAAATCGTGCGTGATGGGCGTGGCGCCATCACCAACGTTATCCCCACCATCAGTGATGAGATGGTGGATGAGCATGCGGCGACGACCACCATCGCGAGTGATAATGCCGGCGAGCCGTCAGATGCCGCAGTAATAGCAGTGGTGCCTGCCTCGACCCAGACGACGACCGTCATTGACACCCCCAAGTCACGCGACATCAAGGGCGGGGTGTCGCTACGAGACGCTGATGGCGACGACGAAACTCCCCAGCAGATTGATTTTTTTACGACGGCTACGCGTGGCATGCTTAATCCGCGCTTTACGTTTGACCGATTTATTATTGGCTCGAGTAATCGCCTGGCCAGTGCTGCGTGTATGGCGGTGGCTGATAATCCGGCTCAGGCGTACAACCCGCTCTTCTTGTATGGTGGTGTGGGGCTCGGTAAGACGCACTTATTGCATGCCATCGGTAATGCGGCGCTCGAACGTGACCCGGAAATCAACGTGTTGTACGTGTCCAGCGAAAAGTTCACCAACGACCTCATTAATGCCATTCGACGACAGCAAACAGAAGAGTTTCGCATTCGTTACCGCAACATCGATATTTTGCTCATCGATGATATTCAGTTCATTGCTGGCAAAGATGCCACCCAAGAGGAATTTTTCCATACGTTTAATACGTTGCATACTGCGGGTAAGCAAATCGTGCTGTCATCGGATCGTCCTCCCAAAGCAATTTTGACCCTCGAGGAACGGTTGCGTTCACGCTTTGAGTGGGGCTTAATCGTCGATATCCAGATGCCCGATTATGAGACGCGTACGGCGATTATGCGTACCAAAGCGGAGCAGATGACGGTGGATGTCCCTGCCGATGTCATCGAATTCTTGGCGCAGCGCATTCAGAGCAATATTCGTGAGCTCGAGGGGAGCCTCAACCGTGTGGTTGCCTATGCCAAGCTCAACGGCACCAGTATTTCAATAGAAAGTGCGCAAGCAGCGTTGAGTGATTTGCTCGATACGAGCCGCAAAAAACGCGTCACTGGCGATATGATTCTGCGTGCGGTGTGTGAATTCTACGGTGTCGATTTGCGCACCTTGCAGGGGCGCGGGCGCAGTCGCAATATTGTGGGTCCACGCCAAGTAGCCATGTATCTCTTGCGCGAAGAAACCGATTCGAGTCTAGTGGATATTGGCGCCTTGATTGGTGGGCGCGATCACACCACGGTGATGTACGGCTGTGACAAAATCGGCGAAGAAATCATCACCGATACGCGCCTCAAACAAGAAATCAATTCGATCCGCGAACGCCTCTATCAAGGGTAACCACATTTCTGCCACTATCTTACATCGACTACAGGCGTGCGGTGGCTGCTGCCACTGCGGCGGCGCATTGTGCGTCGATATCTGCCTGTGCTGCTGCATGGCGTGCCACAAATTCAGTATGGCGAGGGTGGGATTGGAGTGTAGAGAGGTTGGCGGTCACATTGATGAGGGCCGCATTGATTGCGGCCACGGCGAGGTGTGCTGCGGCCGCCACATCGCCGACGGCGGTGCGGTTGCCGTGTGCCGCCAGTGGCGCGCACAACGGCAACAGGGTGGCCGCGACTTCGGCAATGATCAGGGGGGTATCGGTGGCAATCACCGTCGCGGCCACAATGGCGGCCGGGCGGGTGGGGTCATCTTTGGCGATTTTGTAGGCTGCAGCCACACCCTGATAGGCGACGATGTCGCCGTGGATGAGGTCGGTCAGGTGCGCGCGTGCAGTCTCGGCCGTGTCACGGATCGCCCGCGCCTGTGCATCGAATTCGGCGTAGCGTGGTCGTCCAATCGTCAAATCACACACCATGGTGATGAGTCCAGCAGCCAAGGCACCAGTCAGGGCTGCCACACTGCCCCCACCCGGGGTGGGGGTAGCAGATGCCAACTGGTCGAGGAAGTGTTGCACGCTGTGGTGGCGGAGTTCGCTCATGCTAGCGCCCTTCGCCTGCTAATAAGCCGCGTAGCCCGTCGACCAGGGTTGTGCGGTTGAAGCGGTGCTGTGTGCCACTCTTGAGGTCACGGACCACGACTTCGCCGGCTGCCTGCTCATCGGGGCCTTGCACCACCGCCAGGGCGATACCACGGCGATCAGCGGTCTGGAGCTGTTTGCCGAGGCGTTCGGCACTGTCGAGTGCGACTTCGACCTTGAGGCCAGCTGCGCGCAACTGGTGTGCAATCGCCAGGTTGCCAGCCATGCAGTCGCTGTTGAATACTGTCACAAACACATCTGCCATGGCGCCCTGTGGTCCCATGCCCAGCTCTTCCATCACGTCATGGAGGCGATCCAGCCCAAAGGCGATCCCCACGGTGGGGAGCGATTTTTCGGCAAATAGCCCAATCAAGTCGTCGTAGCGACCACCACCAAGCAATGAGCCCATCGGTGGTGATTCAACGACTGCCTCACATACCATACCTGTGTAGTACGACAAGCCGCGGGCAAGGCGTGGTGCGACTGCATAGCGATTGCTCGGGACGCCCATGGCGCTTGCGGCGGCAATAATCTCCCGCAGATTGACGATGGCGGCTTGGGCGCGTTCGTCTCCGACCAAGGCGGTTGCCAACGCATTGAGGACGCTCTCTGAATCACCATTCAGTGAGACGAGGTGCAGAATGCGGTCACAGGCTGCTGCTGATACGCCACTATTCATGAGTTCGCTACGCACGCCGTCTGCGCCGATTTTGTCGAGCTTGTCGATGGCACGGTAGACGCTCCCGGCGGCGGCTTCGTCGAGCCCCGAGACGCGGGCAATCCCGCCGAGGATTTGACGGTGGCTCAGCAGGGTGACAAAGTTGTCGAAGCCGAGGGCGGAGAGGGCGTCGGTCAGCACGGCGATGATTTCGGCATCAGCGACCGGCGAGGCCGAACCGACAATGTCGACATCGGCTTGATAGAACTCGCGATAGCGCCCGCGCTGAGTGCGTTCACCACGGTATGATGCACCAACCGCATAGCGGCGCCACGGTAGCTGGAGCTGTGATTGGTATTGGGCGACCACACGCGCCAGCGGGACCGTTTGGTCGTAGCGCATGGCGAGTTTGCGCCCACCGTGGTCTTCGAAGCGATAAATGAGGCGTTCTTCGTCGCCGAGTTTGCCTTCGAGTGTTTCAGCGTGTTCGAGGGTGGGTGTTTGTAACGGTTCAAACCCGTAGCGTTCAAAGACGTTGCGCAACGTCTGAATGATATGTTGGCGCAACATCATGGCTGGAGGCAACAGGTCGCGCATCCCTTTGACATTTTGTGGTTTGGTGCTCATGCTATCCTCGTCATCTGCGTATTTGCTTTATCATAGCATTTTTCTACGATGACGGTTTGTTGGGGTACCCCATCCAGCGTTCGAGGGATTTTTCAGTGCGTAGGACGAGCGGTTCGACGACTGCACGGGTGCGTTTGTAGGCCTCGTAGAGCAGTTCACCATTGCGGCGAATCCACGGGGTACGCCGTGTTTTCGCGAATTTGAGCAAGCGGATGATGGCGAGATGCACATAACGCAACAGTGGATCGCGTGTGCCAAGCAGGGCAATTCCCGGGATGAGAAAGGGCCAGCCTGGCATGATGGGCATGAGTAACCCAATCACTCCAACAATGACACAGATCAGCCCAATAATGCGACGGATGAGCATGAGCGCAGGTAAATACATCGGTTAATCCTTTGGTGGCGTCGCATCAAGCGGGATACCTGCAAGCTGACCACAGGCTGCAGCAATCGAAACACCACGCTCTACGCGCACCGTGCATGGTACATTGGCTTGTTGCAAGACGCGTTGAAAGGCAATCACGCGTTGGCGTTCTGAGCGACCGAGTGGCAATCCAGGCACGGGGTTCCACGGGATGAGGTTGACGTGGCAGAGCATGCCTTGGAGCAAATCGGCAAGTTCGCTAGCAAGTTCGGGTGTATCGTTTTGGCCTTGGAGCAGCACGTATTCAAACGATACGCGTCGCCCCGTTTTGCGCGTGTAGTCGCGGGTGGTTGCCAACAACTCGGCGATATTCCAGCGTTTGTTGACCGGCATCATGCTTGAGCGCAGGGTGTCGTTGGACGCATGCAACGAAATCGCCAAATTGATGGGTAGTGCTTCGTCGGCGAGGCGCTTGATACCAGGTACGAGCCCTACTGTCGAGACAGTCAACCCACGAGCACCGATGTTGATACCGTGTGGGTCGTGGAGCCGTTCCACGGCCTGCCACCAGCGATCATAATTTGCAAACGGTTCACCCATTCCCATAAATACCACGTTCCCCAGTGTGTGTGGTAGTGCATCAGGATGACCACCGTCACTCCCCCACCACTCATCGCTGTCGGGCAGATTGGTGGTGGGGCGTTGTGGCTGTTGCTGTTGCAGTGTGCGCAAGGTGCGCCGCGCCCACAATACCTGTTCGACGATGTGATGGCTGTCGAGGTTGCGCAGTAGTCCGAGTCGCCCCGTCGCACAAAACGTGCATCCCATGGCGCAGCCGGCTTGAGTCGACACACACACCGTGGCACGGTCAGGATAGATCATCAAGACACTTTCGATGAGTTCGCCGCTGGGCAGGGTAAACAGTGCCTTGTGTGTCATCTGGTTATCGGCGCTGACAACTCGTTGCAGTGTCAGTGAGCCAATTGTCGCTTGTGAGGCGAGTTTTTGCCGCAGTGATAGTGATAGATCAGTCATGTGCGCGATGTCGCGTACATGGTTGACGTAGAGTTGGCGGTTAATCTGTTTGGCACGAAAGGCAGGTTCGCCGAGCGTGGCCATCAGCTCGGTGAGTTGGCTCTGTGATAGAGACAAAAGGTCAATCTGTGTTGTACTCATCGTAGCGCTCTTTTCCACTCCCCTGTGAATTATAAGTCAATGGGCGGTGCCGTGCACCGCCCACATGTGAAAGAGTGATGAGTATATGGGTTACGATTCACTGCGTCGTCCACGGAGCACCGCAGGAATGATCCCCAGCCATGCAATACAGGCGGCCACAAACAGGGCGGTCTGAAAGCCCTGTGCCAAGATGTCAACGGGGGCTTGGGTGATGTCCGCAAATTCGTGTCCCGACAAGCTAGCTACTTGTGCCGACCAAATGGCTCCAGCCATGGTGACTCCGCCTACCTGCCCAATCGACCGGATGACGGCCAGAATGCCGTTGGCGATGCCACCCCGTTCTTTGGGCAGACTGCCAATCACGCTGCTGGTATTGGGTGATTGGAATATGCCAAATCCGGTGCCAATAAAGACTACCCGAATCAAGATGTCGAATACGCTGGATTCGGGTGTCAGCGTGCTCACATTAAAGAGCCCAATACCGAGCAGTGCCATACCAATTGCAGTAATCCAGCGCGAGCCAAAGCGGTCGGAAAGCCGGCCACTAATCGACGATGTAATTGAAATGGCGATGGGAGAAAACATCATCATTAGGCCGGTTTTCTGAGGTGAAAAATGCAGCACGTTTTGCATGAAAAAAGGCAACAAAATGAAGTTGAACTGGATGCTCATGGCACCACATGCGGCAATCAAGAGCCCAAGACTAAAGGTGCGATTGCCAAAAAAACTCATCTGAATCATCGGCTCTGGGGTGCGTTGCTCCCACCACACAAACAACACCATGCCCACAATGCCTAGGACGATGAGCATGACGATATATGTCTGACCAAAGCCCACATGCTGTCCTTCAGTCATGGCAAAGAGAATGGCCATCAGTGCACCACCGAGCAGGGCTGCCCCAAAAATATCGAATTGGTGCTCGGCGCGCTTGTGGTCGTCTTCGAGGGCACGCAAGGCGATGACCAGCGCCAACAAACAGATGGGGATGTTGACAAAAAAGATGAAACGCCAGCCGAGTGTGCCGATAATCAGACCACCGAGCACTGGTCCCATGGCGATGCCGACAGCGGTAATCGTGCCGTTGTAGCCGAGGGCGAGTCCGCGCTCGCTACTGGGAAAGGCTTGCACGAGCAGGGCTACCCCCATGCTCTGGATCATGGCAGCCCCTACCGCTTGCATGACGCGAAAAACTACCAGCGAGGGGAGATTCCACGCGATGCCACACAACGTGGATGCCACCGTAAAAATAATCATGCCGGTAATAAACACGCGTCGTCGCCCGATCATGTCTCCGAGGCGTCCCATGCTGGGGAGCAGACACACAATACCCAGAATATAGGCGAGCACCGTCCATTCGACTTGCCCCAAGGTCGCGCCAAAGGTGCGTTGAATGGTATTGAGGGAGATGTTTACAATTGAACTATCAATGGTGGCCATAAAGGTGCCACTACCGACTGCGGCTAGCGCCAACCATTTACGATTGTGTTGTGCGTTCATAGGTATCGTTGATTCCATTACAAATTATGATGCAGCAGGTTGCGTGGGAGTGGTTTGTGTGCGTATGCGAAACAACAATGGGATGAGCCCGAGGGCACAGATTCCTGCTGCAATCAGCATCGTGTTGCTGTACCCCTGCTGGAGCACCGCTTGGGGTGCTTGGCTAAAATCAACGTACTGGCCGCCACTGAGTTGGCTGACTTGCGTGGTCCACACAAACGCACCAATCGAGATACCACTAATCTGACCCATGGTACGAATCACTGACATGATGCCATTGGCGATGCCACTGCGTTCTTTGGGCAGACTACCGAGAATGCTACTATTGATTGGGGTAAAAAAGAGCCCGATACCACAGCCAATGCAAAAGACCCTAATCGCGACATCCCAGAGTGTGGGTGTCGCAGAGAGCCCACTCATCAACACCAAGCCAATCACCCAGATGATGATAGCTACTGGTGTGATGCGGTTTGGCCCATATTTGTCAGATAAATATCCACTCAGCGATGATAAAAATGTGGTGGTGATGGGCACCACTATCATGGCAAGCCCAATTGTCTGGATGTCGTATTTGGCCACTGTATGCAAATAGATGGGCAACAAGACGTAGTTGAATTGTTGTGGCAGTGCGATGAGATAGATCATCAACAGCCCGATGCTGAAATCGCGGATTTTGAAGTAGCTCAAATCAATCATTGGCGCAGTAGTACGTAGTTCCCACCAAATGAAAAAGACCAGTCCGATGATGCCGGCGATAAATGTCGAGATGACAATGGGTGTTGTAAAGCCGATATGCTGGCCTTCAGTGAGTGAATAGAGGATAGAGACGAGGGCTGCGCCGAGGCTGATGGCCCCCATGTAATCGAAACGCTGCGGACTCCGTTTGCTATCGTCGACAAGTGCCCAGTGCGAGACGATGATCGCAATGATGCTGAGTGGGATGTTGACCGTAAATATTGAGCGCCAGCCAAAGCTGCCAATCAACAAGCCGCCAAGCATGGGACCTGAAGCCACCCCCACTGAGATGATGGTTGCGTTGTACCCGAGTGCGCGCCCACGTTCGCTACTCGGGAATGCCTGTACGAGCAGTGCGGCTCCCATGCTCTGCACCATGGCGGCACCAACGGCTTGGATTAAGCGGAAGGCGATGAGCGCCTCAACGCTCCATGCGTAGCCACACAGGGCGGATGAGACCGCAAAGAGGATGAATCCCGTAGTGTAGACCCGTTTGCGTCCAATCATGTCACCGAGTCGACCCATACTCGGGAGCAAGCAGACGATGCCGAGTAAATAGGTGAGAACAACCCATTCCACGGCACCAAGACTTGCATTGAAGTCATTTTGGATGGTGCTCAGCGCAATGTTGACAATCGAGCCATCGACGGTCGACATGAACGTCCCGCTACCAACTGCGGCTAGGGCCAACCACTTGCGCGACGAGTCCGTGGGCGCACTCTGCATGATTTGCCACCTTTTGTTTGTCTATATCCCCAGCCACGCTGGTGGGGTGCTACTGGTTGCGATAGCCAAGCCAGCGCAATGCGCTGGGGTCGTCACGCCAGTTGTTCCGCGGTTTGACCCACAAATCGAGGTAGACTGGCTGTCCAATCAGATTCTCGATGGCAGGGCGGGCTTCCATGCCGATCCGGCGTAACATACTACCGCCTTTGCCAATGATGATGGCTTTTTGCGACTCTTTTTCGACATAAATCGTCATGCGCATGTAACAGTTGCGCGGACGTTGTTCCCATTCTTCGACTTCGACGGCCACACCATAGGGGATTTCGTCACCAATGAGGTGCATGACCCGCTCGCGTACCAATTCTGCCGCAATCGCACGTTCGTTTTGATCGGTGACTTGCTCGGCCGCATAAAAGGCGGGACCAAGGGGCAATCGGTTCACGATTTCGTTGATGAGGGTATCAAGTCCATCACGTTTCAAGGCTGAAATGGCAACTTCCATATCCCATGGTGCGAGCGCTTGGAACGCCGCTAAACACTCGGCAGCATGCGGGTTGGGGCGATCCGTCTTGTTGAGGACGAGGATCTTGGGTGAGCGGCTCCGGCGAAACATGGCCGCAATTCGCTCGTCGAGCTCGTTGGGCATGTGCGTGATATCGACTACCATGCACAGTACATCTGCATCGGGTACCGCATTGCGTGCTTGTTGCACCATAAAATTGCCCAAACGGTTGCGTGGGCGATGAATCCCCGGGGTATCCACAAAGATGATCTGGGCATCTGGGCGTGTCAAAATGCCCCGAATCGCACTGCGTGTCGTCTGCGGTTTGGGTGACGTGATGGCGATTTTTTGTCCGATAATGGCATTGAGCAGTGTCGATTTGCCCACATTGGGACGCCCCACGATGGCTACAATCCCGGCCCGCTCGACGGTGGGCAGTATGATAGAGGTATCCTCGACAGGTGGGAGTTCGCTGACATCATCCTCCGGATCATCGGGTGAAATCAACACGCTTGCGAGGGCGTCGTAGCGCCCGGGTGTCGCATGATCGACATCAGCAACATCCACCCCGAGGATGCGCCCGAGTGGGTCGATGTCGAGAATAGCTGGTTCGGCGAGATCAATGGTCTGCGCAAACGGAGCAAACGCCACCGTGAGTACTGCGTGCGCCGCATCCCACGTGGCTTGCGGGTGAGTAATGGCATGGGGGACCAAGGCCGGTGGATTCGTTTCTTCGTGTAAATCGAGTTGTATGCCTACCACACACCCGTTGCTATCACACAAGAGCCGGACTGGGCATTCGAGTTCTTCGACTGCATCGCCTTCGTTGAGCTCAACAAAGTACCAGTACAGCGTGCCAGCGTCGTTATCGTAAGAGACATACATAACCAAATCACCTTTTCTACAGGAGTGTATCACCATACGGTGTACCGCAAAGACAGCGAAATCCGCATGGTGTGGTACGCACCGCATTGTACCACGCAGGGCATTTCATGGTAGCGTCGTAATACAACTTCCGGCGCTCGCTACGATTTCTACTGATTGGAAATCGCTGAGGGTGAGGATTTGTTCGAGGACACTTTTGGCTTGCGTCGCTGCCGCCACCATGTCTTCGCTCGTGCACTTTTGCAGGATGAGTTGGCGCCCTGTCTGCAGTGCCTCGATATCAATATTCATCAGTGATTGTGCCAAAAAACCCTGTTCACGTGCTATCACCCGACTTTTTTGTACATCCACATCGACACTGAGCACCTTGCTCGGTGGCAGGGTGATTTTGAGCTGTTGTTGGTCCGGAGAAATACTGATGTAGTCCTCGGTGAGCTCGTCGAGTGACACGCCATATGTAATCCGCCCATAAAAATCGATAATCACGGTATCACGCCCATGCTGTTGCACGTCATAGTTGAATGTACGGGCGAGTTGTTCGGCCCAATTTAGGAGTGCTTGCGCCTGCGCACTACTTGCGGCTTGTGACATGGTGATTTGGTCATTGTATTCTTGCTGATAGGTCAGCAAATCAGACAACTTGCGTGTTTTGATGAGGATGGCACCCTTGTCGCGGATAATCGTTGTTGGCGTAATAACTACCACCACCGTGTTGGGTTGTGCAGTGGGAATGGCCGCCACACTCATGTCGGGGAGTGCGGCTTCAACGGGACATTCAGCAGATTGTACGCCGGTCAATGTGCGACTCAAGGCGCACGTGTAGGGCTGCAAGTCTGCCGCAAAGAGCGCATACACTGCCGCAATACCGGCCAAAATCACCAACCACACCACATTGTTGTTGTAGCGGCGGTAGTCACGTTGGTCAGCATAGTATTCGTCGTCTTGGTCTTCGATGCGGTTGATGGAGACGCGTGGTGGTGGTGGCAGCTCCCCGGGGCGGGTGCGTCTACGTGGTGGTTGTTCATCCATGCGATACCTCGTGAGGGCGCGTGGCCACATGTAGTGCCACGGCATTGGGTGGCAAGTGCCGGTAGGTGACATCCACCCAGCCAGCAGCACGGAGCATGTCGGCCAGTACGGGTGGATCGGGGAAATGGCGCGATGATTCGGGTAGGTAGCGATAGGCGACAGGATCGGCGCCGAGAATGCGGGCAATCCGCGGCATGACTTCTTCGAAGTACAGGCGATGTCCCCAGCGCACCACGGCCATGCGTGGGCGGGCAACTTCGAGGATGGCGAGTCGACCACCTGGTTTGGTGACCCGGTACAGCTCGTGGAAAGATGCAGCGATGTCGGTCACGTTGCGGATAACAAAGCCAGCCGTAATTGCATCAAAAGTGTGGTCTGCAAAAGGTAACTGGAGCGCATCTGCGCCCACAAATGCGGACTGGCTGTCGAGCCGCATGACCCCAGCTTGCATCATCGGCAACGAAAAATCTGCGCCAATGGCCAGACCGTGTGGTGCCTGTGCACGCAGGATGGGGAGAAAGGCACCGGTGCCACTGCCAATATCGAGTATGACTGCATTGGGGGCAGGCGCCAGCGTGCGCACTGTGATGTGGCGCCACCAGTCGTCAAGCCCAAACGTCATCAAGCGATTCATGCGGTCGTAGCCGGTGGCGATGCGGGCAAACATGCGCACCACATAGCTGGCTTTTTCGGTGGGTGGTGGTAAAACAGACACGCGAATACCTCGTGATGCTACTGGTTGTGTTCAAAAATCATGCGCAGACCGTTGAGGGTTAAATTTGGCTCGACTGCGGTTATGATAGGTGTCTCTTTGGCGATGACATCGGCTAAACCACCGGTCACGACCACGGGACATGGCTGGCCAAGTTCGGCGTGCATGCGTGCTACGATGCCTTCGACAAGCCCGGTGTACCCGATGATAACGCCAGCTTGCATGTGATGCACCGTATTGCGGGCGATGACTTTGGGTGGCCGTACAAGCTCGACCTGGTACAGGCGTGCTGCCAATGAAAAGAGTGCATCCGATGAGATGCCTAGTCCAGGCGCAATACAACCACCCACATACACGTTGTCGACGACCACATCAAACGTGGTAGCGGTACCGAATGCGATGGCAATGACCGGGCTCCCATAGGTGCGCATGGCTGCCAATGAGTTAGCGATGCGGTCGGAACCCATTTCGTCGGGATTTTCTACGTCAAATGTTAGTCCACTCGCAATGCGTGGTCCTACCACTAATGGGGTAATGCCGAGATATTTGCTACACAGTTGTGTGAATTGCATCATGAGTGGGGGAACCACACACGAAAGCACACAGCCGTGAATGGCGCTGACATCGATGTGTTCGAGATTGAACAGATTGCGGATGAGCACGGCGTATTCATCGGCGAGTTTGTGTCGTTCGGTCAGCACACGCCAGTGTGCGATGATTTCTGTTCCCTTGAATACACCGATTTTGATGTTGGTGTTGCCGATATCAATGGCCAAGAGCATAGGCGGAAGCTCCTTTGAGCGCTGGCTGTCTCTGTGCGGGTATTGTACCACCTCACCGTGATTGACGTGTGGGATAAATTCTGCGGTATGATAGAAGCAGTATTCGTGATGGCAATAAATGGTAGGCAGAGTGTATGCAAATATACCCACCAGATGATCCGTTTCTTTTTCAGTTCATGTTGGGGAGCATCCCAATTGCATTGCGCTGGTATGGCGTGCTGATTGTGGGTGGTGCCATGATTGCAGCGCAGTGGTCTGCCAATCGGGCAGCCAGCCGTGGGCAGGATCCAGAACACATCTGGAATATTGTAGTGTTGGGCATGATTATGGGGATTGCTGGGGCACGCGCCTACTATGTGGCGTTTGAGTGGCCACGCTTTGCCAACCAAAGCATCATCAACATCATCAATCCGGCCACAGGTGGACTTGCTATCCATGGGGCACTCATCGGGGCGATAGGCACGGCGTGGTGGTATACGCGCCGGCACCAGCTCGATTTGCGCGAGTACCTCGACATCATGATGCCGACATTCATGTTGGCGCAAGCTATTGGTCGTTGGGGGAATTTTTTCAACCAAGAAGCATATGGCCGACCAACCCCATTCAACTTTGGATTAATCATTGATGCACCATACCGGATCCCCCCCTACAACGATCTCGATAAATACCCGCCAACCACGTTGTTTCACCCCACGTTTTTGTATGAATCGGTGTGGAATTTTATGGGGGTGGTGCTACTGGTCGTCATCGAGCGGCGCTTCCGTCATAGTTTGCGCCGAGGTGACATGGTGCTCTTTTATGCGGTCATATATGGGCTGGGGCGTCTGTGGATTGAAGGGTTGCGCACCGATAGTCTGTGTGCGGATTTGGTGGGTGGCGGGTGTGATGGTTCGCTGCGGGTGGCGCAGTTGGTGAGTGTGGCATTGGTCGTACTCGGCTTGGGGTTGCTCTGGCTCAACCACGCCCGTGAGCTCGAAATCACCGATGTGACCTCGCCGATGCCGGTCAAGCCGTTGTTTGATGACACCCCCGCAGTTCCAACGATGCCGATTGGTCCCGATGATCTCCCTGAAGCACAAGTCACTGATGCAATGGTGACGAACGAGCAGCGTGCAGATCCCACAGAGACGGATCCCACGGCTCTGCCACCACGCACGTAGTACGGGTACACGATGGATGTCGAGCGCAAACTCGCGGTGTTAGCTGATGCTGCCGGCTACGAAGCATGTGATACGCATGCCGTAGCCGGTCGGCGCTATCAGTCGCGTACGGCCCGCTGGTCTGATGCACCCCTCGGTGCCGAAGCAGATGCCCGTGGTGTGCGCCGGCCCGTATTGCGGCTCTTGATGAGTGCTGATTGCATCCACGACTGCCCCTACTGTCCGCTCCGTGCCGGCAATGATGTACCACGCGCCACATTGACTGCCCAAGAAGTCGCAGATACCGTTGCCCCACAGCTCCAACAGACGGGTGCTGGATTGTTGTTGTCGACTGCAGTGACCCACTCGCCTGATACGGCTGGAGCTGCAATTGTGGATGGGGCACAGCTGTTGCGCACGCGTCATGACTTTCGCGGCTATCTCCACCTCAAATTGCCGCCGGGGGTCTCGCACGCCACCGTAGAAGCGGCTGCGCGCATTGCAGACCGTCTCAGTATCAACATCGAGGTACCGAGTGCTGCCCGCCAAGCACAACTGGATGCAACACGTGATTGGCGCCGTGACGTGATTGTGCGCTTGCGCTGGATGCGCGATCTGCAACAGGCAGGCTTGATTCGCGCAGGTATTGCCACGCAATTCGTGGTGGGTGTGGCCGGTGAAAGTGACCGTGAGTTATTGACCTCGACGGCCTGGTTGCGTAGTGAGCTAGGGGTCGGTCGCGTCTACTACGGGGCCTTTCGCGCTACACCAGGTACCCCCATGGCCAATGCAGACACCACCCCAGCCAAACGGACGCAACGCCTGCTCCAAGCGGATTGGTTGCTCCGTCATTATGGGTTTGCAGTGGATGAAATTGTGCAAGTGGGGCGTGAACAGTTGCCACTCGCATATGACCCCAAGCTGGCTTGGGCCATGCACCATCCCGAATACTTCCCCGTCGAAATAAATCGTGCCTCGTATGACCAACTGCTCCGCATTCCGGGGATGGGACCGCTCGGCGTCAAGCGTGTGCTGCGTTTGCGCACCATTGGTACACTCCGTGAGCCTGCACACATTGCTGTGTTGGGGGCCGCAGTAACACGCATCTGTGATTTTGTCACATTTGATGGACGCTTCTTTGGCACCGGTCATTCACTCCGCAAGGCGCGTCGCCTTGCACAGCAACCGATTGCCGAACAACTCACGCTTTTTTGAGTGCAGTATCAGCTACGACAACGTATAATAGAAAGAGCGCAGTCATTTATTGTGCGTGAGTCTGGAGATGTGGCATGGGCTTTACGGTACACGCCCCCTACCAACCAACTGGTGATCAACCGCGAGCCATTCAGCAGCTCGTGGATGGGGTACATCGTGGCATGCGCTACCAAACGTTGCTGGGCGCCACGGGGACTGGCAAAACGGCGGTCATGAGCTGGGTGTTTCAAGAACTCCAGCGCCCTGCATTAGTCCTTGCACACAACAAAACACTGGTGACCCAACTCTACGGCGAATTCCGTGAATTGTTACCGGACACTGCGGTGGAGATGTTTATTTCGTACTACGACGAATACACTCCTGAAGCCTATGTGCCCAGTAAAGATTTGTACATTGAAAAAGAAGCATCAATCAACGAAGAAATCGACCGCTTGCGTCACGCCGCGACGCAGGCATTGCTGACGCGTCGTGACGTGTTGATTGTGGCGTCGGTCTCCTGTATATATGGGTTGGGTAGTCCAGCAGATTATGGCCAAGTCAAAATCACACTCACAATGGGTGAAGTACGCAACCGTGACAAATTGCTCCGGCAGTTGCTGGATTTGCAGTTTGCCCGCAACGACGTGGACTTCCACCGTGGCACCTTTCGTGTGCGGGGTGACACGCTCGACATCTTTCCCGCTAATGCGGAGCATGCAGTGCGTGTCGAGTTGTGGGGTGATGAGGTGGAACGAATTTCGACATTCGACCCACTGACAGGTGAAGTGTTTCGGCAACACCAGCATATTGATATTTTTCCTGCCAAACACTTTGTGACTACCACCGAAAAATTGGGTGCGGCCATCGGCGACATCCAAGATGAGCTGACGATACAGTTGCAGACACTGCAGGGTGACGGCAAGATGCTCGAAGCAGCCCGCCTCAAGCAGCGCACTATGTACGACATTGAAATGCTCAGTGAGATGGGTTACTGCTCGGGCATCGAAAATTACTCACGCCACATGGATCGCCGCTTGGCTGGGCAGACACCATGGACACTGATGGATTACTTCCCCGATGACTTTGTCTTGTTTGTGGATGAATCACATATTTCGTTGCCACAGGTGCGTGGCATGTACCTCGGCGATCGTTCACGCAAGACGACGCTGGTCGATTATGGCTTCAGATTGCCATCAGCCCTCGACAATCGTCCACTCAACTTCGAAGAATTTACGCGTCATATGCGCCAAGCAATATTTGTGTCGGCTACTCCAGCACCATACGAACGCGACATCTCCAACCAGATTGTGGAACAGATTATTCGTCCCACTGGCTTGCTCGACCCGGTAATCGTGCGCCGCCCGACCCGTGGTCAAGTGGATGACTTGGTGGGCGAGGTGCGGGCGCGTGTCGACAAAAACCAACGCTGTTTGGTGACGACGCTCACCAAACGTATGGCTGAAGATCTCGCTGACTACTTGCGTGAATCAGGCATTCGTACGCACTATTTGCACTCAGACATTGACGTCATCGAACGTGTTGAGATTTTGCGTGATTTGCGCCTCGGTGTCTACGATGTGGTGGTTGGCATCAACCTCCTGCGTGAGGGTCTCGACTTGCCAGAGGTGTCGTTGGTGGCGATTTTGGATGCCGACAAAGAGGGGTATCTGCGCTCGGCGTCGTCGCTCATCCAGATTATGGGACGAGCGGCGCGCCATGTGGATGGCACCGTCATCATGTATGCAGACAAACTGACTGCATCGATGGATGCTGCCATCAAAGAGACCGAACGCCGGCGTGCCATCCAGGAAGCCTACAACCATGAACGTGGAATTGTGCCGGTGGGGGTAGTCAAAGCGGTACGTGACTTGAGTGATCGGTTACGCAAAGCTGCTGAAGAGCAGGGGGTCTACGCCGCCAATGGGCACGATGCACCTACAGCGGTGCAGGTGCCAGCGACCCGTGAGGCGATGGCGACGCTCATCAAAGACCTCGAAAAGCAGATGAAGGCGGCCTCACGTGATTTGGAATTTGAAAAGGCGGCCGCACTGCGTGACCAAATTCTCGATTTGCGCCGTACGATGGCCTTCGAAGAAGCAATTGCACCAGCACCAGCCGCAGCCAAGCCACGGGCTGGCACACGGCGACGCTAAGGGATAGAGACACACATGGCGGTACAGATCTGGATTGGCGAAAAACCAGAGCATCCCAATGAGCGACGAGCCATTACCCAGCTGGCAACACAGCTGGCACGCCTCGATGGGCTGTACGTGGTCATGGTCAACTTCAGTGTGGGAGGGCGCACCATCGATGCGGTCATCCTCAAGCATGATGGCTTTTTTGTGGTCGAACTCAAACACTGTGATGGGCGTGTGATTGGCGATGTCAATGGACCGTGGTTTGTAGAAAACAGCAACGGTGAGCGTAAACGACTCAATCCGGGGCGCAAAAATCCCTACAATCAAGTTATCGCCTACTACTACGCCTTTAGCAACTTTCTCGGTGAACGGCGCAACGACATCACTGCTAACAAAAACACCGATACGCGCTCGTTACGGCGTGTAGTCGCTATTGCACCGTCGTTGCATCCAGACTCACAGATCGATACCGACTGGAAGGTACAGGTTATCGGGCTTGACGAATTGCCAGTACATGTCTTTACCGAACGCTCCACTAACATGGCGTGGAACGACGAAGAACTTCAACGCATCCCCCAGTTGCTCAACTGTACGCGCTGGGACGAAATAGAGCATCTCGTGTTGAGCGAAATCACCCCGCCGGCTCCGCCTATCCGCCCCCGGCGGCCGATTTTGGCACAGCTGCTCTCCACATGGACAGGGCAGGCCTTGATTGCAGTCAGTGTGGTGCTCCTGGTCGTTGCTCTTTGGTTTGCGGTGAGTACGAGTGGCACGCGTCTGGTCACACTGCCCCCCATGAGCGCCACGGTGACCACCGTGGTGGATCAGGCAGTCACATTGCAACGTACCGTGACACGCTGTAGCTGGGATGATGTGCAAACAATCATGCGCACGCGTGCAAGTGATGGCAGTTGGCAGAGCGTTGCAAGCGACGAGAGTGCCGATGTGTTGTTGACGTTGTACCAGGTGAGTGCCTGCAATGGTGAGATCAGGGTGCGGCTGCAGATCAACAACAAGACGAGTGATTTGCGCTTGCAGATTCCGTTGGATGCACGCCATGTGCAAATTAGTGATTCACTCGGCACCAACTACGAAGTTGCCGATGTGCGCTCACAACCGTCCATATTGCAGGTTGATCCAGACAGTACGGCAATGGGAGTGGTGGTGGTCTCGCGTGGAATCCACCCGAGTGCGACCACCTTGACTATTGCCCTCAAGGATATCACCATGGGCGATGCTACCTGGATTGTCCCGTTGGTGCAAGAATAGAATGTCGCTAATGGGTCACTTGCTGGAGCATCCAGCGTAGCCAGGCTTGTACCGTTTGTGCGCGACGTGGACGGGTCGCACCGCTCATGGTGTGTGCCAATACGGGGTGTGTTGCCAGCGTGGCTACGATGATGTCGCGATCAGGAATACGTTGCTGATCAATCATGATTCTGACCATCTCGCGGAAACAGGGTGTTGCAACAATGGCTGCCATGATGAGCCGCTTTTGTAAGTGAGGGCGCGCATGCGCGACGTGATTGCCCAGCGTGCTCAGCGTGACGACTTGAGCCGTGTCACGCATGCGTAGCTGTGTATCATCGATGAATCCCAACCAACGGGCTGCATTAACATAATAATCTGTTTGACGTTTGTCATAGCCCAGTACCTCGGTAATTTCTGTTTTGCTGCGTGGTTGTTGAGCCAGCACGCGCACAATATTGAGCATGATCCGCATATCATCTGCTTGTGGAAAGGGAATATCGCGCATTGGTTTGAGTTCGTGCTGAAGCCATAAATCATGCATATCGGCCAATTGGAATGATTGGGTATCGAGCGTATAACAGTAGTGTTGGGTCGCAGTCAGTGAATTGTAGTCATACACGTCAGCAAAGGTATAGCGCGTCACATAAAACGTGTAATTGTTGTAAATAATCGACACTGGCACAATTGTTTTGCGTGACTTAGGTGTAACGAAACGATAGGGATAATAGAGTTGGCGCACCAAGAGATCATGCACCAGCTGATTTTTGGCTTCACAGATGAAGATATGGCTGGGGGTCTCAAAACAGGCATCAATTTCGATTTGGGCATTGTCAACGTGAATCGTTTGGGTGTGGTGCGTTGTATTAGCAATGCGAAATGCAAATTGCCCTGATCCACGGCGTCCTTGTAGGGTCGGGAATATGCTCGTGTGTTCGAATAGATCGCACAAGACACCACTATGCTGGAGCATGCGTATGGCTTCGCTTTCGCTGTGAATATCGCTGCTGATGAGTGTGTCGAGGTGTGGTACATCTATGGGGCGGGGGGGCGGATACACATGATATGCCATGGGGTGATGCGTCTCAAATGCACCAATCACATACTCACCACGGCTAATCGGCAAAATACTCAGTTGATGTGCCCGAAAAATTGCAGGTAGGCTTTGTTTTACATCGAATTTGGCCATTAGGCGTGCTTCACGGACGGTATTGATTTGGCCCGCAGTAATGCGAAATGAGCCGTATTGTGCAATCTGCTCAACAATACGGTGGCGGGCAAATAGAATTTCCCAACTGGCGTTAATCGTCGTGGGCATTGACTCACCAATTACGAATCAACACTTCATTGACATGTCCGCGTGCGGTATGCCGCGCGTTAATTGCACGTGTGGCAGTCACCACATCAATGGTGTATTCGTGGTAGAGCTCGTGCATCAACGGTGTATCCGCATTACTCAGCATGCAGTACATCCCCTGGCGGGTCAGCACACGAAATGTGTCAGCAAGTGTGATTTGATCTGCTTCGTCGAAGCCGTCTGCATGATAACTGGTGAAGTTCTGCTTGGCCGGACTATGATAGGGCGGATCAAAGTAGACAAGACTCCCGACTGGGATGTTACTCAGCGCTGCCCGATAGTCGCCACTCATGATGGTCACGTCTGCCTGGTGCAAATACGCATGGATTGCCCGGAGTGTGGTGCTGTCACAAATCAGTGGATTGAGATATCGCCCGATGGGGACATTGAAATAACCGTGACTGTTGACACGATACAAGCCGTTGTAACAGGTGCGATTCAGGTATATCAACCGAGCCGCTTTGTCTACCGCAGTCATGTGTTGATACGCACTATGCCGGTCAAGTGCACGGATGTGTGTGTAGTAGGCGGCATTATGCTGTTGTGCGTGCTCGTTGAGCCGCACAATCAGACCCTCGACATCATCACGAATCACTTGATAGGTGGTGATTAATAACTCGTTTTTGTCACAAATTGTTGCATGCGCAGGCTGTAACGCAAATAAGACGGCACCAGCCCCCACAAACGGCTCAATATACCGTGGAAATGAGTGAGTGAGTGAGTGAGTGAGTGAGTGAGTGAGTGAGTGAGTGAGTGAGTGAGTGAGTGAGTGAGTGAGTGAGTGAGTGAGTGAGTGAGTGAGTGAGTGAGTG
>JACCDP011566626.1_pt1 | contig 34049 bp, 39 predicted proteins | sample 7445841 | NCBI WGS metagenome assembly JACCDP01 (sample SAMN15323441, study PRJNA562643) | freshwater metagenome | isolation source: river surface water | place: USA:Blue River Watershed | collected 2017-08-17 | reverse complement strand
TGTATCCAAATATAGGAAACAATATATATGAGATTATAACAATTCCACAACCACAATTTTTCACAGTGACATATGAAGTTGTATTTTGGACAAGCTATACACAACATATGAATTATATGATTGAGACATTTAACACATCTACATTACCTCAAGATAGAATGTTTAAATTAGTAACAGATAAAGGATATTGGTTTATTGCATATATTGATGATGCAACGACTGGAGCATCAAATTATGATGATTATAAAGATTCAAAGAGAATCGTTAGATATAGCTTCAATATGCAAATAAAGAGTTTTATGTTAGCACCTTCTGGACCAAATAATATGGTTCCTATAAGAAGATGGATTTCTTCTCCAAACTTAAGTTTTGACATTGAAGCTTCTGACAAAATAGTTTTAGATAAAGAATTAGCAGAAAAACAAATGAGTCCACAAGATCAAGAGTCTGGAGGATTGGGTTTATTTTCATTGACAGATGTTGATACAACAACGAATCCAAGAACTTCTCAAACGCTTACAGTTGATGAAAAGATAGTTTATCAAAAGGATATTTGGGATCCTATTACTGGAAGAAAAAAGGGAACTAAGTATGTCACCAAACAAGTCAGTAATGAAAAAAGAGGAGAAACTATATATCGAGCAACAGATATAAGCTTATTGGAAGAGTTTCTTAAAACAACCTAACAATATATATGATTTTAGAAATCGCCTCCTATACTTATGAGAAGTAAAGTATCCCAAATTATGTGGTTAAAACAAAACAAATACAAGAAGGAAATAAATAAAGATGGCTAATCAAATATTCTTATTCCCAGGTTTTTATGGAACAGAACAAGAACTAACACCAACAACAAATGGACCAGTTGGTGTTCCTGGTGGTTTAATTGGTTCTGCACAAAAAGGACCAGCTTTCGTTCCAATTACTGTTGGTTCTTATGCTGATTTTGTAACAGCTTTTGGACAAACAAGCCCAAGACACGTTGCAACTTATGCAGCACAAAAGTTTCTAGAAAACCAATCAGCTCTTACATATATGCGAGTATTGGGTGCAGGATCTAATACAACTTCAGCAGATTTTGACGCAACAAGAACAAAAGGAATAGTAAAAAATGCTGGATTTAATGTCAGTTCTTCAAAAGTTAATTTTGGTTCTGTGGGTTCAGTACAATTCTTAACAGCAAGACACGTTATAACTTCTTCAGAAGCTTATGGCTTCCCAATGTTTTCAAATAATGACAGTTATTTTAATTCTGGCGCAATAGATGAAGTTTATCTATTAAGAGGTGTATTGTTTTCAGCAAATGACACAAAAATTCAAGTCTTATCTCATAATGAAAGTTATTCACAAGCAGTTGATGATTTTGCTACAGTGAATTCAACAACTAAATACTTTAAGATTGTAATCTCATCATCTGCTGGCACATCATTCTCAAATGATGACGGAAATGCTGGCGTAAGAATTCTTACCGCTTCATTTGATCCAGAAGATGATTCTTATTATGGTAAGATCCTAAACACAGATCCAGAATTATTCTCAACATATAAACATTTACTATATTCAGATTATGCAGTTGATTCAACAATTGCATCTGTTGGTACAGGTTCAAATAACGTAGCAATCCTTTCTGGTTCAGCAAATACATCTGCAACATCTGGAGATACTTCATTACCTTTCAGACAAACATTTGGTAGATTTGACACAAGATACAATTCTGCTAAAACAACTTGGTTTATTTCGCAACCATATGGTAAAGTGGAATATGATTTGTTCTATTTTGAATCTGTAGATGATGGTGCATATGCAAATGACAAATATAAAATTTCAATTGCAAACATTCAAGCTAGCACAAATCCAAGAAGTGAAGTTGGTAGTTTCACAGTAATCATTAGAGCATTTAATGATACTGATTATGAACCACAAATTCTTGAACAATTCCCAAATGTAAATCTTGATCCAGATTCAGAAAATTATATTGCAAAGAAAATTGGCGACGCTAAAACAACATTTAATTTTGATGTAGAAGATGAAGACGACAAGAGATTAATCACATCTGGATTATATCCAAATAAGAGCAAATATGTAAGAGTTGTTATGAATAGCACAGTGACAAATAAACTTGTGCCAGCAAGCGTATTGCCATTTGGATTCAGAGGACCACAAACAATTAAAACAAATGGTATATTGTCAGATATGACAGGTTCCGCAGGACTTGTAAGACTTGCCGGTTCAGGAAGTGTATTTGATGAAAGATTGCTAGCAGCAATCGTACCACCAGTTCCATATGTCTTTAAGGTAACAAGAGGAGATATATCTACAACAGCAGGTAACTTTGTCGGTGCTCCGGGTAATACAGAAATTGCCGATTCACGTTATTATTGGGGTGTTAAATATGGCAAGGTTGGCAATGTACTTAATCCTAACATTACAACAGAAGCAAATAAATTTATTGACAGTCTTGTCAAATTTAATGGTATATCTAAACTTGATGCATTAATCACAGGTTCTTACACAGATGAATTTAATGAAAATAAGTTTACACTTGCCAGAGTTGCCCTTAACAATGGTTCTTTGTCTGATATTACAACATCTGTTGGTGCTCACATGAGAGAAACAGCATATATCCGTAATGCAGAACCAGAAATTACAAATTATACAATTGTTGATCCAAGCACAAGCGAGACAAGAATTACATTTGCAACGTTGTTACAAAGAGGAGCAACTTCATCTGTATTTAACAAGTTTAGTGATTATGCCAAGTTCACAACATTCATGTATGGTGGATTTGATGGTACAAACATCCTAGACAAGAATGCTGCAACATTAAACGATAGAGCAACTTCTACAGAAGCTAGAGGAACAACATACGGTAACGCACATTCTAGCTTCGTTTCTCCAGGTTTTGCAACAAATCAAAATGGTGCAGGATTGCAAAATAGCTCTGTACAAAGCTATCGTACAGCAGTTAATATCATGACAGATAGATTTACTTCAAACATTAATATTCTTGCATTACCAGGACAAAGAGATGCCTTGGTTGCCGATCATAGCTTAGATAAAATGAGAGATTATGATTTAGGATTGTATATTATGGATATTCCAAATTACAATTCAGATGGAAATAGAATTTTTGATGGTGAAACAGGAATTTATGTTGACATTGAACAAACTGCTGCAACATTTGAAAATAGAGCATTAGATAATGAATTTGGTGCTGCATATTTCCCAAATGTACAAATGACAGATATGTTTAACAATAAGAAAGTCTTCGTACCTGCATCTATAGCAGCTATGGCAGCAATTGGATATAATGACAAAGTTGCATATCCATGGTTTGCACCAGCAGGCTTTAATAGAGCAGCACTCGATTTCGTAAGCTTAACACAAACTAAATTAAAACAAAGTGAACGTGAAAGATTATATCAAATTGATATCAATCCAATTGTTAAGTTTCCAGGTGAAGCTTCCTATGTAATCTTTGCGCAAAATACACTTCGTAAGGGTGAAACATCATTACAAAGCATCAATGTGCAAAGAATGATTGGAGACATTAAACGTCAAATTATTGAAATTGGTAATAAATTAATCTTCGAAACAATTACACCAGATTTATATGGTGTTCTAAGAAAGAGATTCTCGGACGTATTACAAGTTGTACAATCAAGACAAGGTATTGAACAATTCAAAGTTGTCTGCGATTTGACAAACAATACATTGTTAGATGTAGAAAATAATAAAATTAATTGCTCAATCATATTTGTACCAACCAGATCAATCGAATTCGTAGCAATAGATTTTGTTATTACGAGAGCAGGAGTAGAATTTGCTTGATAAAAATTCTCAAAGATATAGTTATAGAAAATAAATAAAAAGAAAAATTGGAGTTAAATAATGGCATTTAAATCAGCGGGTGTAACAACAAGAACAATAGAGGTACTAGGTGGAACAGGTATTCAACCAATTGGTACTCCAGCAGGTGTTATTGGCACCGCACAAAAAGGAAAAGCATATGTACCTGCTACAGTAGCTACAGCTCAAGATATGTTGGCAACATATGGAAATCCAACCAATGAATACTATAATGGACCATTAGCTGCAACAGAATGGTTGAGAAATCAACAATCTGCGACTTATCTAAGAGTTCTTGGAATTGGTAAAGGTAGAACCAGAGAAACAACTGGACTTAATCAAGGAAGAGTAGATGGAGCTGGATTTATTGTTGGAAACCAATTGCCACAAGAATCTTTAAGTGGTGGTTTAGGATCGAATTCGTATGCTAATTCTTCAGGTGTCCCAGGACGTACACATTTCTTAATTACAATGATGAGTGAATCAGCCGGTTCATCAATCTTTAGAGATGCAGGTAAACCAGGATTTGGCGTTCCAGTTGTACGAGGTGTTTTAATTACACCTTCAGGAGTTATTGCAACGTTGTCAAATTCTTATGCAGCAGCAGGCGTTTCCAACACTCCTACTTCTACAACAATTGCAGGTACAAACTTTGTTGGTGATACTGCTGGCACTGTAAATCTTAATTCAGGTAGACAAGAATTTACTTTAATTCTTGCTGGACATAAAGGAACAGATACAGTTTATCCAAATGTTATTTCAGCTTCATTTGATCCTGACGCTCCAAATTATTTTGGAAATATGTTTAACAAAGATCCATATAAGATTGAACAAGCAGGACATTGTTTATATGCAGATTATGTAATTGATTCTGCATATGCAACAGTAACAGGTTCAGGAGCAATTACAGGTTCTTTACTTTCAGGTTATGAACCAGTTGCTTTCATTGTTACAGGTTCAGTAGCTAGAAATTCTGGTTCTACAACAGCACCAGATTTTGAAAACTTTGAAGATCGTTACAAGGCACCAAAATCACCTTGGGTAATTTCACAAAAGTTCGGTGGAAAACCAGAAAATCTATTCAGAATTCATTCTCTAGATGATGGTTCATGGGCAAACAACAGACTTAAGTTAACAATAGAAAATATTACTCCAGGTACAGATTCAAATCCATATGGTGTATTTGACCTTGTAGTACGTTCATGGGACGATACAGATAAAGATAGAGTAATCTATGAAGCCTTTAGAAGTCTTAGTTTGAATCCAAGTTCTACAAGATTTATAGGAAAGATTATTGGTGATATTAATACATTCTTTAATTGGGATGCAGCGATTGGAAATCAAAAAATTGTTACTGAAGGTGACAATGTAAATCTTAGCAGATATATTCGTGTAGAAATTGCAGAAAAGATTCTTAATGAAGAACTAGATCCTAGTGCTCTTCCATTTGGATTCCGTGGTATGCCACATCTTGTTACAAGCGGTTCAGCACCACTAGCAACATATTCAAGTGCATCAATGTATTCTGTAGCTACACCACTTGTTAATACAGTTCAAATACCAGTTCCATTTAGAGAAAATCTCACACTTGGTTCTACAAATAAAATCGTAGATAAGAGTTTCTGTTGGGGTGTTCAATTTAATAGAAAATCATCTGTAACAGAACCAAATGGATCTGTAATCCAAAATGATTCTCTAAAGAATATGTCATTATATTATCCAGATTATCATACAGACTTCATCAATGTCGTTGTATCAAATAATCAAGGTACACCAGATACAGCAGAAAATGGTATTCTTGATGCTGACAGATTCAATAATAATTTGTTCACATTGTCTAATGTAAAAATCACATACACACCAGATGCTCCTTCATCAACAACAGGTGAAGCAGATACACAAACAATTGTTAGTTGGTCATATGTAAGAGCTGGAAATGTTACAGCAGATGGAACAATTTATAGAGAATTAAGAGCATCAGATTTGTCTGATTCAGCAGTAAGACAAGTATCCAAGTTCTCATTCTTTATGCAAGGTGGATTTAACGGTCTTAACATGTTTAATCAATCAGCATATGAAATGACAAACAGAGCTATCACAGAAGAAATGGACAACACAAATCGTGGAGTTACAGAAGGCGCAACAGTCACAGCATATGATAGAGCTATCGATATTATGGCTGATGCAACAGAAACAGATATTCAATTGTTAGCAATCCCTGGAATCAAGAATTCAATAATAACAGATAAAGCTATCTTAAATATCGAAAATAGATTTGATGCATTCTATATCATGGATCTTCCAACATATGATACAAGCAATAATGTTGTTTATGATTATGATGACCAAATTTCAAGTGTTCGTTATACAATTACCAATTTCCAAAATAGAGGACTAAATTCTTCATTTGGAGCTGCGTATTTCCCTGACGTTAAGTTGAGAGATGAATTCACAGGCACAACAAGAACTGTAGCAGCCTCTACAGCCGTTCTAGGAGCCTTCGGTAAGAATGATGCTGTTGGTTATCCTTGGTTCGCTCCAGCAGGCTTCACAAGAGGCGCATTGCCAACAACACAAGAAACTGTGTTGAGACTCAATAGACAAAATCTTGATGACCTTCAAGAAGCAAACATCAATCCAATTGTTTCCTTCCCAGGTTCAGAAGGTACAGTTGTTTGGGGACAAAAAACATTACTTGATAAAGAATCACAACTTGAAAGAGTTAATGTAAGAAGACTTATGATTGAACTTCGTAGAAGAGTTCGCAAAGTAGCAAATAGAATAATCTTCGAAGCAGGAAGAGCAGAAACTCTTGCAAACTTCGAAAACCTCGTAAGACCAATTCTTAAACAAATTCAAGACCAAAATGGTGTTTCAAAGTATCTCGTTAAGATTGATACTACAACAACTACACAAGCAGATATTGAAAATAGAACAATTAGAGGAAAAATCTTTGTTGCTCCAACAAAGACTCTTGAATTCCTTGATATTAGTTTCGTTCTCACAAATAATGCAAATTTCGCAATATCAGGTTGATGAAATAAAAATTTTGAGAAATATTTAATATCAACATAAACCAAATAAAATAAAAACAAAAAGGATTATAGAAAATGCCAGTTACAACTTTACCAGTTACCGATATGTTACCTGTGAAATGGGAACCATTATTTAAAAATAGATTCGTTCTTGCTATCGAAGGCATTGACGCATATCTTGTTAAAAGTGGCGCAAGACCAAAATATAGCATTGAAGAAAAAGAAATTCCCTGGATTAACAGCACACGTTATGTCGCAGGTAAAACCAAGTTTGAAACAATGAACGTAACATTATTTGAAGCAATTGCTCCATCAGGTGCTCAACAAGTTATGGAATGGATTCGACTTCACTTCGAATCAGTTTCAGGTCGAGGCGGTTATGCAGATTTCTATAAGCGTGATATCCAACTCAAGATGCTTGATCCTGTTGGTAACGTTGTACAACTTTGGGATATTAAAGGCGCTCAATTGACAAGTGCAGACTTCGGTGAACTCGGTTATGAAACTGCCGATATGTCAGAAATTGCACTCACAATTCGCTACGATAATTGCGTTTTACAATTTTGACTGTACTATACGACAACTGTTGTTAAATTAAAATATGTTGTCGTAATGCATTGTGAAGAATATAGAATCATTAATTAATACTTAAAGAAAACACATAGGAAAGAAAACCAACATGAAAATAAAAGAATCTGAATTAAGAAAACTCATTCAAGAAAGTCTTCAAGAATTGGCATTGGAAGAAATGGAAGAAGAGATGAATGAAGCGATGCCAGACATTGAACAAGACATTCTTCAAGGACCAAACATGAATCGTTCCAAGTTAGGAAGTGGAAGAGCATCTGGAGCAAGACCTGACATTAGTGCAGTAAATCCAGCTAATAGAAAAGCAAATGTTAGAGGTTCGGATACACAAAAGGCATTGGCAGGATTAAAGCTTGGAGCCGAAGGCGAAAAAGATTGGGATGTTGTTGAAGAAAACATAGAAGAATGGGGACTTTCTGGTGGTATTGGTTTTGGTGGACCAAGAAAAGCAAGTGGAATGTCTACTGCCGCAGCAACAGGTGGTGGAAGATTGGCTCGTCAATTTCAACAACTTGTTATGAAAGCTAAACAAGGCGATGATATGGCGTTAAAGAATGCTATGTCAATTGCTAAAGCAAATCCACAAGATCAAGCAATACAAGCTGGAGCAAAAGAACTTGCTGCTATGATGAAGAAAAAACAAGCAACAGCAGATTATGAAGCTCAAAGAAAAGCAAATCCATTTACTCCATTTAAGTTCCAAAGCGAACTTCAAGAAGCAAGTCTTCGTAAGTTTATCTCAGGATGCATTAAAGAAGTTATGCTTGAAGCAAAAAAGAAGAATAAAGTAGCAAAAGATAAAGATGGCAAACCTATTAAGGTTCCACCAAAAGGTTCTCCAGAAAGAAAAAATTTAGCTTTAGCTCAAGATAGAGAAGAAGAAGCAGAAGCAGCTAAGAACAAGAAAAAGTGAAATAAACAAAAAAGCTTTAATAAAAATAGAAGGATTATAGAGAAAAGAAATATTCTATAATCCTTTAGTTTTTTTTGTGAATCATATCTAAACTTATCTATAACAATTTAATTAGGTGATTTAATATGACAACAAACAACAATGAAGAAGAATCATTAAGAAATTCTATTTTTGCAGCTAAAGCTGCTGCTGAACAAGCGAAGCTAGAAAGCGCAATGGAGCAAGGAAAGTTTGATCCACAATTAAGAAAAGATTTAAATTCTGGAGCGATTCCGTCTATGTCTATGGAAGCCGCAGCAAAGAAAGATTTGAATTATGATATTCCTGTACAGGACGTACCACTACCAAGTATGGGATTATTGTATCCAACAGATCATCCATGCCATCAAATTCGAACAATAGAAATTCGAGCCATGACAGCAAAAGAAGAAGATATCTTAATGAACCAAGGATATATTCGTAAAGGCATTATGGTTAATGAGTTAATTCGTTCTTGTTTGTTAAACAAGGAAATAGATCCAAATAGTCTATTAGCAGGCGATCAAGCAGCTTTAATGTATGCAGTTAGAGCACTTGGTTATGGTAACGATTATTCACCAAAACATAAATGTGGTCAATGTGAATATCAAAATGTATTAACTATAGATTTATACGGTTTAAAAGTAAGACCATTAAGCTTAACTCCTACTGCACCATTCGAAAATGAATTTGAATATATTCTTCCTGTCACTAAGAAAAAAGTTAAGTTTAAATTCTTGAATGCATTAGAAACAAAACAAATCGTAGACGAAATTGAAGCAAAGAAAAAGAAAGGTATTCAAGCAACCAATCTTATTACAGCAAGATTGATGGCAAATATTATTTCTGTTGATGGAGAAACTAATAGAACAAAGATATCTCAATTTGCACAATTTATGCCTGCTAAAGATTCTTTAGCATTGAGAAAGTTTATTGATGATAATGAACCAATGATTGAAACCAAAGTTCCTTTCTCTTGTACAAATTGTGGACACGAACAAGATATCAATATGCCATTAACAGCAGAATTCTTTTGGCCAAATGTTGAACTATGAAATCTATGATAGAGGAATTGGTTCCAACAGAACTGGTACCTTTACCAAGTAGAGGCATCATATATCCTCCTAACCATCCATTTCATAATTTGGAATATGTTCCAATTAGAGGAATGAATGTAAAAGACGAAGATATATTGTTAAATGTTGCATTCAGAAAAATGAATGCAACAGTTTCGGAATTAATAAAATCATGTGTAATGCTTCCAGGTATAACATCTTTAGATGTTAATAAAGAAATTATTGCTGGAGATGTAGCAACCATTTTATATGCGATTCGAATTAATTCATATGGTTCTATTATGGACCCGCCTTTCCTATGTCCAAATTGTAAACAAAATGATCCAGAATTTTTATCCAAATCACAACAAGAACAACAAAAAATTCTAATGTCTGCCAGAAAATTGAATATAGAACTTAATACTTTTCCCGTAAACATATTAGAACTAAATCCAATTAGAAAACATGAAAATCGTTTTTTGTTCAAAACAAAAAAGACTTTAATAGAATTTAAGTTCTTATCTTTTGAAGAACAAGAATATCTAAATCAGATGCAAGCTAATTCAGCAGAACAAATGCAAGAAATATTTGGTTACGATGAAGATAGTTCTTTTATTGCTTCTACATATGTAACAAGCTTTTTAGAAAAATCTATATTGTCTATTAATGGTAAATCAGATGAATTGTTCTTAAAGAAATATATTCGAAACATGAGACTCATAGAATCTCAAACGTTTAGAAATTATATTTCCAAAAATGAACCAACAATTCATCCCAAATTTAAATTCCACTGTGATGAAGCTTCTTGTGGTTATGAAGAATTAATTCCCTTACCAATAAATCAAGATATCTTCACTATACGTCCAGAACATAAAACAGAGATTCTCCTTGAGCCATTCTTCATTCTTTCTTATTATGCAGGATTTACTTGGAGCGATTATTTAAATTTCCCTGTACGATATAAGAAATTCTATATCGAACGTATTAATGAAGAAATCAACAAGGCATCAGAAAATAAATCTGATATTCCAACAAAAAGTCCTATGCACAATAGCAGCGATATAAGAGCTATGACTGGCAAAGTTAAAACTGCAACCAGTTCTGCCAAGCTCCAACGTTTCACTTAGTTGACAAATTACATGTCTTTTTTCTTTGAATAGCATATCTATTATTAAGGAGAAGCATATGAAAACAAAATATAACGGAAACTCAAAAAAGTCTGGTGTATATAAAATAACAAATATTATTAACAATAGAATCTACATTGGAAGTGCTAAAAGATTCGAACAAAGATGTAAAGAGCATATAAAATCTTTAATAAATGGTACCCATCATAACAAGTTCCTTCAAAATGACTTCAATAAATGTGGAGGTGAAGAAGCTTTTGTGTTTGAAGTTTTGGAAGTTGTAGAAGGGGAACAATCCAATCGATTCTTGGCTGAACAAAGGCACTTAGACACATATTATGATAACCAAAATATGTGTTACAACTTTGACAAGAAGACAGGAAAAAACTCTCGTTCATGTTTCTCTAAGAATCCAGAAGATACAAAAGAAAAATTGTCTAAGGCTTCGAAGCGTTGCTGGTCTGATCCGATCGAAAGAGAAAAAAGAATTGAAGGAAAAGACGGACAAAGACGTAAAAAGATTGGCGAAGCTTCAAAGTTGGCTTGGTCAAAAACTACAGAAGAACAAAGAAAAGAATTAAGTGAAAAACGAAAGTTGTTAACAAAAAATATGTGGTTACAAAATAAATTGAGTGGCAAACAGTATACATTTATCTCTCCTGCTGGAGAGGAGATAATTATTGCAAATATAACAGAATGGTGTCGTGATAACAATTTAAGCTTAAATTTTTTTCGTGATTTAATTCGAGGAAGAAAAAGACAAGATAATCATTATAATTGGAAATATGTTCGAACAAATTGACAATTCTACTCCTGTGTATATTATTAATAAGCCCTAGAAGGCTCTAGAAGGTCATCATAAACCTTTGCCTATATCGAGACATAGATAAGATTGCAAAGACTTTAAATCGAATTCTAAAAGCATATGTAAACAAAAAGGGACGAGTAAATTAATACTCGTCCCAATTCTTTTCTCTATTTCTTTAAAGAAGAATTCAGAAGTCAGAATAACCGCCCGGTAAGCATCGTTCGTCTTTTACTTTTCCTGTACCTTGACAATACGAGCATTTCTCTTTATGCGGCTTAAAGGCTTCGGTAGTAAAACCTTGTCCATCACATGCAAAACAGGCGCGATGCCTCTCTTCCAATACATAATCTTCTTCTGTAAAGATTCCCATAATACCTCAGAAGTCTTCTTTTCTCTTTTTATTTTGCTTGTTTGCTTCTGTTTGTTTAATTAGCAATGCTAATCGAATTGCATCTTCGGGCGACAATCTTAGAATTTGATTCTTGTTGTTGATTTCGCTCAAAGCTTGAATATCATTTTTAGCTTTTCGTTCAGAGATAGTATCATGATGCTCATGATACTTCTCGTCAATGAAATCTTCAATTTCTTCTAGAAATTTGTCAAAAGTTGTTGTCATCTTCAAAAGAGATCGAATCGGCTTTGCTTGTTTCGTCGTTGGTTCTTTCGTGACTTGTCACGCTTCTTCTTTCGATCCTTATCTTGATCAAATCGATAAGGATTCTTAACAGAGCCCACACCATACTTGGCACTAGGATTATGATAAACATCATCATAATCAGGATATCCATCCATTTGATTCTCGTCTGTGTCATAATAGCGACTCTTGTTATTATTATTGCTCATAAATATACTCTTGTAAAAAGAAAACGCTTAGTTCAGTTGTTGTTGTTGTTATTAAAATTGGAAACGAAAGATAGAACCCAACCAGCAGGAAGCAGCTTATGACCTACAGATACAGCCTTTTGATGACAGGAAGTTGTCTGACTAAACTTGGTTGTTAGAAGTTGAATCTCACGAGACTCACGATGCACCTTGGCAATCAGAGTATTATAGGAATAAACAGAGTCTCCCTGGAAAGTAAGCTCTCCGAATCGAGCACGCTTACCGTCGTTCACGAACTTCACAAACTGATTGTACTTGATAGTAGCCATTTTCTTTCTTTTTCCTGGTTTCTTTCTTCTCTAAGAAGATCACTTCAATAGCTTTGCTAGCTCATTAGCATCCGAGATATTGTAACCAAGCTCTGCTGCAACGGCAGTTAGCCTATTTGTGGCAGCTAGCTTTCGGACTGCATCAGCCTTTACATGCTCTTTGTGCCAGTCTTGAAGTTCAGCACTTCCACGAGTTTTTAGAAGCTTCGAGCCGTGAAGTACCGAAGGATTGGTGTCAATCGACTCGGAAAGAATCTTGGTTGCCTCACAAAGCAACCGAGTAAGCTTGTCTAGCTTATCTTGCTTATCTTTAAGAGCCTTCTTCTCTAGTGCAGCAGCCGTGCGAGCAGCTTCGTTGTCGTAACCAAAATCAATACAAGGCATCTTTTGTTTCTCCCTATTCCTTATTGTTCTCTTACTATAGCACGTTTTTGGAAAATGTAAACTGATTTTAGAAATTTATTTTTAGACTTAGAATCAGCGCAGGTTCCTATACTGATTCATTAGCTTCACCATATAGCTATCGATAGTATCGTACGCATGATCAAAAACTCGATAAACGCCCTTGTCGGGAACATCATCAGCAAGCACTAGAATATGGGTCCACTCGTTGGAAAGGTCAATTAGAGCCTGACCAATCTGCATCAGATTTCCCTCAGAAAGTCCTTCCTCATATGCAGACTTAGCTTCAAGCCAATTTTCAAAAATTCGATTGGTAGTCTCGACAACGTTCAGATTAGCCATTTTCTTTATCTTCTTTTTCTTTTGATTTCAGTTATTGCAGAAAGGAAACGATTTGTTTAATTTGTTATTAGTAAATTTAGTCATCAACCATTAGGAAACAGGAATTTCCAAGCAACATCGGGAATTTCGTCACGAACTTCCGTATCAAGACTTGATGCCATCCGTGCTGCCTCAAGACGCTTTCCCTTCTTAAGCAGAGCTAGAATCTTTCGATAATCTGCTACGTCACTCTGAATCATCTTCTGATCAAAATCAGAATAACGCTCAGAATAATCAAAAATCAGATCAACAAGCGCCTTCTGAACAGAGACAGGAACATTCTTGTTGTTCGGAATGACAGTCGGATTTCGCATTTTGATTCTTTCTTTCGATTTACTCTTATTGATTATTCAGGACCACTCAATCACAACAGCCTGAAAAACCTTACCATTGAAGGTCAAATCATTCTTGGTAAAATAATCTGCGTCAATTTCAAGACTCATGATATCTCGCCAATCAGCCTTCTTATTCTTGGCAACCACGAGAACACTTCGCGCGAAGTTGTTACTATTGTGACCAGTCTCGTCAGAAAAGAAAATTTCGAAATTTCCAGTCTCTCGAACGGGATCGACTAGACAATCCTTAACAGGCTTGACTCGATCGAAACCTCCAACAAAAAGCTGGAAATTTTCAGGCTTTGCATCGAATTCGTGCTGTAGCTCCCGTGCGCGTGGACCAAAACTACTAGGAGCCACCCTCTTGACAGCCCGAGACAGAAACGTCTCAGCCGTGACATAGCCCTTAACATTTGAAAACGGTAGATTGGTGTTCGGTCGCGGCATTTTGATTCTTTCTCCCTTTGCCTCTCTCGATTCTTTATATATCATACCCTGGTTTTTCTAAAATGTAAACCAGAATTATGAAAATAATTTAGGCTAGGTTTTAGCTATGAAATTCAATCCCACCAGAGAGTGACACCATCGAACTTATATCCAGCGGTAATATTTTCGAACGTATACGGACGGGTTTCAACTGCGCCACGTAGACGCGAAAGACACATAATTCGTCGCCAATCCGCATTCTTATTCTTCGCAAGAATCAGAATCCACGGAGCATAGTTCTCTTGCCGTGAATTAACTTCGAAAAAGATATCGAAATTTCCACACTTACGAATCTCAGAGATAAGAAGCTTAACCTCGGCTTCATTACTACAACAAGTGTCTGACCCAACAAAAAGCTGCCGATTCTCCTCAGTATTTTCGTCGCCGCGAGCAGGTGGCCGTGCAAGGGTAAGAAACTTCTCTGCCGAATGGAAGCCAGAAATAACGGTGGGAAACTTAGTGCGTGCCATGATATTTACTCTTTTTCTTTTGAATTATTTGATTTTTGATTTGTGAACGTTAGTATCAAACGTCCGAAGAAGAAGAATCGGGATTCTCAGGAACAGTCTCAACGCTAGCGTGATATTGCTCCGCCTCAGCGCGATAACGCCGATCCTCAATAAAATCTACTACGTTATTAACCACGAACGCAGAAAGCTTTAGGGCAATAAATAGTCCAAGGGCGAACGGAGCGATATAGATCAAAAAAAGAAAAAAGATTGGCCAAATAACCGAAATTAGTGCCATTGTAAACCTTGCAAGGTTCGCACTCATGTCATCAATTACATCGAGCCTCTCCAAAATTTGGATGACAAAAAAAGAAACAAACAAAATTACAAAAATACCAATCACATAATCGGTACCAGTAAAAAGATCTCGAAGATTATACATGAATTACTCTTTTCCTAGTAGAACTGTTAGACCAAGTGAATAAAAATGGTGCGGTTTTTCTATGCCTCTAAATCTCGAAAACGCTACACCGCAAGGTCACGTTTTCATAGGTTGCGCTTCTCGGGGGCAACCGTCTCCCACTCACTCTCGATTCTTTATACACTATAGCACAAATTTCGATAATGTAAACCAAAATATCGAAATTATTTTATGCCTTGTTTTTAGGGTTATTAATCAGCCAACTGAATAACTAACAACCACTGTTTCATGCCTCTTGAGGAAGCCTAGCTCTAGGAGTACAGGAAGCCACTCGAAATCCCATTCATATCCCTCGCGGGCATCGTGCCAATCAATGTTCCATTGAGCCAATTGGTCCAATGCTGTCTTTGCGGGCTCGATCGCACCCATTTGACTAAGAGTACGCTCGGCGCCGTAACGATCAACACCAATAATGTCATTGCCAAATTGTGCGATATGAATACAACCAGACTTATAGAATCCGTGAACATCATACCAAACGGTATCAGGTTCACTATACTTTTTAACCCAGTCATTTGCTCCAGTAGCAAAAGAACCCTTATTTTTTTGAATACGAATTCCCTTGTCAACCAAAAGCAAGATTAGTTCGGAAATATTCTTCTTCATTGTCATTTTGCTTCTCAGCCATCGATGGAAAGAACGTTATTTGCAGACTCGTACTCATCCTCGGTGATACCGTGCTCAAGAAAAAGCTCCCAAGAAACACGATCAAACTCAATCTGCGAGACTCGACCAGAATTAAACCTAAGCTTGAGCTCCCTAAGCTTTCGATCAAGCCTGAAAAAATTGTACAGGAAATCGTTGGTAAACGTAGTGGTAGACTTAGACATTCTTCTTCTTCTTTTTATCTTTTGTTGATAGAATAATTATTCAACGATTAGCGTAATATTGCACAATAAAATCAGCACGATCTAGTTCAATTTTTAGCGCCTCAATTTGAGCCTTAAGAGCAAGATTCTCAGCCTTTAGCTTTTTAATCAAAGCATTATTTGCCTTTGCCTTGGCTCGAACACGAGCAGCCTGACCGTCAATCTCTTCTTGAGTCTGATAATTTCGAAGCATTTTCTCTTTCCTCCTGATTCTTTATACACTATAGCAAAGAATATCGAAAATGTAAACTAGATTTATCTGAAATATTTTGTCTGAAATTATAGAGAAAAATTACCAATTTCGAAGCGGGATTCTGCAAACAAATCCCTTGGATCGAAAAAAGTTTTCGATAGGAACCCGATACTTGTTATCGGCAATGATTTTGTCTAGATCGTTGTTGTAAAAATGCCACGCTGCACTAAAATCCTCGTATTCCAAGGCACGACTCGGTTCCTTGTGGGAAATTGGAATTCCGTTATCCACACAGAAGTGGACGATCGCAGCGAGAGCATTCTTGGTATTCTTGCGTTGATTATACCTGCTTTCTAGATTTGTCAAGTGATTTATCGCAGGCTAACAGTGGCCTTCCTAATGCCAATCTTTCTTCCGCCCTGCGTTACAATCCAATCACCATTATGATGACTGACAGACACAGGAATATCCATTCCCCTAACACCAATATCCGTTTCCAGCTTGATATTATAATCTCCAATGGTTACATTGATGATGTAACCGCCCCACAGTCCACTATAACTTCCGTTGTCAATCTTCATTTTTCACTAACCTTTCAAGCAATAAACTCGATCTTTTCGATCAAAAACTTGTATTCAGGATTGGCATTCGATTCACACTCCAAACAGGAACCGAAATCGTCATGGTCGAAAGTCTCCCAAACATGGTCAAACCCACCATCATAAGCCTTTGCATAAGTCTTTGCAAGCTCAAGCGAGCTAAACGCACGCTTCCACTCGTTCTGGCTGTACCCACGATAGTAAGAAAGCGCAAAAAAAATCGTATTCTGATTCGGCATGATTCACTCTCCCTCTTGATTAGCCTCAGTCTCTTCCTTGCGAGACTTAATAAAATCTGTCACCTTATCAACCAAGAATGAAGCAGATTTTGCGGCAATGAATACTGCGAGCGCAAATGGAACACCAATTGCTAGCACTTGCAAACAGACTGGCCACATGGCAGAAGCAAGCGTTGCAAAAACCTTCAACCAAATCGCGTTATCATCATCATTAATGATTTCAAGTCTCACCAAAACTTCAATGGTGACAAAGGTAATAAACAAAAACACCAAAATTCCAACAATCCAAATAGTTTTATTAATATCCTTAATATCCATAGCTCGTTCTTTCTTGTAAATGTTGATTATAGCAGGGTTTTAAGATTCGTCAAGAGATTTCTAGCTAATCATTTTCGAGAGATTGTAATCTTGTTCTCCGAAGCAAGACTTTCCCTTGTTGATATATCCATTATAGCAATAATTTTGGAAATGTAAACTTATTTTCGAAAATTATTTTATGCCTAGAATTAAGGGCTATTATTGTTTTTGTCTTAGAAGCTCTTCTAATTCTTCATCAACAGCAGACCATTCAATCTCAACGCAAGATCCACGACCAGCGATATAGGCTTCATCTTTAGCTAGTTCAATGCCTTTTTGAATACCATTGAGATAGGCAATCCTTCTAGAACGACAATCCATGCCATCACGCTTAAGACAATGCGTTTCGGGGTCGGGCATGATGGAACCACCCATTCCACCGTGAGGCTTCCATGCAGGCAAGCCGCATCTATCGCAACAATTGTCTGTCATTGTTCAATCTTCTTCTGCCAGAGTTTCATCTTGGAATGAATACCAAAGACTCTCAATTTGTTCATCGTTGAAATTTTCACGGATTTTGGAAACATTGAATCCTAGACGTGAAAGCCAACGTCGGAATTCCTTATTTCGAAGCAAATCATCGGTATCCATTTTATTCACCAATACTTCTGAATGAAGTGCCATGCAACGTAAATGCATCCACAGTAAAATGCTAATACAAGCAAAGGTGCAATCAATGCATATAGTACAACAACAGTCTTTAAAATTTTTCGAAACATGGAATTTTTCCTTTTATTCACTCTTGCCAATTGTCGTCTTGATCGTAATCTGGACCATCAAAATCTGGATCATCTTCGTTCATTTTAACTTATTCTCCTATAAATATAATTACTTCTTAATCTTCACATTTCGAGAAGCAAGATTAAGGGAAGGCTTCAATTCCTTAATTAGCTGAACTTCCTTAGCGTGAGCAGCAGCCTTACCTCGCACCACATCCAAAATACGCTTAGAAAAGGCGTCGGGACCATGGTGACGCAAAGTAGCTGCAAAAGGAAGATCCCGATTCTCAACGCAAGCATGATAGATATGACCCTTCCAACGAGTCTCAACAGACTTCTTATAGGCACGACCACGAGCCACTGTAATACCAATATACTTATCGCCAGTAGGCTCACAAGTAATCTCGTAAATGACGTGGTTACGGTCATTACGACGCTTGCGAGGCGTTCCATCGAGGTTCGTAGTCTTATTCGCCATTGTTTATAAACTATAACAGATATTTTAGTAAATGTAAACCAAAATATTTGAAATTATTTCTACCTTAAAATTCAGTAGGAAATCTCACCAAAACGTTCATCACGTTCCTGGCACCAATTCTGATACTCGCGTTCAGAAAAGCCATGAAACTTATAACATGCAGCAAGACGCTGCATATAATGATTTTCATTGGCAAATCGACCTGCTTGATAATCCTCAATGATATCGGTGATATCCTTATCAAGCTCTCGCATAGCACAATCTAGATCATATGCACGATCAAGTGCATCAATCTTAGCAAGTGCATCAAGTTCAATCTTTTCGAAAAGCGAATTCGCCATAAATTTATGACTCCTATGTCAGAGGATTTATAAAATATAGCAGGTTTTCAGGAAATGTAAACTGCAATTTTCAGAAACTTGGATCTCGATAATCTTCGGCAACGCCTAGAGTAAGATAACCGCAATTAGAACCCTTAGCATAAAAGGTTCCACTCTTTCGAAGAGTAAACTCTTCGGCGACACGCTGGTATGTAAGTTGGAAAACCAACGTACGCCCATTTCGCTTGATATCGACGATAGTTCCACCATAACTGTCAGAACCAATATGATACGTAGCAGGCATTCCAACAACAATATTATTAACAGACTGATTCATGGTTTTTTTTCTCCTATTTTCAAATATTCTTTGCTAGCTTCTTCTTGTCGCTAGCTAGCTGCTTCTGCAATTGTTCGATGCGCTTTTCCGTGGCGGCAATTCGCTCCATAAGACGCTTATTGGCTAGATTCTTCTTAACATTCCCTTCTAGAAGGGAGATAGAAAGCTTCCTGCCCTTATGGAGAGAAATAACACGACCAGGAGTAAGGCTCTTAAGTCGAGCCTTAACTTCATCCGGCAGATTGCTATTCAATGCTTCATTTAGCGTGAATTCAAGAGGAACCTTGTACTCAGACAAATAAAGAGCCTGATCACGGAACCCAGGCGTGTATAGAGTCTTGTTTCCACGCCGCTTGATTTGAAACTTGGTGGTTCCGTTATTCATATTATCAATATACCACGAATTTTGATAATGTAAACAAGAATTTCAAGAATTCTTCAAAATGCTTAAAATTCCCCTTAATTTGTTAATTCTGACGATAACTTGAGAGAAGCCAGCAGGAATTTCGGAACCGAAATTGTTCTTGGCAGCTTGTGATACGCTTGGGAACATACCAATACGCTTAACTAAATGTGAATGCTTCCAATTGCTAGGAGCAATAAGAGGTGTTTCAACATCATTACGAATAAAACAATCAAGATTTTCAATTGTCTTGATATTTTCATCGAAACCAATAAAAATCGTACCAAAATCTGGTAAGGATATTTGTTTATTATGATCTTTTGGATCAAAAATGAAAACAAATCGATCTCTAGCAGACAATGATACGATACTAGCGATATCTTCATCACTTAGCAAGTCATTAGCTAAGTTAATTGGAGTATTTTTGAACATGAAAATATATATCTTTAGCGGTTATTAAGCAGAATCTCAGCAGCCTTATAAGCAAGAAAAATCTTCTCTGTACCAAACTCATTAACGATACGAGTCTCAGTGGTAAGGATATCATTAAGAGTCTGCCCATAAGCAATACGATTGCTCATGAAAAGAATAAGACGCTCAATCGTAGTATCCTTCTCGGTGTGATCAAAAGGGGTGTAAAAAGCCATTTTATTACCTAATTTCTTCTTATTCTTCTGTACTCTTCTTCCACGAATCCATAAAAGAACGCATATTCTCAACGCCAATTGGATTTGCACTATGAATTGTATAGTCAGGAACGGGATCGGTACCATTCCAATACTCGTTCGCTAGCCACTTTAGAAAGTTTGGAACGGTATCAAAACGATCATTTACATAACCAAGATCATGATCAAGTGCCATTCTCTCAGGCATTCCATGCTTGGAAACGTAATCGATTGCTTCAAGCGAATTCCTTACAATAACCCATTCAAGATCGGGATCAACGCCAGAAAGTACACACTCTCTCCAATCAGGATTGCGAATGTCATCAATGAAAAGGTTATATGTCATCGTTATTCTAAACTCAAAACTTCGTAATTAGCTTGACAAAATTTGGATCGTCAATTTCGGTCCAATCTTGAGTGTCACCATTCCAACAACGTCGCTTATAAGACTTGCCACCATCTACGGCAACATGTCCACACTTACAAAACTTGAAATCATGATCATGCTTTGACTCGATAAAGTCATCACACTTATTACAAACTACAGCATTGCGAATTATCTTCATAGACTATGAACTATATCACACTTTTGGTTTTTGTAAACCATTATTTTAGATATAACAATACCTCTTAAAAACAAGTAACTTCAAGGGACACGTAATTCTGTCAAAGAGGAAATGCTTTGCCAGTGATTTGCTGGAACTGATTTCTTGACATATTTCTGAGATTAAGTTTCTTCACTACGGATTCGATTGAAGCTCCAGGTTTCTTTAATTCATCTTGGAAAGCTTTAGAAGCAACAATAACTCCTGCAATTGCATCAAGTTGTTGTTTTGTGCCTTTTATTTTCAAAGGCATATTTTTGATAACCTTGCCTGCAATATAAGCTGCTGCTGAAGCAAAAAATAATTTGCCTGCCCAAGACAAATTCCATTCTTTTAGAAATTCTGGAGCTTGTTGTTCAATTTGTTCTAGAAATAACTTTTGATCAACTTTATTTTGCAAATCTTTATCTTCTGTAATAATTGAAGCAGGAAATTTATATTCATAGACTTCTCTAAAGACTTGAAGTTTTTCTTCTTCAGTAGACTTTGTTTCTGCAATCTTTAAGACTTTTTCTAACAAAGAAGAATCTGCTGCATTAGAAACAATGTTATTAGCGGATTCTTTTTTTGATGTTGATGATGATTCTTTAACAATAATTGGTAAATTCATAATATTCCTAAACATGTAGTTTTGTATAAATATACAGGTATCAACACATTTTTTAATTGTACATTTTTTTTACTCAATAATTACATACATGGCATCATACGAACAAGAAGCAGAACTTCAAAAATTATATGAAGAAAGAAAAGAACTATTTGAACAGATGAATAAATCTGCCAAATCAATGCTTGGAATTTTTCAACAATTAAATGCAACTATGAAAAATAGACCAATAGCTGATGCGGCAGATGATACAGAAGCTTGGAATGAAGCTATTATGAATGCTGCTGAACATGTTTCTACATTTGATGAAAAAGCAAATTCAATGTTTGAAAACATGCAAAGTTCTATGCCAACTATTAATAAATTAATGTCTGATTTCAAGAACAAACTTGATTTGATAGGACAAAGAGGTTTAATACTTGCTCCATTAATAGCTGGATTAACTGGATTTGGTAAAGGATTAAAACTTTCTGTTAATGCAATGGGAAGTTTGTTTAATGTAACAAAAAATGTTGCAGCAAGTCTTGGTCATGTTGCTTTAAGCATTATTTCTTTTCCTTTTAAAATGCTTAAAGGACTTTTATCTATGGCACAATCTGGTGGAGGAGATAATGGTCTTAGACAAGAATTAGAAAATATCAGAAAAGAATTTGGTGATTTAAGAACAAATGCTTCAGCAGCTATTATTGATATTTCCAGAAGTATTAGAGGACCATTAGCTGAAACAGGATTGAGTGCTTATAGAATCTTTGGAAATCTTAAAGAAAGATTAGAAGTATTTCATAAAGTAGCTACGAATCTTGGTCCTTTATTTGATATGATTAGAGGACAATTGAGCCGTAGTGCTGTAGAAGCAGAAAGATTCGGTGCATATCTTAAAGGTCTTGGTATAGAAGATTCTCCAGAAGCACAACAAGGTCTTGCTAGATTGTCAATAACTACTGGACAATCTTTAAATGAAATTGGAAGAGAAATAACTTCTTTTGCATATCAAATGGGTGAAGCATTTGGTATTAATGGTAAAACAATTTCTAGAGATGTGTCTAAAATGACAAAAGATTTTGAATCTTTTGGCAATCTCTCTATTCAAACTCTTACAAATGTTTCTATCTATGCAAGAAAACTTGGTGTAGAAGTTGAAAAGCTTAAAGGTGTATTACCAACATTTGATGACTTCGAAAAAGCTGCTGAAGGTGCAGCAAATCTTTCTCAAGCATTTGGTTTGAATCTTGACGCATTTCAATTAGTTCAAGAACAAGATCCTGCTGCTCGAATAGAACAGTTGCGAAAAGCTTTCTTTGCTGCTGGTAAATCTGTCGAGAACATGACTCGACAAGAAAGAGCTTTATTGGCGGAACAAACAGGTTTAGATCAAGAAACATTATCTCTTGTCTTTGCGCAAAAGAGTGCTTCTACATCTTATGCGGATATTCAAAAACAATCTGAAGCTACAAAGAAGAAACAGTTGTCACAAGCTGAAGCAATGGAAAAGTTAGCTAATTCTATTGAAAGAATGGTTAAATCTGGAAGTGGATTACAAGGCGGATTCTTTAAGATATTCTTTGATGGATTTACTCGTGGCATTATGATCTCTACGCAGTTTAGGGGACTCATGAGGGATCTGAGACAAGATATGCGAATTGTATTCCAGGCTGGTAGACAAGTTGGAAGAGAATTTGTTAATAGTTTCCCAGGTGTTAAAGATATGTTAGAAGGATTAAGAGAAATTTTTAATCCTGCTGAATGGCGTAGAAGAATGGCAGGTGTTAAAGATATCTTTGGAAGATTCTTTAGAGATTTATCAAATCCAAATGATCGTTCTAGAGCTTTTGGAACTTTTGTTAATAACATGAAAGAACACTTTAAAGATTTATTTGATGCAAATACACCAAGAGGTTCAAAGTTTTTAAATGGACTTAAGAGTTTCTTGAGAGCATTTGCAAATATATTCACTAGCGGATTAAGAGTTGCATTGGACGGCGTTAGAAGTGGATTAAGAATGTTAACAGAATTCATTAGAGATCCTTCTGCTGCTATGGCAAGACTAAGAGCAGGTGGAGCATCTGGTGGAAGCTTCATAATGACAGAACTTGTTATACCAATTCTTGACACTCTTAGGGAAGTTGGTCCAGATATTTGGAATGCATTTAAAGAATTATTGTCAACAATATGGACAAGAATTTCTGGTCCAATAGGGGAATTTTTACCAAGAATTGCAACTGTAATGTTTGCGCCAGCAGTTATCAATTCTACTATTAGTACAGGCGTTACTGCTTTAGGTTCTATTTTATTAAGATTGTTTGGTGGTGCGGCAATAGATAGATTCTTCTCTAGAGAAAGTAAAAACATTTCACAATCTGTACAACGTGGAGTAGGAAATAGTTTTCAAGAAGCTGCAACGAATTTAGGAAACCAAGCAAGAGATTTAAATCCTAATTTGAATGCAAGAACAGCATCTACAGTATCTTCTGCTACACCTGTTGTTGAAGCCTCAAATCAACTTGGACAAGCAACACCTACTGCAACACCAAATCCTGCAAGTTTACTTAAAACTGCTGCATTTATAGCTATTGGAGTGGTTGCAGTTGTAGGAGCAATTATTGCTTTAGCCTATGTTATTAAAAACACATCACTAACTGCTGGAGATATAGCTCTTTCTACAGCGACGCTATTGGGTGCAACATTAATCGTTGGTGCAATTGGATTTATGGCAATAGCTTTAACTGCTGCTGCTCCTGCTGGAGCTGCTGCGCCTGCACTATTCGTACCAATGTTAGGTTTATTAGCTCTTGCTGCTGCAATGACATTGGGCGTAGTTGGATTATCAATGTTAATTAAATCACAAGGTTTAACTGCTGGAGATATTGGTTTATCTGTATTGACAATAGCTGGCGCTGTAGCAATCATAGGTGCTACTGCTATTGGTGCTGTTGAGTTAGGTGCGATTGGTATTCTTAGTATTGGTTTCGCTGCTATAGCTGCTGGTGCAGCAGCCGCAGGAACATTTGCTCTTGCATTGGTTTATGCAACTGACAAAGTAATTAAAGAATTTAAAGCTTTAAATATCGCAGATATAGCTATTACAGCTTCTAAGATTGGTTCAACATTACTTATATTTGGTGCTTTAACAGCGTTAGCAGTAGGTTTTGGTGTAGTTGGATCTGCTGGTTTAGCTGCAATCCCATTTGTAACTGCTGGAATAAAATTGGTTTCTAAATTTGCGAAAACAATTGTAAGTGAAATAAAAACTATAATATTAGATATAAACACAATACCTGCCACAAATAACTTGCAACAAAAAGTTGACATTGTTACTACTATTATGGGTGCTTTAACAAACTTTATGTCTGCAATTGGAGATGCACTCGGAGGAACAAGTGTAATTGCTGCAATTCTTCCAGGTACAAGTACAATTGAAAGTCAAGTTTTGGCTATGTCAACATTTATACAAAGAGTTGGCAATACTCTTTCTAGAATGGTTATAGACATTATTCGTGTAACTTCTTCTGTTAGAATTAACGAACAACAACTTAATGCTACACAATCGATTGTTAATATCATCGACAAGCTTGGTTCATTTATTGGAAATTTGGCACAAGCAATTCCAGATAATATAGGAGATGTTGATAATATTGAAGGTTTCATCAATGGAATGTCCAATTTGTTTTCTAGAATAACAAATAATATGGTTTCATTAATGAGACATACATTTAACATTGTACAAGGAATTATAACACAAGCAGGAAATTTAGATGCAGGAAAAGTTTCTGCAATTAATGGTTTAGCGACAGCAATGACTTCTATAATAACAGGAATTGCTAACTTGTTTGGAACTATGTTAAGAACAAGTGCAATTCAATCAATATTAAGTAATGAAAATGCTCCTGCTCTTTTAAACAATCTTGGCAGTTTCTTTTCTAGAGTTATTAATTCATTGAGAGAATCAAATTTCTTTAATAGTATTAGTTTGGTAATAAGTGCAATAACAAATGGCGTTGGAAATCTCAATGCTGCCGAAGCTGCTAATTTGTATAATCTTGGAAGAGTTCTTGGTCCAGTATTAGACACAATAAGAGTTATTATTGGAATGTTTGGCTCTATTCCAGCCAACATAACTGCTGGTGCTGGTTTAGATGCTAAACTTGCATCTATGTCTACTGCTCTTCATAGTCTTGCAAGAGGTTTTGGTGAGTCTATAGGCGTCATGGTGGGCGCTTTGGTAGATTCTTTCTCCGCTATCAAGCCAGAAGAAATAAGACCTCTACAAGCCAAAATAGCGCCATTACAAGCATTGTTTAATACGGTGAAAATACTTGCAGAAACCTTGGCAACATTTGGTGGTGGAACTGCAATAGATCCAAATGCTGTTATGGGATCATTAGAAAAAGTTTATAAGATTGTTGTTGGAAGTGGACCAACTGGTGGTTGGTCATTACTTAATTTCTCAACTCATTTCGGAAATAATCTTCAAGCTCTTAATGCTAATTTGGCAAATGCTTCAATTGTACAAACTCTAGGAACAAATACACAAGCTTATGTAAACGGTGTTGTTGGAATGATTAATGGATTGGCACCATTGTTTAGAGAAGAATTTGTTAATACAGTTAATTCAACAAGAATTGGAGCAACATCCCAATTAGAAACAGTTATTTCAGATTATTCTACATTTGTAACAAGAATGAATGCGGATCTTGCAAATCTTGCTTCTAGAACCAATAATTTCCAAGTTAATCTTGGAAGAGTAAGAGATAGACTTGGTTTATCTGGTAGACAAAGAAGTTCATTACAGTTAAACAATATGACGGTGAATATTAATGTAGATGTTAAGCTTAGTGTAGACGATATAGAAAGATCAATTGCTACAAGAACAGGTGGTTCTTCATTTGCAATTACAGCAGAACCAGGAAAACAAAGATTAGCAGAAATCGGTCACACTCCTTCCGAAACACAAGTGTTTAACCCAAATCCAACTTGAAAATTAATTAATCATGGAACACAATAATATCAAAGATTTAGAAGAACAAAAATATGTCGATGATTTAAATTCATTATTAAATGAATTGCCAGATGATCAACGAGCTTATATTAAAAAAACAATTGAAGACTATAGAAACATGATTCAAACAAATATTGTTGATAATTTAGTTTTGTTACTATCTATTAATAACGATAAAGAATAACGTTATGACAGATAATATAATAAATGATAATAATAAAAAATTAACGATTTTATTGTCAAATACAACAGAAGAAAGAAAAACTACAAATCCTTTTGTTGAATTTGAACAAGATGATATTGTTGTTGAACAAAAAATATCACTTGGTTCATTTTTATCAAAACAAACAACGAATCCGATTAATAATCAAACATATACAGTAGGCAATAATAATTCTGTTACAGAAGTTCCATTAAAAGATGCTACAGGTTATCCTGTCACAATTGTCACTGATGATAATAATTTGCTAAATAAAACATTCTTTAATTCAACAATGATTGGTTTAGATGGAGAAAAGGCAAAAACAAGATTTGATCAAAATTCCAATTCTCAATTATTCAATTTTGGAGAAAACAATGGTGAAGGGTTTACCTTAATTAAAGGTAAACAAAATATTCCAAGAGATGATAAACAATTAACTCTGGAAGATTTAATTAGAAAAGAAAATGCAAAAGAACAAATTGTTGGAAAAGCAATTGCTGTTAGACAAGAACAAACTGGCAGATTTTCTTCAGATAATTTATATATTGATCCAAACAATACTCAAACAGAAAATTCTTCTGGAGTGAGTTCTTTTATTATTCAAAAGAAACTTGGTTCCCATTTCCCTAATGCCTCGTTTCTTGTTGGCGATAGTTCTATTAGTAATAATGGAGAAGCAGATGAAATTACGATTGACCAATTAAAGAATATTGGTATACAAATGATGATTAAAGCATCTGGAGAAGCTTATAAACCAAAAGATGAAACAGATTCAAAATATGCTTCAATGTTAGGAAGAACTTTGGTGCCAAGTTTAGGAAGACTTGGACAAAGAGTAAATTATTCTGATTTTTCTGCTGGAAAAATAATGGAAGAAGTTAATCCAAATTATTCTAAGCCGTCGAACCCAACATTAACAGATGGAGATCAAAAACAAAAGAAGTCATTTGGTTCTCCGTACAATCCTTTTGTACCTTTTAATGGATTTTTATCTGATGCTTCTTCTGTTGTAGCTGCGAGCGCCATGGCTCTTGGTATCACTACTGTAGTTTTGTCTGTTGCTAAAATGTTTAATACAGAAAAAATACAAAATAGTATTCGTGGTTCAAATACAAATTCTTCAAATTCAACTTATCAACCTCATATTAATTTATTGGGTGTTTCTTCGAATAGTTCTAAAATTCCAAAACAAATTGATCAAGGTCCAGGTAATTTAATTGCTGGTATCGTTGGAGATAGAGAAAATATTTTAGGTCTTGTTTCAACTAAATTTGATTATTATGAATGTGTAAAAAAAGGTCTTGATACCTATTTTAATCCAACAAATAAAGATTCGAGAAACATTGTACTTACTTCTCCTAATTTTGCAAACACTATTCTTAGAACCATTACAAGAGATTTAGTTGATCTTGGATTTAACTTTGCTTCTCTTGGTAAAGATACAAGAAATTTACAAGGTACCTTGGAAGTAGAATCTGCCAATAACAGAGATCCGCAAAATGTAGCTACAACAGTTGATGCAACATTCAGAATGATTACAGAAATAAGAGATAATAGAATTATTAAATTTATCAACATACTTGCTATTCTTGGAGAAAAAGTTCTTGAAGGAGAAAAAACAGAATCATATGTTGATTTGCAAATTAACGATTCTAACAATGAAGCAACATTTGGTTCTAATGTAAATTTATCTTCTTTCCATAAAAAGAATAGACTATCATCAAATGTAGATAAGAATGCTGGCAATTTATCTTGGGGAAGTAATACAATTAAATCAATGTATATCAAACCAAAAGAAATTGGTATTGCTTCTCAATTGTACTTGAATAATTTAAATGTCATTTCAAATTTGTCAGAAAGAAATTATTTTAAAGAATCAGATTCGAATCGACTTTCTAATGAATATGTAGAAAGTTTAGAAAGTGAATTGGATACAAGTTATATGCCATTCTATTTTCATGATTTGAGAACAAATGAAATCATTTCATTTCATGCTTTCTTGTCTTCTATCTCAGATGGTTATAGAGCTGATTATGAAACAACAGAAGCATATGGTCGTCTTGGTAAAATTTATAAATGGAAAAATACAACAAGAGATGATATTAGTTTAGAATTTTATATAATTGCAACCAATCCACAAGATTTTGATGAAATGTGGTTGAAAATTAATAAGTTGACAATGTTGGCACATCCACAATACACAGAAGGTAGAACTGTTGAATATACGCCAACTACAACAAATGGTGAAGTAACAACTACACACAGATTTGTTCAACCATTTTCTCAAATACCTGCAAGTTCTCCAATGATAAGAATGAGACTTGGAGATGTGTTTAAAACAAATTTTACAAAAATCGATTTGGCAAGAATATTTGGCGCAGGGAACGCAAACCAATTTCAAATTGGAACTATTAATCAAGAAGCTCAGACCAACATTGGAACAAATGCAGATAACAATGGCAATTCTTATAATATCGTAAAGAACATATACAAATATATTAATAATGGATTTGTTCAAAATGACAACAATCAAATTAATACACAAAATTTACAACTTGAATTACTTCAAGAATTTATGTCATTTGGCACAAACATAAATGGTAAAACAATATATGTTCCCACATCTTATGTTCAAAATGACAAACAAGATGTACCAAACAATACTAATATGTTATATAAACCTGCTGGAACAATTATTAATGCATCTACGATAGAAGCTTCTTCTGAAGTGCCTGGAGCTGTAAAGATTGGCAACGAATATTACGTCCATAATGGATTGGCTTCTGCTTTGTTTAAACCTACACAGACATATATTCAAAACACAATCAATCAACAAATTTCCAACAATAACAACAGCATTGGCGAACAATCAGATTATAATTTGGTGTCAAATTTTTTCAATACTAATACCAATGCAATCTTCAAAGCTTTTGAATCTACAAAAGGAGAAGGTATAGCAGGGTTTATTCAAAGTATAAAATACAATTTTGAAGAAGGATTTATATGGAATCTAGAAAAAGGAAAAAAAGCTCCAACAGTTGTTAAAGTTTCTGTTGATTTCGCTCCAATCTATGATCTCAATCCAGGTCTTGATTCAAATGGATTTATGATTGGTGCTTTGTATAATGTCGGAAGCATTATGAATTCTATAAAAAATAAAGAAACTGATACTGTTTCTTCAACACCTACCACAACATAAAAGATAATATAAATGGCATCACCAATTAGAAGATACAATACAGCACCAATTATAGGTTTAGGAGAATATTATGGAACCTCTTATGCCATTCCAACTTTAAGAGAAAATCTTGCGAATGGAAAAATTCGTTATAAAGAAATTATCCTTAAAGAAGGAATGAGATTGGATACTTTGGCAGGAATTGAATATGGAGACGGAAGACTCTATTGGATCATTTCTATTGCTTCAAATATTGGTTTTACAACAGCAGTTTTACCAGGAACAATTATAAAAATACCAAACTTATCTGATGTAGTCGATTACATATAAAGATTATATAATATGGCATTATCAAACAATAAAAGAAGAGTCACGACAAATCAAAGAAGATATTTGATGCAAACTGCTGTCAGCAATTTGTGCAAGTATTATGGCGTTCAAAATCAATTAGATTTATTAAATTCAATTGGTTTAAATGGCACTAGTGGAAATACTAGAGAAAGTAGATTTGTTGATAGAACTGCTACAACAACAAATCCAATAGGAACAGATATAAGACCAAATCAATCTGTTGAAGGTCAAATAATGAATATAATATTTGATGACAACGTTGGAACAAGAACCATGCAGCAAATTATTGATGATATACAACCTTTAATATCTGCGAATAATAATGCAGTTTTAGAACGATTTAATAATACTTTAGAAATATATTCTGATTTAAATAATTCGTCTCAAATTATAAAAAGTAAAATATCTAGTATGTTTCCTGTTCAAGATGACATCAATACTCCTAATGTTAATGAACAACGTATAAATGAAGAGTCTTACAAAAATTTGTCTGCTGTTATTGTGAACACAAGTCAAATTTCTTTTACTCAAAGAATGAATAATGCAGCCACATTATTTTTTAACACAATTCCGAATCTTGATATAAATCAAATAAATCCATATTTGGATATAAGTTTTAAAACCCCAAGAAGCCCAATAACATCCAATCCAGATTCTAGAATTAACGGAATGTCATTAATGAAATTCTTAGAAGGTTCAAAAATTATTAGAGAAACAGAAACAGATTATATTTTAACATTAGCAAACGCAGCAGCAAATCCTAGAAGAAATGCTAATGGAACAACTGTATCAAATCCTAATGGTAGTGAACAATATACGCAAGCTGGTATGGAATTATTTACAACTCCACAATCTCTTGTTAATGCAAATTTTGTAAATAATCCAACATTACATTCGCAAAAGATTCTCGACAAATTTCAACCATTTTTAAGCTTAAAATCTTTGGATCTTAATCTTGTACCTACACATGGTTTAATGAGTAATAAGACTGGTACAATGACATTAAAATTGCATGATAGAAGTAGATTGGCAGATATAGCAGAATTTATTAGACCAGAATATTATGGTGCAAATGAAATTATAATTGAATATGGATGGTATCATCCACAAGGCGAATTATTACAAAATGGCAGAATAGTTTCAGACAGAAACTATATTGCAGACTTATTAAATGGAATGAGAATTATAGAAAAATTCCAAATATTAAATTCTAGTTTTAATATGACTGACAATGGTGAAGTCGATATCACTTTAACAATTTCTATGAGAGGCGGTTCTGATTTAGATACAGAAAGTATCTTGACAAATGATGATGCTGTTGCTTCTTCATTGCAAACAATACAAAGAACTCAAGAAGCTGTTATAAGATTAAGAAATTCTATATATGGAAATGGTAATAGTTCAAATAGTACAAATGAACAACCAACAAGAGAAATAAGAGGAACACAAATACTTGATGCTGCATCAGACGGTGCAAATCATCTTATTATGACCAGAGAATTAAATAATGCGTTAACAACTATTAATACAACTTTAAATCGTGGTGGTAGACCAGATGCAGCAGAACTTCGAACGCAATTATCTAGATATAGACAAGAAGTTCTTAATATTCAAAATAGTTTATCCAATATGTTGAAAACAAAATTTGCTCAACTTAAATCTGGAGATGATCCATTTAAAGAGAATGCTTTTAAATATTTGGGTTTGTCACAAGAAGAACAAAATTTATTAGGTAGAAAATTGGAAGTGCCAAACAATGTTGAAGCTAGAGGATTTTTAGAAAGTATTGGAGCAGCAGAAAGACAAGAAGGAAGTTTTTCTTTAGCCAAAATATTATTATTGTTTGTGGGAATTCCATTGAAACAAACAGGAAAATTTGATGATGTACAATTTTATTTTTATCCTTTCAATATTAATGCTGCTAAAGCAAACGTATTGAACACGGGAGAATATGTCATAAATGCAGATCTGTTCTATGTAAAATTTATGCAATGGAGACTTGGAAATCTAGGGCATACTTCTAATATTAACATAAGAGACTTTATTAGTTGGATTGCTTCAACATTTTTGGATGATCCTGTTTCTCCTGTATATGGACTTAGAAACTTTTACAAAAGAGTAATAAATGCAGAAGGTGTTTCTGTTACACAAAATGACCGTGCTGTATCAACTCAACGTGGTGAAGACCGCTCTACAAACTATTTGTTACATTTAAATGAAACAATACGTGAATATACTCCTACGGGTGAATTTAGAGTTCCACAAATTGAAGTTTATTTCGAATGCTTACCAGGAATAACAACAAATGTTGATTCTAATGGTACTACAACAACAGTTTTAGACGAAACAAAAACAATATTAAAAATTCATGTTTTCGATAGATTAAATAATCCATATGAATCTTTACAACAATTAAATAAAATGTCAAGAGATAATGTTGTTTCTAATGTTGGTTTACATATTAACAATTACAGATCTGCACAAGATACAATCAACAATAATCAACCTTTAAATAATCGTAGACAAAGTACAGCAGATAGAAACGCTAGAGCCGAAGCATTAAATAATGCAACCAGATCTAGAACAGATGCACATGAACAATATAACACATTCTTACAAATGGCAACACAAAGAAATTTAATAGAATCATATGTGTATAACGAAACTCAAGCTGACGGAGGAAATCCTGTAGCTAGAACTAGATATAGAATGGCTGGTGGAACTAATTCTGCACAAAATCTAAAAAATTTCTTTTATTCCGTATGTCCATATATCATTTATGGTTCTGCTGCAAGTGTTATTAAAAATGCAAGCTTGCGTTCTATACAAAATTCGAGATTAACAACTGTAAATTTTCTAAGAAATCATACAGCATCTCCTTTAGAAGCAAACGGAGAAAATCCTGGTGGCTTACCAATGCAAATCATTCCTACAGAACTTGAATTGGATATGCTTGGTTGTACGTTTATTAACTTTGCGCAAACATTCTTTATTGACTTTAATACAGGAACAACAGCAGATAATTTCTATACAGTTGTAGGCGTTAATCATACTTTTGGTGGAGGAGAATTTAATACCAAAGTAAAATTAAGTCCTACAGACGGTTATGGACAATATATCAATATTCTTCAACAAATTAATTCTTTTGAAGCTGAATTGCAAAATACTCCTCCTTCTACCAATAATTCATCAAATCAATAATTGTTTATCAATAAATTTTATATGCTAGACTGGCAATATTATGAATTTTATATCTCATTCAAATATCAATAATACCAGTCAAACTGAATGTTATAAATATTTTGTTATACAAAAGCAAATTGTTTTCGGCTATTCTCTAAAAGAAACAGCCTATAATGGCAATGAAGACTTGTATATGAAAATATCAATATATGATTCCGAAGAGAAACCAACCTTGATTGCAAGTGTTAATGATGAAAAACAGGAAACATTATTTCCTGTTGTTTTATTTACAAAGCGTTATTATGATTTTTGTGAAATATACAAAATAAAACCATTTGAAATATTTCCTCATAAGAATGAATCTAAATATAAAAAAATATACAAAGATTCTTTTTCACATCCTCCGTGGCATCATATAATTCCAAAAAGAGCCTTTAATGAAGAATTGCAATCGTTCGTCTCCGAATTGAGAACACATGTTGCTACAGAATTAATTCCATATTATCATATGTTCAGACAATATTATGATTCAGTTTATCAAAAACATAATATTGTCTTCGAATCTTTACAACCTCCCAAGATATCTTCTGCAACCTATTTTAAAACCCTTACAAGCCCCGATGTTGTCAACAAACATATCTTGACAGGGTTTGCGCCGGATTCATCTTTA
>JACCDP011399880.1_pt1 | contig 34060 bp, 60 predicted proteins | sample 7445841 | NCBI WGS metagenome assembly JACCDP01 (sample SAMN15323441, study PRJNA562643) | freshwater metagenome | isolation source: river surface water | place: USA:Blue River Watershed | collected 2017-08-17 | reverse complement strand
GCGTGTTAATCGCAGTTTGTTGTGTAGAATCTGTAATTGCAGCAGCTGTAATAAATGAAAGAGCATCCGTGTCAAACGTAACACCCGCTCCACTACTTGCTATTATTCCGTGACTTGCTAATATCATTTAAGTATTGTTTAAGTTTAATTATATTTTCGTCTTTTGGTTTATATTCTTTCTTTTTCTTCATAGATACCAATTCGTTAAATAGTTATTATGTTGCGGGTATACGTCACCGTTTTTGTTCGTTGTATACTCAGGAAACAAACTATTGTTCTTGCAAATATAGTCTAAAAACCTTTGTGAGTAGCTTTCTGCAATACGTTTTTCTTTCTCGATTAAGTAGTCAACTTCCTCTTTCGATACAATTTCACTATTCTCAGATTGGTGCTTATATATCCCTTTATTTGAAATTGTGTAAGCGCAGAAAGGCAAGTATTCAACCATTGTGAAATGAATCAACATAGGCTTTAAATACGACCTTACAAGGGTTATGTAATTACCCGAAAGTGTGTTGTTGGTAATATCTGTTTTAATCTTATCCAATAGTTTAGAACCAGTGTATTGTTGAATCCAAATGTTTTGAGCAACAAGAACGAATTGAATAACCTTATCAACGTCAGTATTAGCATTAAGTGAAGTGTATTCTTGTAAGTCTTTTTTTGATATTAATAGTGCTTCTGCCATGTCTTAAAATTATTTAGGTAAAAATCCCTTATTAGGCATATCAATCGGTCGTGTGTATACTCTTTTATCGTTTGTCGGTGCTATTTCACCTTGTTTACGAGTTTGTGACGGTGTAAACTTTTTAGCTAAAGGATTGTTAACGTCTGACTTTCTTAAATAAGTTTCACGCACCCATTTATGATAACAAGCCCCACCGCCCTTATATAACCATATAGAATAATTATCAGCTCCTTTTGCTCCAAATCCTTTATTAACCGCTTCAGATTCCATTCTAATAATATCTTCTTTACGATAAACTTTGTTAGCCTCAATCATTTTTTGGCAAAACTTACGACTCTTTTCAGTTACTTCACCTGTATATCTATAACGATGTTTAAACATTTTACCATCTTGTTCTGAACTTGCGTTTGGTCTTGCTGTACCTGTTTTCACAAAGTTTAAAACTTTTGATAATGTTGTAGGGTTGTTTAGTTTTTCAAGCTCCGCATCTAATTCATCCTCTAACTCATAATCAACCTCTCTACTGTCAACTAACACCCATTCATCTAAATCAATGTCCTCACCATATTTCGCAACGTCTAATTCATCCTGTGCACTCATTTTAACCTCTTGCACCGTTTGTGGTTCATCCCCTTGTAAAGGGTTTAATGTTTTAAACTTGAGGTTAAGTGATACACCATTAAACGAAAGTATCTTTTTAATCATTTCAACTATCATTTGTTGCTTTGGCTTTATTACCATGTTTTCAAACAATATCGCTCCTGTTTTCATCTCTTCTGCATTGCTACTAAATCCCGTTGCCACCGATACACCAAATAATAAAGGAGTAGTTACGTTGTGTGAACGTAATATCTTAAACGTAGCCTCTTCACTTAAGTAATTGTAGTGACTTGGCGCATCGTTCAATGGTATTGAATCAATTGTTGTTTTTGTATTCTCGTTTTCATTAAATGATATTACAACTTTCTTACCTTTTGACCCTGTAAGCTTACTAATTACTTGAGCTGAAATTTCATCTTTCATCTCGTCCGTTGGGGTACCATTGTTAAAATTTACGATACTTGTAGGCGCAAACGAGTTGCTAACCTCGTTAATAAGGTATTCAGCTATTTTCTCTTCCAACAATGCGTAATCAATACCTCCTTGATAGTCTACATTTGAAAAGTATTTCATACCAGCACTATAAGGCGCTAAGTATAAAATTTCCACCTCTTTCTTAGATGTTCCAAAAGCATCGAATCTTTTAGGTACATATTTCTTTGGATCAGTCCAATTGTCAGAATAGAAGTACCCTACAATATCACCATCCTTGTTGCATTTCTCAGGTCTTAATAATTGTATAGGTGTGTGAAAAGCCCTTGTAATCGCTTTATGTCCTTTGTCGTAATGAATCTGTAAGGAACATTGACCAAGTGCGTACAAATCAAAGATAATACGTCTTAAATCGTCTTCCTTTAATATAGATAACAGTTGCGCCCATTCATTTGGCTTCATTGCGCTATCCGTAGCTGTTAAGCCTTGACCGTAAATTAATCTACAAATGTTATTAATTACCGCATTATTTGTTGCTGAATTGCTGTATCGGTCAATTAAGAATTGATAGTAGTTATTATCTTCACCATATTCAACCCACTCATTCTTATTATTCTCAACAATTACAGGCGCTGTATAGGATGATAATTGTATAATATTATTCATAAATTATAAATTCGTTTGTTGTTACCGTTTGTGTGAAATTCGAGCTTGGATTGTCAGTACAGAATACACGTCCGTAGAAACGTATATCGTTTGTTTTTCCAATCTTGCAAATATACGTGTGACCTTCTATTAACGCAAATGTAGCTGTTGCTGTATGGTAATAATCACCTGTTGCATATGTAGTGATATTAATCGTTGTAGTGACGTTTGTTTGTTCGTCTGTTAGAAATATCTTATCCGAGTTTCCCGTACCTTCACGTGGGATAAAATAAACCGTTTGCGGTGATGTGGATGTCGTTAATACTATCATTAATAGTATAACTAAAAAATAGTGTTTTTGTTGCAAAAAAAAGAGGGGCTATTAAACCCCTCCGTGTATTAACTTGTTACAATTGTAGAAAAAACGGGTACACCTTGATCTAAATCAAAATAAAACGCAAGTGTGCCTAAATCAACAAACTGAGATGGTAGTAGCTCTTCAGCGGTAAATGTCAAGGAATATCCGCTAAAATCACCTAAAGAGGCTCCATTATTGATACTTCCCGCCGTTAAATCACAACCTCTCAAAAGTCCAACTAAGAAAAATTGCCCTTCGTTGTTTTCAACTAAAATCCTTGGTTTTGCGTATGCTAAAGTCTTAACTGCATTATGCGTTGCAATGTCCTGTTTTTTTAGTTTGATAGTCAATGTTTGACGAAAGAATGTAGTTCCGTTTTCACGTGAAGTTACAATTTCTTGGTCGTAAACATTTTCGTTAGATTTCAATTCAAATTTGTAAAGATATTGCACAAAATTTACATAGTCGATTGACTCACTAAAATCAGTGTCAACTACATAAATACCACTACCAAGAAAAGTTTCTTTGTAGATGTAATTCGGTGCAATGTCTTCATTGATAAAGTAAACGTTTCGTAGCCCTGCAAGGCTGTCCTTACAAGGCTCCGAACGTCCTGCTGTTATAGCGCAAGCCATGACTAAGCAGTTACAATTGTAGCACCAGTGAAACAATCAGAAACGATAGTCGCAGCACTTGTAATGTCCGTAAACGGTGCTGGCAAAGCCTCTTCAGCGGTGAAAGTCAAGGAATAGCCCGAAAAATCTGCAAGCGACCCGCCCGAATTGATACTTCCCGCCGTTAAATCTGCTCCCCTGTACAATCCCATCAAAAAGAATTGACCGTTGTTATTTTCAATTAGGACGTGTGGTCGACTATAGGCCAAAAGTTTAATTTCTTTGTGCGTCGTAGCATCCTGTTTTTTAAGTTTAATTGTTAACGTTTGTCTAAAGAATGTTGTACCCGCTTCACGGCTTGATACGATTTCTTGGTCAAATACGTTTTCGTTTGACTTTAACTCATACTTGTATAAGTTGTCAACGTTTGTTACTGCTGTTATTAAGTCGTTTGAGAAAGTTACATCAGATGGAACTATCTGAAAATTAATAAAGTATACGGCTTTCAGTCCTCCGATTGCCTCTTTGCACGCCTCTGCGCGTCCTATGGTTAAGTTACAAGCCACCTGTTTAAATTTTAAAGTTTAAAAAAAAAGGGGAGGGATTTTTAAGCCTCCTCCCCACGTTATTGTTTTGCTAATTATTAGTTAGCACTGTTTGTAATACCGTAAGTTACGATGTCAGAAACTGAATGATAGTTAACAGCCATACCTGCACGTAATACAAAACGTACATTTTGGTCACCTAAAGTATCAGCAGTATCGATAACTCTGATTTCGTTAGAATCATTTAATAAACCGCAACCAAAAAACAAGTTAGAAGTCTCAGCAGCAATTGCAACGTTAGAAGCTAATCCGTTAGCAACGAATAATGGAATACCATCAAAAGTAACATCACCACCATTGTACCAAGTTGTACCTTTAGCATCAACACCTGAGTTAGACGTTGCAGCAACTGAGAAACCACCCAAAGCTCTAACGTAAGCTCTCATAATGTTTTGAGAAACGTAGATTTTCAAGTCAGCAGAACCGTATAAAGCAGCAGGAATTGCATCAACAATTTTCCCTAACTCAGCAACAACGTTTGAAGATGTAACCGTGGTTCCAGATACCTCATTTGCAGTTGGTAAAGCAGCATCAGCAGCTAACAATGTACAAATACCATCGATTTGTCCTGCAGTTGCGTTAGCACCTCTCCAAATAGAAACCTCAACAGATGAAGCAACTTTCTCAGTAATGTAAGCTAAGAAATAATCTACAAAAGATTTAGCTAAAACTTTGTTAGCAGAGAATCCCATCTCTTCCGCCTGCCAAGAACTGATAAAGTCTTTTTTGCACAAAGTCAAATTTACTTGAAATTGCTCTAATGTCAAAGAACGTTCTGTAATAGTTACAGTTGACAATGGGTCAAAATCACACGTTGCGTTTTTCAATAGGTCGTCTGTACCTAATTTGAACATTGTTGTTTTGTAAGCAATGTTAGGAATGATTGTCATCCCCCCGTTTGCTAATGTGTTACCGCTTAATAAAGCAGCCTTTACCCATAGTTTAGAATCCTGTCCAACGTATGAAGTAGTTAACGATGTAGTTGTAGCCATCTTTGTTTATTTATTTGTTATTGTAAATTGTTTCTAAAATTGAATCACGAATTGAACGTGTTTTGTTTGGTGATAGGTCGAAGTGTTGAATCTCGTTAACATTCTCAGGGTTGAACTGAATAGGTTTAGGCTCTTCAGCTTTGAACTCAACAATATCCGTTGGTTGCTCTTCCTCTTTTACTTCCAATGTTGCTAACTTTGTCTCAAGTTCTTCAATCTTTGCTTTCATTTCTGCAAAGTGTTGCTCTGTAATTGACACAACTTTTTTAGGTTGCTTTACTTCAACTTCGGGAGTTACATCTGCTTCAACAGGCATCTCTTCCTCTTCAGTTTCTTTTGGCATCTCTTCGATAGCTGCGATCATTCCTTTTTCTTCAACGATAAGTAAACGACCATCTTCAAGCTCGTACTTACCAACTTCCAAAGGCACCGCTTCGCTATCTGGCACTAAAATCATAACACTCGCACCGGCTTCAAAAGAATCCGCTTCGATTACCGTGTTGCCATCGACTAACTTCATTTGCTCCAACTTAACTTCCATTCCTAAAAATGTCTTGATAGTTTTCAACGCATCTTTTATTTCTTTATTCATAAACGTTTTTCTTTAATAACTAATTTAACCCCTTTCTGTTGTAATTTGTCGTGCCTCAATGGTGTGAGTTACATTACTAATTGTTTGTTGCTCTGTGCTTCCAACTCCTTGTGACTTCCCATCACAACACTCTTTTGAATACGCGCCATCTTTACACTGACATCCTTTTTTACCTGACTTTCTCATGATATTTGTTTTACTTTATTTACGTATACTAAATGAGCTTTTAACTCACAATCAAAATCTCCTAAATATTTTACCCTACCGTTTATCTGTATTGCAGACCTCCATTTTTTGTTGCGCTTATGCCAATAAACCCCCTTATATTTGCTTGAATATTTACCTTGTGTTTTATGAGCATTTTCTCTTGCTGTTATCACTTGTAAGTTTTCAACTCTGTTATCTAACGGGTTATCGTTTATATGGTCAACTACCAACTCAAATAAATTTGGTTTGTGGTTTAAAAAAGATTTAGCTACAAGTTGATGAACCATTTTTGTATAACTTAAATTATCTTTTCTAAAAGTAACTTTATAATACCCCTTACTGTTTTTATTAGGTGTTAAAATTCTTTCTTTAGATATATATGGATATTTCCCATTCTTTGTCATTACTCTTGAAAGGCTCTTTACATTACCTAAATTACTAACTTGATACAAACCTTCCCAATTAGGTATATCTTTCCAAATTTCTACCATTATTTTTCACGTTAAATTATACGTGTAGAAAGATACTAATTTTTCTCATAACATTAATAAATTACCGATTTCATTTGTGAAACTTTTAAACTCTTTAAAATCAACTTCATTGCATTTTTTACCCTTAACATAGTCTATTCCAATGTAAGCCACAAAATTCCCATCCTTGAAATATGGTGCTATACAAATAGATTCAACTCCCTGTCTTATCAATTCAAAACGTGTGGTCTGTTCTTTGATGTCGTTAACATCGCAGTAGTTCATTTTCTCTAACATTATTTGTTGCAAGAACAATGGATATAAACTAACAGGAATATTCTGTAAATTCTGAGCCTCTGAACTAATACCTTTCTCACACACTTCAAAAGTCATTGATTGTTTGTTTCTATGCGTACCGTCGTAGTACTTAATGGAGTTGTGAAATTGGAAGATATAAGCCCTGTCCGCATTATATTTTAACATTAACTCGTTAAGCATCTGCTGAATCAAAACATTATTGTTGATGTCTGCTTTGACCTCGTCACGTTTTACTTTTGTGATAACTACTTCAGTGACCAATGATTTGTAATAAAAAAGAATGAAGGCAAGTAAGATTATGATTAGCACTATTGTTTTCGTCTTTCTGATTTGCTCTAAAATGTACTTGACTTCATTCATGATTATATAACTTTTATTTGTGATTTTGTTGTAAATTACACTGGTATTTTAACGATGTTGTAATTAAAATCAGACACCCTAACATCAGCAGAGTTGGTGTTTCGTACAAACAATTCAACGTAATCATTTGCTACCATTTCAAGAACCGCTTGAGTACTTCCTCCGTGTTCAACGTTGGCTGTTGTTGTTCTAATAATACCCTCGCTTTCAGCTATTATAGTTCCGTTTTTAGCTACTCCAATAGAAATAGATTGGTTTGATGTAGCACTCCTAACAGTTGCGTTTACGGTTACTAAAAATGAGTTTGTAAATGCTCCGTTATAGGTTAGTCTATTTGTTGTGTGTGTGAACTTTGAGTTTGTTCCACTTGTTGTTGTTCCGCTTGCTTTTACCCATACGTTCACGTTAGAAACTCCGATAGGCGTGTCGGTTGTATTGTTAAGCATATACATGAATCCTTTGGTAGACGTGTTTGTAATACCAACACAATTCACGAATAAAGCTTTGTTATCTGTATAGGTAACACCAGCCAAATAAGTTCCTCCACCACTAAAGTTTACAGTATCTAAAATGTATCTTTCACTCGATACCGTTGCACTTGCATTTAGGTTTACACCTGTTTCACCACTTAACACAACAAAAGACGAGTAAATGATTCTTATACGTCTTGATACCGTTAATGTACTTGGAAAAATTAATGCAGTTGATCCACTTGTACAATCAAATAAACAGTTGCTCGTTGCTATCGTTCCAATCGTACCGTCAAACGTTAAGTTACCACTATTTAGAAAAGCACTATCTGACATTACAAAGTTAGAATAGTCTTTAATCGTCCCAACCGTTGCGCAATCTGTAAAGTTCACACCAAACCAATCTAAAGCTGTTGTCGTTGCGTCCCCATCCAAATCTAAGGCTGTACCGTGCGTTATAGTAATGTTACGCATTGGCAAGGAATAGATTGAAGTAATTAACGCAGTTGAAGCATTTAAGCCCGTTGATTTTAAGATACAATTCTCAGAAGACGCCCCTAATATAGTTGTGTTTTGACCAGCTACTATCCTGTCCCCTGTTAAGTCAACCAAGCCTGTGACGTAGTATGTAACATCATTTGCCAATGTTATAACACCACCTATTGCAGTTGGAAAATCTACCTTACCACCTACAAATACAAATTCGTCACCTGTTCCACTTGTTGTTGGTAAACTAATAATACCAGCAGATGTACGTGTGTATATTATCCCGCTCGTAGTGTTTTGATAAAATTCACCGATATAAATATCAGTTGCTAACCACGTACCATCCCTATGGTCTGAACTCGATGGAACGGTAGGGACACCAGCACCTTTTTTAATTATTATTCTCTTTGTTATATCACTCATAAATTGTATATGTCTGAATTAATACTCGTACCAACACCGCCTACAACCTTGTAAACATCCTCGTCTGTACCTGTCCCCCCGAATAAAATAGCATTATCTTCATCCTCTAAATAGCTTTTAAATTTTAGCATTGCTATTCTATTCGGTATTTCACTATCAATAGGTTGTAAAAATAAAGAGTCACTATCTGTTACGGTAGTGACTGCTCTAAATCTTATGAATGAAGGAGTTATTTTGTTATTAAACTCAGTCATTATGCTGTTAAATTACCCGAAACATAAGCCTCACTCGCACTAATAAAAATTAATGTAGCTGTTGCGTATTGGTCAGTTAACTTCAATTTACCGCCCGAACTTCTTAACGTTACACCCGAACCCGCTGCGATTGTCGTTTGCCCTGCTCCATATTGTGTAATTAATACTTGTTGACCAGCTGTAAACACACTATTTGGTACGGTTAAAGTGTTAGCTGTTGCTTTGTTCATTTCAATTACTTGACCGTTGTCAGCAGCTACTAATGTATAATCGTCTGTTTTACGCGACAAAGTTAAATCAAGAACTTTTTGTTTTGCATATTCAACCCACGCAGAACCGCTCCATCTGTATGTAACACTTGTTTTTGTGTTTGTTACTAAAGTTCCTACAGGAGTAGTTCCGTTTTGAAATACATAACTCCAAAAGTCCCCATTCCATTCAACAACACCTCCTAAAGCATTAATGTATAAAAAACGGTCTCCTGTTGTTGAGTATGACCCAGGTAAAGAAGTAATAATATCTACTACTGCAATACCATAATCTTGACCTACTCCCAATTCTTTAATCGAGCCATCAGCATGGTATTTTAACTTACCATCAATGTAATGGATAGTTCCGTTTTCTTTTACTATTCCGCTCTCAGATGTGATAACATCAGGCTGCACCCTCCATGTAGAGTTGCTAATAGTTTGTGTATTGTCAATTTGTGTTACTCCCATTTTATATTGATTTTAAAAGTTCCTTAATTTCGTTTATTATATCCTCGTGGCTTTCAGCTTCAAGTTGGTCTAACCCATCAAACTTACCCTCAATACTAAACCCTTTGAATTTACCGTCTTTGATTTGTTGCCACACCTCTTCATTATAAACTTTCATCTTAACAACCCAACTACCTTTAATAGCATTTAGTTTGTAAAGGTTAGATTTGTCGTATTTCTCATCCTCAACAATCCAACTTTCGATTAAGCTAACACCATCAACATTATGATCATGGTCTACCGTTACGTTATTGTTGTAATTCTTTTTAAGATAAAGTTCTTGAACCTTAGCGATTGTTTCCTCACTAAATGAGATAGTAAACTCTTTATCTTTAATGCGTCTTAATATCTGTTTATTAGGCACCAAAGCAAGCCCAACAACTTCCCTCTTTTCATCGTTGGCAACTTGCAACTCAACACTAATTTCACTTAAGAAAATAAAATCTTCCTCTATTGCGGGTTTATCTACTAAAGAAATAGCAAAAACCCCTTGGTCATCGTCTTTAATTGTTAGCTCTATATTCTGCATATCTTTATAACTTAGTTTTAATTAAAATGTTGCATTTCTTACTCTATTACGGTCTAAGGCTTGCGCTGTCGACACCTCACCGCTTACCACATAAGCTTTAATCGGTTGTTGTTGTAATGCTCCTAACTGCATTTGTGGTTGTGCTTGGATAATGTCAAAGCTTGGTGTACGTGGTGCGCTTGCTATTGGTGTGTTGCCTCCTCCTGCGTTGTTGCCACCTTGAAATTGTGTATTAGCTATCTTTGCTATGTTCAAAGCTCCAATCGTACCAATCAAACCAGCCTCAACAAAGTTCAAACCTGTTGCCACTTTACCAAGGTTACCACCTCCACTTAACGCAGCAGTCACACCTTGAGCAGTGTTCATAATTGCCTGACCAATGTTTACCGCTTTGTTTAATTGAAATGCTTTCTTTTGGTCTTCTTCATTACCTTGAGCGAATAAGTCAGCAACACCTTGAATAATACTAAAAGATTGTTGTGTCATTTGAACTTTCTTTGCGTTCAATTCTTTTTCAGCATCTAATTTTATTTTTGCTATTTCTTGCGCTTGTGCTTGCTCTAAAATTTTAGTATCCTCTCCGTTTTGTTTTGCAAGCTCAATCAATCTAAAATACTTGTCAGATACCGCTTGTACCTCTAAATCCTGTCTTGTTTTTAATGAATCAAAATAAGCGTTTTCAACCGTTTCAATTTCTGAAATTAAATTGTTTTTATCCTCAATTTCTTTTAGATTGTACTTTGACCTTATCAAATCAAGTTCTTCAAGTTGTGCTTGCTCTAATGATTTAGTATCTTCATTATATTGCTTAGCTAACTCAATTAATCTAAAGTACTTGTCATTTACGTCTTGCACTTCTTTTTGTTGTATGCTTAACCTTCTGTCATTAGCCTCTGTATTTGCCTGCTCTAATTCCGTTAAAGCTTGGTTGCGTGCTTGAGCGTTTATTCTACTAATTTCGTTTTGTAATTCAAATTGTGCTTTTAGTAATTCTTTGTTGGTTTCTTGCTGTTGTTTTAACCTTTCTTTTTGTGCGTCTGAAAGTGTTTTGTTGTAAGAAGCATCTAAAGATTTAGATTCAGCATATAAGTTTTTTAAATTCTCTTGAGCTTCTTTTCTTTTTTGTCTTTCTACTTTGTTATTTCCAATAAATGTATTAAACAAAACATTTTGGTCAAATATCCGTTTATTTATTATTTCTTTTTCTTTTTTGTAAATCTCTGATTCAGTTGCCCCTTTTGCCCTTAATAATTGTAATTCTCTTTCTTTATCGTTTAACCCACCCTTTGCAGCATTACGGTCTTTTTGTCTTGCTTCAGCAACTTTGCCTAATTGTTCTGCATATTTTTTATTCTCTTCATTTAATCGTTTTTGTTTTTGAATATTATCTTCTATCTCATCGTTGTATTTATCCATTAAGTAAATAGCAGTACCAATTGCAGCGATAACTAATCCAATTCCTGCTGTCATCATTGCGCTTTTTAATGTAGCAAATGCTGTTACAACTTGGTTTTTTATTACCGACCCTAATGCTATCATTGAATCTTTTAAGCCTCCTAAAGATTGTAAACCCTCAGCTAAAGCCATTGCACTTTGAACCTTCAAAAGTTGTGCTTCAACTTCTTTACTCTCAACACCAATCAAACCCAAAGCTCCTTGATAGGCAGCGAACCCACTTGCAACACCTCCCAACGATGAGGATAAAGCTTTAAATTTCGCATCAGGATTAAACGCATCTGTTAAGGCTTTCGCATCTTCGATTTGGTCTTTTAGTTCCGCCGCTCTTTTCGCTGCATTAGCTGCCTCTTTAGATGTTACACCAAACTGCTCCGATAACTTTGCTACTTCCGCTTGTGCCTCTCTAAGCTGTGATTTAAGCGAACCTAAATTATTCTTAACCTCTAATTCAATTATTTTCTTTTCTGCCATTTGTAGCTTGTTTTAAGTATAACTCACGTTTGGCTTGTTTGTAGCTTTCGCGCACCGAATTAGTAAGTTTATATTTTCCTTTAGCGATGTCTATAATTTCGCTTTGCCCGTAGAAGTCATTAGACTTCAATAGTTGAATAATTGTGTTAAGCATCTTGATAAATTGTTGTGTAAGGTATACCGTCCCGTGTTAGTGATGTTTCAACAGGTACACCTGACGTGTTGGTTGGTAATGTAATTGATATTAATTGCTCCGATGTGTAAGTTGTACAAGTAGCACCCACGCATATCTCTGTTGATGTTTGACCATTCTCGATGAATACAGGCACTTCAACCGTTGCTGTTGTGGCTGTTTGAATAGGTAAATTAACGTTGGCAATAGCTCTGAAATCATTGATTAATGACAAATCTACTTCACCACTTGTTAAGTTTACTTTCATTTCGTTGATAATATAACGTTTGTCACGTATAATTAATCTATCGTTTAGCTTTAAACTTGTAAGTAATGAAATTGGGAACAAGGCTTTAACGTTTGTTAGTCTATTCTTTTGGTTGTATAAATTCTGCAAGTAACCTGCATAATACTGAGAGTACAAAGAGTTATTAATTGTAACACCATTGAACGCACTTGGCTCTGTTGAAAAATGATTTGAATAAACACTATTGTTATAGGTTATTTGATTACATAGCGGTCTGTATTCTGTAATTAAAACCTCACCCGTTCCATCGTCAAAATAAAATGATGTGCTTTGATATGAATCTAAATAAAGTAGTATTGGTTTATTGTCATAGCTTTCAGTTGCTGTATTTTCATTCAATAAATATGCTTTTGGTGGTTCGTTTGCGTCTGTTATATCTTCTTTTGCGAAGTAAATATTTTCAAACGGTACATCTATTTTATAATCACCCCCATCATAATTAGCGAATGACTCTTTAACATTTCCGAACTCTCTCGTTGCGTTGGTTGTTTCGTTAAAATACTTTTCGTTCAAATAACTTTCTGACTTATCATAATCAAAAGATATTTCCTTATATAGTTTGTGGCGCTCTATTGTTATTTCATCCGCATCAACATGTTCAGTAATATCTATAATTGCACCTTTTGTATACCAGTCGTCTAATGGCTCTACTTGAAAATTATCTACCGATGTAGCATAACAAGTAAGATTAAACATTTTAAACACACCACTAACAAAGTCGCTAATCTTCATATTAGGTGCGTACACCGAAGGGTCAACGTAAGGACTTGAGAAAGTCAATGTATTTGAGTTTTCCAAAGCTGAATTCCCCGACTGCATAATTCCATTAACCACATTTCTATAAACTGCTGAAAAATACAATACAATGCTACAAGGTGTACTCGTTCTTACTTTAAATGTAAAAATATTTACACCTTCAAAAACGTTAAAAGTTGTAACCCTTGAAAAAGTTATTTTATTTATTTCAGTTGTCTTTATTAGTTTACCATTTAAATACGTATCTACAAACACACGCACACCTGACGTAGCACTTGTAAATTTTACGTCAATACTACTATTTTTAGTGTTTGAAAAATCAACTGATGTACTTGAAAACTTAACATCTAAAGGGCTTGAAAAAGTTACATCTACTGTTTCTGTGTATGCTAAAAAATCTTTTGCGTTCTTTAACCATAAAAACAACTCAGTAAATAGCTTTTGATTAAAGAAATTAGAGTTAAATGTCACTCCAAAATCTGTTTGTATAGCTTCAAAAATACGTTTGACTTTCAAGGCAGGAAATAACTCATCGTAAATAATAGCTCCGCCTGTTGTATCGATGCAAGTGCTCGTACCTAAACCATAAGTCCAATGTCTTTTTGAGCTAATTAACGGAAATTCTAAGTCGTTTGATACCGTATTTATGATTCGACCTCTCACATTTGAACCGCTGTAATTCATACCGTATGAACGCAAATCTAAATCCTTTAAGGTCTTATCCCCAAACTTATCTTTAAGACTCGTTAAATCGCCGTAAAACGTAATAGAATAGCTTTCTACACGTCCTTTAACTACGTTTGAACTCTCGATTGATATTTTCCCACTGCGAAATGGTATTGTACCTATTTCGATAAATGCGTTGCGCTTAATGTTAGGGTTGTTATCCGCATCAACGTCTACATCAGTCTGATAAAAATGATTAAACAGTCTGTTGTTACGTGGTGAGGCAGGAATGGTAAACGACTGAGTGAAATCAGTGTAAACTTTTGCAATATCTTGAACATTTTGAATTGAACTATTAATCTGTATTTCCTCATCGTTAAATAACTCTAACTTTTCATAGTTATCGGTAGTAACTTCTATATATATATCAACCTTTCTCATTATACAATGCTATTAATTAAATCATACGCAAATTCAAAATCTAAACTATAATTAATCTGTTTTGTATTTATAGACTTATTCAACTCAATCGATTTAGTTTTAAGGATAGCAGGCTTTTCATCTACTAACACTTTTTCACTAAGCATCAATTGTTTTAAGTTGTCTTTGAAGTCCTCTTCAACCCATCCGCTATTTACCTTAATACTTTGCGTTCCGTTTTGGTTGTACGTTGTTCTTTGACCACCTGTTAAGCTATAATCATACGGTTGCATTAAGTTGTAATCTTTGTTCGTCACTTCAATATTATCGTTTGAAGCCTTAAAGAAAAACTCACGTTGAAACGCACCATATTTATTTATGAAGTCAACCTTTACAGGTGTGTATAAACACTCTTCAACAGGCTTAAAAGTCCACGTAGCTTGCGTTACGTTTGAACTATTTATCACCTCAACAATCCAAGGCTCTGTAAACCTACTATTATAGCATCTCGGAACGTAATACCAACCGAACCCCAACGATGAACTAAGGTATAATATACCCTCCGAATCAGTCCATCTAATCTTATCATTTGACTGAACATAAACTAATATAAAGCCAGCATTTGAACCACTATGATAGTAGTAAGTCTTTTGGTCTAACAAGTAATTACCACCGCTATAATTCACACCGTTTGCAAACTCACTGAACCCATCCGTAGCAATATAATCAGTTGTGTCAATCAACGACTCAGTAGTACCAACGGTCTTGTATCTCTTTACTCTAACATTAAGCTTTTGAACACTACCGTAAGAAGATGTTAAGGTTGTAATGTTTGAGTACACCGTATGGTCAAAGTATTCACGAATATATGGTGCAATGTCGTAATAAGTTGTTGGTGCATTCGATGCAGGAATTGCTTTACTTAAGTTATATTGTGGTGTACCACTGAACGTTGTCGCACTAATAAATAACTCTATTCGTGTGCTAACCTGACTTGTTTCGTTGATACTTATGATATACGGTGACCTTGCTCTAATCATTTCGGTTGTTTAATTGAGTAGTTAAATATTTTCTCTAAATCTATTTTCAAGTCGTTTACTAATTCTTGAGGTAAACGTTTGTAAGCCGCTTCAAATGGTTTAGTAAAAAACAAAGTTGGTCTTATACCTTTTGCATAAATTGACCGTGTGATTAACCAGGCGGTTGAGTCGTAACTCATAAACTTCCCTTTCTTATCTTTGAACTGAAACTTACGAGCCTTAACCCATCGGTTTATACCATCGGTTAGCCCCCCTTTTTTACCTTTACCATTTCCAAACTTATAAGGTGAGTTAGGAGCTTTAGCACTTGACTTCTTACCCCTTACCCCTTTATCTTGATAGTTACCGTATTCTTCCATCTGAAAGTTAAGAAAGTAACCTTTAGCATAAACTTTTGCTTCACCTTTCAAAGAGTTGTAAAGCTTTCTTGATACGTTCCTATCTCCTTTACTTAAGTTAGTTCGAGCTTGTTTAATTACCGAGGCTTTGAACTTATCTAACGCATCCTGTAACCCTGACTCCCTTAAATCGCTTAACATATTGTCATTCCGTTAGGTGCTAATATGTCGAATGTCATCGTCCAACCTGCAACCGCATCGGTGAACCTATCAACAAAAGGCTCGCAACTTGCTGTATCGTCTAACACTTCATAGCCTGCATCGTTTATATCTCCACGTCTTACTCTCTCAAATATCCTATTAAGTATGCTTAAAGTAGTATTTAATACATCGTCTTCATTATCGTTACCCTTAAATATATCAACTACATCGTCTTTACTAATATCTACTATTGACATCATAACCAATGATATGTTATATACCGTTGTATTGCCTCTAAATGCTACATCGTTAAATATAATGTGGCACAATGGATACATATCTTGCTTAGCATTTGTGATCTTATCCAAACTTCCTTTAGTTACTCGATTAACTAATGGGTCTGCAAGTATACTATCATGCAATAAAGTAGATAGGTTATAATAGTTTTTCATGTGACTTCTTTAATTGTTTAACCTCGATTCTACTTTTTTGTTGTTCAAAGGTTAAAAATGTTAAGCATTGATGAAGTCCCAGCGCTGTAACTTCGTCAAATCTTTTAATGTCTCCTTGAGCGACGTGATAGATTGAGCTATACCATCCCCATTGTTTTGAGAATTGAACATTTTCTGAATATGGGTTTTGTTCTTCATTTTCTCCAAAGAGGACAGAGTACTGCTTATTAATTCGATTCCTAAAGTCCAAAAAAAAACAGATGCGGGTAACACAACGTCCAATGGTGCGTATTTTAACACCTCTGAGTAACTTAAATCGCCTCGGTAAGGTTCTATTTCATATTTGCCTTTAACGTCTTTTATAATCGGTCTATACATCACTGCCAAAGCTTTGTGTATGTTTTGAAAGTCACCAATGTTTGCCTCGATGTCGATGTACTCACCCCAACTGATTTCTTCAAGATCAGGTATAAATCCAAACTCCACATTATTTAATTTAAATCTATGTTTGAACTCAGCCTTTTCGTTAAATATTTTATTGAAGTGTTGCACCAACTCTATTACCGTTGAGGCTTTCATCTTAACAACTTCCTTAAGTTCGAGACCGCAAAAAATTTCAATCATTTTTTGAAATACAAACTCTTTATCGTCTGAGTTGTTCAAAGTAAGCATGTACTTTTGATACCTATCTAAACTAATCTCGGATAGGTTGGAAGGAATATCTATTTCAATCTTCATAAATACTTTCTATTTCTACTTCATAACCTAACTTTTCAAGAATACCTTTAACAATTGTTTCAGTGTCTGAGTTTCTGAACTCAAGTTCTTCACCGTTTACCTTGGTTATTGTACCGTAATCAAAACAACAACCATCAGCACAATTGCTTTCGTATTCTTCAAGTGTTATTTTTACTCTCATTTTGCCACCATTACTTTAGCTCTTACACCTTTCCAATACTTCAAAGAAGCTTCTGCTTTCGCAACTTCATTGTCTATTGACTCAACGCATTGAAATTTCCAATTGTCCCCGTATTCGTCCTTGTAAGCGTCTACAACTTTAACACTGCTTTCATTAATCATTTGTCTCAAACTCTTACCTAATTCCATATTTACCTTTGTTTGGGTTACTTAACTGATAACTAACTGCATAACGTAACGCATCTAAGCAATTGTGTACTAATATACCATTTGCAAAGTATTCGTGACAATCTTCTACCATAATATCATACACGTTCGCTTGATAACTTTCTCCTACTTCTAAGTGCTTTAGCTTTGCAGTTTTGATGACAGAATTTACTTCTTGTTGGGAATGGAGTTTCGTATTCCTTTCCGCATACCGTACAATTCTTTTTAAACATCTCTTTATTAATCCACGATTGTTTACCGTGTTGTCTGTGCCACTCTCTTCCCTCTTCTGACTTGTGCCACTCTTTTGCTTTTTCAATTCCTTTTGCGTGAAAGGATTTAGCAAACTCAGGGTTTTCTTTAAACCTTTTTTTACCTTCATACCTAAGGTGCAAACTTCCATTAATAAGGTTAAGGTTTTCAATGTTGTTATTGTGGGTATTACCGTCAACGTGGTGTATATGATACCCTTTTGGTACACTGCCTTTGTAATACCTCCATACTTCAACATGTAGTCTCTTTTTGCCTCTACTAAAATATCTTTCACCATCATACAATTTATATTCCTTTTCGTTGAATATTTGTATTGGTATAACACATTGCCTTTCTGTAACTCTGATACTTTCTTCCATTCTTTTTTTGTTTTTATCTTATGCTCTTTTGTTGAACACAAAGATAAAGAAAAAGTATCGAAGTGCATCGAGTAGTTATTAACTTGTTTTACTCCGTTATTAAAAGTTTTCAACACTTTTTTATATCCCTCACTTGTTAAAACATAATCACCAACTTTTATAGAGTCTATTCTAACATCTCCTTTGTCTGTTGTTATCATTGTTTCTCCTACAAAGCAGTGGTTATATTTGTCTATTGGTGTTTCTGACTTCTTTTCAAGCCAGCAATAGTTATTTAATTCTTTTATCAAATCTACGGAGTTTTCGTCAATAATTAGTTCATAATCTCTAATCATTTCAATACCCTCCGTTATTTTATGTTTAACACATGGGACCACATTATTCCCTTGGTGCTTTAATTCTGTTATAAGCCTTGGTTCTGCATTATCTCCAATGATTAAACCACCCTTTGCGAAGTGATTGTTTAACCTTGCTAACTCTGACGTTACTAAATTAGTTTGATAAATATGAAGTTTACAATAAATAATCTTATGAGTTTTATCTATTGACGTTTCTACGAGTGTTGTCGGGTCGTTACTGAATCCGTAATCTTGACCGAATACTGACCCATTATCATTATTGAATGGTCCTATCTTCCAATTGTTGTAGATAACTCCTTCAGCTTTGTCTAACCAACCGCCAAGTATTGTATGCTTATACTTCTCGGGACGTCTTTCTTTTATCGTTTTTATTTGATTTAAGAAGCTTTCAGATAGGTTTGATATATTGTCTTGGTACGTTGTGTGAATGTACGTTGTATCGCCTTTAATTGTGTTTACTCCCGCCTCTACTCCTTTACTCTCAAAAAACTTTTGATAAATGAAGTGTTCTTTAGTCGCAGGGTTAAGAATAAGTATTACCCTATTTTGTTTTTCTTTATGTCGAATAGAATAATCTATCTTATCAAATACATCTTCATCGGTTAACTCTTCAGCTTCATCAAGTACCCATGTAGTTACACCAGCCAATGATTTTAGGTTTGCTGTCTGAGTTCCGCTCGATGTCTTAATACCTTTGAATAGAATCTTACTCCCTGTTGTTAGATTAATTATTTCATCCTTAGTAATATGAAAGTCTGAGTTTTTACCTAATAAATCAACCTTATCAATAAATTCAGGTATAATAGAGACGTGAGCAGAAGTAAGGGTATAACGTGTAAATAATATAACATGGTTCGATTCGTAGGTAAGGAGCAGCAGAAGTAAATTAATAGAATATGACTTACCACTACCCCGACCACCTGTAACAATAAAGTATCTACTATCATTTGCAAAAGCTTTATATTTCGGATTCAGAACTACCAAAACTTATTAAGTCTTTTAGTGTTGTTGTGTTAATGTTAATGTCAGATTCTACTCTTTCTTTAGCTTTACCAAATACATGTTCAGAGATAAATATCTTACCTCTTTCAAACGTTAATAAGTCTTTAGCTAATTCTATTCTTGCTTCATCGTCTGTATTAACTGACTTCAATTGTTTAATAGCTGTTAAGAAAATAGTATTTGATTTTTGCTCATCTGCTACTGGTTTTCTTCCTGCTCCTGGTATTGCTCCTCCTTTGCCTGCCATCGAAAAAAGTATTGTTTATTCAATTACCCTAATAAAGCTCCTTTATCTTCATAAGCATTGTACACTTGTTTCATCTTACGTAGCATTTCGTTAAGACAAGAAGCACATGAAGTTGGTTGCTCGTTTGTTTTAAACACTCGGTTGTAAACTTTTAGAAATTCTAATTGTTCGCTTGGTCTAACCTTTACAACCATTTTAGGAAGTAGGTTAGTAAGTGTTCCGTGTTCTTCTTCTGTAAGACACTCAGGTGTTTTGTAAGGAAATAGTTTGTTTAGTTTCGCTTGTCTTTCTTTGCACCCACAATCTTCTCCTGCAATAAAGTTAACAAGTTTATCTATCCCTGTTGCCTCTGTGAATTTAGCTACTGTATCGCCAAATCCTTTTGATACTCTTTTTGCCATATCTTTAATTTTCTTTTACATTTTTTAATCGTGTGAAAAATCGAGGTGAGACTAATCGTTGTTTCCTTTTCTATTTCACGCATTGATTTACCGCTTCGCAAATATAGTAAGAACAATTGTTGATCAAACCACTCCCATTTCTTTATTTCATTTTCAACACTCTGATAGTATAACTCTATTTCGTATGTTTTGTTGTTTTCATCTTCTGATAAGTCTACGAGTAGGTCAATGTCAACCATTGATATTTCACGTTTGCAATAGTCAAAAAAGATGTTACGCAGCATTATCCAGATAAATGATTTGGTTATTACCTGTCCTTTACCATACTTGTGAAAACGTATGTACATATCTTGAACAATGTCTTCGGCTTCTGTCTTTGCTCCGAACCTTTTAACTATTCGCACCCATTCATCGTGATACTGTGCTACTTCTTTTAAATCCATGTGTATAAACAAAAATACCCTTACAACAATCGCTGCAAGGGTAGTAAACTATTCTTTGATAAATGTTCCGTTTTCGGTTTTTCCTTTTCGATATTCAATAACTTTGAAGGCACGTTTTGCGCAATCTTCAAGTGAGTAACCCATTTGATTAGCAAGTATCACTAAAGTAATGTAAGTGTCTCCTAATCCATCGATTGTAGCTGCTATATCTTTCTTTAGTATTGCTGCTGATGTCTCTCCAACTTCCTCCATTACCTTTGCAAGTTGTTGAAACTTATTGTCGGGGTTGTCTAAGTTACGAGCCTTTGCCCAATTAATTATTTCTCTTTCCATATTACCAATTTTTACCTGTAAACCAATTATTTTTACATTCACCAACTAAAGAAACTAAAAACACAACAGTTCCTATAATAGGTATAAACCATATAAAAGGTTCTATTGAAGCATGATACTTTTTGTAGTCTATTTTATTTAACCACCTATTTAAAAACACGTTAGCCCCATAAGCTAAAATTATTATTATTGCTTCCATTCTTTTAAATATAAATCAATTAAAAACTTTGTCTTTTCTAAATCCTGTACAAAGTTACCTTTCTTTCTGCATCTTACGATCCTTTTTATTTGGTCAAATTCGTATGCGTTTAGGTCATGGTCTTCTGCAAACTTGTAAAGGCTTCCTTTCTCATTATTGTAATAGCTCGGTGCGTTATCGGTAACAACTTCAAAGTAGTTTTCGATAGTGTCGAATTGATGTTCTTGGCCTTTGTCATTCATAATCCAAATATAGCTATTATCTTTTTTAATCACATCGTACACTTTACCAAAAGTAACATTCGCAAAGTGTTTTTCAATACATCTTAATTTCATAATTCAAATGCTTTTAATGACTCTGCAAAGTTACCGTTTTCTTTTAATAGTCGTAACATTTCGGTAACAACTTCACGTGTTTCTTGTTGTGCGTCTGACTTAAGTCTAAGATTGAACACGTGGATAAACGATAGCAGTGAGCCTGTCCATAAAAAAGTCGTGTTAAGATTCAAAGGTAGTATAGTTCGTGCCTGTTCTTTGCTTACACCTAAACTAATCAATTGTTTATACGCATTCTGACAAGCCTCTTTAACGTTGTATTCAATCTCATTACATTTTTCTTGTGTATCGTATGGTAAAGCTCCAGCACTGCCTTGTTTACTATCTTTGCTTTGCTCTCTCCATTCGCTGATTAGTGTGTAAGTGTCACTGAAGTCGACATATCGACCGCTTATACTATTTGCACTCATTCCTACTTGGTGCTTAAACAATTGTCTCTCTATGTAAATGGCACAATTTATTCTAAACGTTAGTTGTGGATGTCTAAACACTGATGTGTGTTTGTGCTTTACTAAATAGTTTATCAACCTACTATTCTGTTCATCTGAATAGTTACTTGCTTTCTTATCAAACGATACTCTAGCAGCATCGCAAACGGTTGCATCGTTACCGTATACTGATATTAATTCTACATTCATATTATCTCTTTTAATTAATTAACTTCCACAAAATAAGCACCCGTCCTCATCTTCATCCGCTTCGGGATTGGTTTCTATTTCGGGATTAAGCTGTTTTTTCAACTCATAAATCTTTTGCATCAAATCTCCATCGGCAAATAAATCACCTGTCAATAATGCTTTCAATTCTTCTATTTCTTCTTTAATTGTTATCATCGTTTTTTTCGTTTATTGCACGTCTAATCATACGTCCTAAATTCTTTACTCCTACCCGATTCTCTCTGAACTTCCATCGGCAAATGTCAAACTCTATAGCTATCATCCATCGGTTGCGGTTCTTGTTGTCCTTTTTCATAGTTTTAATAGTTCTTCTTTAACTTCTAATAAATACATTGTTTTATCAAATCTTTCACTTAAATCACCTGTGATAAATTCACGTGAAAATTCAACTGCAATTAATGCGCATTGTATTGCCATTTCTTTTCTTATAGCTCTATGAATTACTGGCTTGATTTGCTTCATTCCTTTGTCAACGTACATCATAAAAATTTCTTCTGCTTTCTCTTTCGGTGTCATTGTATCTGTACTTTAATGTTTTCTTTAAACTCGTCAATCTGCTTGATAATGTTCGAGTAAGTCTGTGCCATTGTCTCGTTGTTGTTCTCTACAAACGTGTTAGCAAACCTTTCAACTCCATTGATAAATTGATTAATAGTACGTTTAATTTCGTGTTTGTGAAACATGTTATCGCTTACATCGTCTAAGGAATGTAGTGCAGATTGGCAAAGCATCATCGCTCTTGCAACGTGACTGTAATATTCAATCGCCTGTTGGCGTTTAGCCTCAGTCAAATCGCTGAGGCTTGTTGCTTTCTTTTTCATCTTAATCTTTCGTTTTATTTGGTCTTTCTTGACTAAAACCTTGTAAGGTGTACTCTGTGAATGAGAGCAAATTATTGTTTGAATTATTCCATACTGTATACTCGTCAAATACTGACAATATATCATCATCTTGTATTTCCTCAATAATACCCCATCCATATTTGATGTGATATACTTTATCTCCTACTTTAAACATAACTAAAATGGTGTTTCTTCTGTTTGTACTTTATTAACTCTCCACGCATCAATCGATGTGAAATACTTCCCTTGCCACTCGTTGGTTTTGAAGTTAAATAACACCTCAACTTCTTGGTCAACTTTGTTGTACTGTAAGAACTTATCTACTTTCTCAGTTCCAAAGATTCCAAACTTTACCGCTTGAGGGTACTCCCCATTTGTTTCTGTTACTACAAACTCAATCTTTTTGTTTGCTCCTACTTCAATCACTTCTAAAATGTTGGTAATCTTACCTACAAACTTCATTTCATTTTTGCTCATCTTCTTTTATTTTATTGTTAATTCTTCTCCTGTTAATGCAAAGTATAAATTTTGCAGTTGGTGAACATAATGGACTTTATTTTGCAATATGTGAGACATATTATTTCCTTTATGCATTATCCTTATTTTTTTTGTGTCTATTAAATAAGAAAAACCATACTTAATATAATCAAAGCATCCTGTTTTATATCCAAAATCTTTATATTCTTTAAATCCAAGATTCAATAACCATTCTTCTGTTAGTGGTATTGGATTAAAATTTTCATACTCCATATAAATAATTTCTATTTCATCTTCACAATCTATTCCGAATTCATGAATACCAATCACTTTAAAAATTCCTCCCTCATTATAATCGACTAAATTCCCAATCCTTAACTCACTTGCTTTCATCTTCTTTTATTTTTTGGTTTGCTATTCTGAACGCCTCTTTGACGCACTCTGTTACACTATACTTTTTCTTTTGGTACTTTAACCGCATCCGTATCTCATCTATTGGGATGTCGCTAAAGTCAACGATTGATTTTCTCATACCATTTATTTATATATTCATCTTCTTTTGTTATTAACCAATTATAAAATTTACATCTGTATTTAGGTGGTTCGTGTGCATACTTACCAGTTTTATTTAACCCTCGAATCCTGTAACACGCAGTCAAATGTCGTGTTATTCTATTTATTTTGTTTTCTTTCGATATCATTTATATAAGTTTTATAATATTCAATTGCCTCCGCTGAGCGCTCTAACATTTCCTGTTCAAGTTGATAGTCACGTTCAATCGTTAACATCGTTACAAGGCTTTGAATCGGTGTATCTCGCACTCTATGTAGTTCTTCGCTTTCGTAACCTATTAAGTCGCTTGGTGTATCGACCATGCAGTATGCAAGTGCAGCACGTTCTACATTGTAAAGATACATGTACCCCCTTAACTGAAACTCATAATCTTTAATGTTAATATCGCTTGGCGTTGCAGGGAATGTATCAAATGACCAAGAAGTTTTAATGTCGATAATTAACTCAGGGGTGTAGATATCGCATTCTCCTGTTAGTAGCTCGGTTGTTTTACGTTCTGTGTTCTTTTCGTAGTTAGTGAATAGAACATCGTTAAGTAGTTCAATCGATTGCTCTTCGCATTGTATACCCTTAGTCACGTACTTATTATTTAACTCAGTAGTATAACCAAAGTAATCTTGCTTAGCAATTGACTTGATGTATGACTTTGCTGTTTCGGATAACCCCCCGTCTTTTGAACGGGAGCTAACCATAATTTTCGGAAGTGATGAACATCTGATTAACATAGCTCTAATTGTTTAGGTGTTAATTCAAATTTCTCTTTTAGCTTTTCCATTGTGTACTCGCCTTTCTTAATCTTTTCAAGTGCAGCAGCTAAACGGTCATCTGAGATTGTTTCTTTACGTTTACCTGTTTGTTCACCACTTGCATCGATATCTTTATCGGTTACAAGTCCTAACATAGACGAAAGGCAGTATCTTCTAAAGTAAGTTATCGCACTACCCATTACTTGGAAGTCGTTCATCCCTTTGAGTTGTACGTTCATTGGAATATCTGTTTTACTTTCAATTGACTCACCGCTTTCAACGTGAAAAATGATAGTGACCATTTGATTGTCTTGAAGCAATTGTGTAAATCCTAATCCGTTCTTTTTCATTAATGGATTAATGACTTTGTAGATTGCTGTAAGGTCTGCATATGAGTAGCCAAAACCTTGAGTGCCTTTGTGTATTGTTGGTACTTCCTGTTGAAAGTTTGCCAATGCTTTGTATAAATTTTTCATGATACAATTAATTTAACATTGTTTTTCTTAAAGATTGTCATTTCTAAATCGTATTCGACTGAATCCCAATTTATGTTTAAATGGTCAATTAATACGTCTTGTTCAAAAGCTCCGAGTACTATCGACCCGTTGTAAATGCTAATTGAAAAGAACTTTGAAGCATCGACCTTTCTAAGTATCAACGCTAATTTTCTGAGGTTTGTTTTCATTGTGTGTTTTGTTTTAGTTAGTAGTAGGAAGTGGGAATCGAACCCACCTTAATCAACCTTTACAGGATTTGGCACCTTGCCGCATTACGCATTCCTACCAGCCCAAAGGCTCTACTTATTTTCTAATACGTCAAAGAATCATATTACAAATATAATCATTAATTATTAATCTGCAACAATTTCTTTAAATTTTTCTAAACTTTTTATTAAATAATATTTGAAACCTTGGTCAATTAATTGTTTCTCAACGTATTTCTGTAATTCAGACTGAACTCTTTTTTCTGCTTTAAATTCAACAAATATAGTTTTACCGTCTTTGAATAGAGTGCAGTCAGGGTAGCCACTAACGTTACAACGTATCACTTTTAAAACAAAATACCCCTTAGCTTTAGCATATTTGATACACTTACTTTGTAGTTCTTGTTCGCTCATATTGTTTTAGGGTAAAGTTTTTTTTCTGCGATACTGTCTTATAGATTTTTTCAGTCAACGAATCTTTGCCAAAGATAAAAAATACATCGTTTTCTTTTCTGTCTTTCGTTGTTAATCTGTCAATTGACTGAATAAAATTTGTCCCTGAGAATCCAAACGAGTAAAACACTAAACAATGTGCCTTACTTAAATTGATACCCATAGAGGAACTGTACTGTTGTCCAATGTAATGTTTATCCGTTGTGTTAAACTCGTTTAAATCACTCGTAGAGTTAGGAAAAACTAATTTTAACAATTCTAATTCCTCCACGTAATAGTAAAATATTGCTAACTTCTTACCCTCAAAGTAATCCCTAATAAATTCAGCTTTGCGAGTGTTAAGAATCATTGATTTGCCCGACTCAAATTTAATTGTGCCACCTTCTAATTGATGTACTTTCTGCATTAATTTCGCTCCTGTATCTGCTAATATTACGTTTTCTTTACCCTCAATGATTAAGTCTTTCTCTAAACGTTCAATTAAGTTTCTGCATAATGTAGGGTAATAAATCACATGTTCTTTTACTTTTGATTCAAATCCACTTTGTTCTTGCGTAAACTTAATAATATACGGTTGTATTACTTCGTCAATCAATGCAATTTTTGCATCGGAATAGTCGTTAATCATTGCATAACCCATGTTCTTTTGTTTTACATTTACGAATGTCTTTGACCACTTGTAAAAGTTAACGTCTTTGAATGGTGAATAAGAACTCACCCAGAACTGATGATACACTTGAGAATAACTTTCGGATGCTGGTGTACCGCTTAAAAATATCATTGGCACACGTGAATATTTTAGTTTAAATTCTTTCACTCGTTTTGATGGTTTTGGAAAAGCTCCAAACCGATGATGCTCGTCGTGAATTATTAAATCGTAGTTACCTTCGATATTAGCCAACTGCTCGTCATTTGTAACGGTTAGATTAAAGGTATATCCAAAGTTAGTGTAATCGCTTTCAATCGAGCTTATAGCTTTCTTTTTAGTTAAGAATAGAACGTTTTTAGCTCCGTATAGTTTAGCGGTTTCTAATGCTGTCAAAGTTTTACCTGTACGTACTTGCATCATTAGGTAAACTATTCGCTTTTCTTTGAGTATAACATTTGCTTTGTGCGATATCTCAGTTTGGTAATCTCTTAAAACGGACATTCTTCTACTTTTTTAAATTCGTTATTACTTGTAATTTCAAACCATCTTTGACCATTTGAATTTCCTTCCGTGTATGTCTTACCATAATAAACGCAATACTTCTGAATCCAAATTGTAAAACGTTTAGACTTTAACCAACTTCTAAAATCTTTATGTTCCTGTAAGAAGTTTTCAAAGCAAACACTTTTAATTAGTCTACTATCTTCTTGTACGTTCCCATCTCCAATCCACTCTAAAAACTCAGAAGACGTTTCGTTGATTAATTTTCTATGCTCTAAATTTGTAAAGTCAAATGGTACTAATCCCTTTTCAAGATAAAATTTTTGGCAATTAATCATAAAATGGTCAAACCTTGCCCACTCATTTTCGTCCCAGTCATCGAATAACATATGACCAAACTCGTCTAAAGGTGTATGATTTGCGTTAAAATAACTACTCATTTCAACTTCAAACTTTCTGCGTTCAAAAGAACCACCAACACCACCGATAGTATAATTTGTTGTAATAACTATTTTAGGAGATTTAGTAACAGGCAATTTTATTGCGTCCTGCCCTTTGTATTCTAAAGTAATACCTTCCGTAATTAATGAGAATAAAGATTCAAATTGAAAGTTCTTTTTAACGTCATCAAATACTAAAAGTTGTGTATCAACAGGAACAGACTGATAAGGAAATGATTTAGTAAATTCAAACGTTTTACCATCTATTGCGGATACTTTTTTCATTTTACCCAACGCATTCCAAAATAAAGATTTCCCCGATCCACCGTTAGGATTATCAGAAATTGTTTCATCGTTAAATATTATCGCTTTATTGTTTGCACTTGTTTTGTATGAGTGCATCAAGTAACCAATGACAGATTTTAAACTTTCGTATTTATTTTTGTTTTGTGATGAAGCTAACCAAAGAAATCTCCTAAACTCTGAATCGTGGTGGTCTGCATCTATAAAGTCACGGTCAATTACTTGTTTTTTCCAAACAAAACCTTTTAAGTCTTCATAGTTTAATTTTTGGTAACCATCTTTAAATACTTTGATTACACAATTACGATAGTATAAAATTGCAAAGTCAGAAGCATCTTCTTCAATGTTAAATTTTGCGGTTTCTAACATTGATAAGTATTGCGGTGTAAATGACTTTGTACTACCTGCCACTAAATCAAAAGGCTCTAAACTATCACTACTTAACAACTCGTTTAGTACATGATCCTTAATTTGAAATTCTGTTACTTCGTCAACAAAATTACCTTCCTTAGTTATGAAAGTAAAAGTCTTTGATTTATCAATTGGAAAGTGCTTAAAAAAGTTTTTGTTTTCTAAATAGAATTTAAACTTGTGGTGTGACACTACTAACTTCCCCTCCTCATTATGACTCCAAAATTTGTTAACGTCAATTTTACTTTTTTGTGCATTTATCTCAGCATCTAATTTCTCATCGCTTAAGTCAGGAAATGATTTTTTAATATAGTCGTTTGTCTTACCAACTAAAATCATATTTGAAATGGTCTTCAATTTAACCTTATCTTCAAACTGTTTTGTCCCAAAGTTAGCGGTATGCTTATAAGCTGAGTTTATTAATGCTAATATTTCTTTACTATCAAAATCCTTTTGCTCATTCGCTAAGATATACCTTTCTGCAATAAATCTTTCAACTCCAAAATCATTAAATGCAAGTGCTAATTTATGGAAGGAATTGTTACGATTTACACCGTTGTAAGACTTCTTAAACCATACCATTAACCTGTTAGCTATTTGGTCTTGGTCTGTTAAAGGAATGTTTGTTACAACTCCTAAAGTACTGTTTATTTCAACAAGTTCAGTTCTTTCAAAGTCAACGTATAAATCAGATTCTAAATTAATATAAATTGTTGGGTCGTATGATTCAAAACATAGTCTTGAAATGTCTTGACCAGATGTATCTATTGTATTACTTCCGTAGCTTTCGTTAACCCATTCAAAATGCTTTACAATTGATTTATAGTACTTGTTATACTCATCATTGGATTCTATACAAGGTATTTTAACCAAAGCCTTTAAACCATCTCCCGAAGGACTTATCCAAGTAGAATAAACATAATTATCTTTTGTTAATTTATCCTTTAATTCTAAAACTAAATCATAGCTTTTAAGTTTGTCAAAATCCAATATACATAAACCACTTGCCTTTTTTAAATTATCCTTTGACCTTGTAGTAAATGTACCAGCAAATGTAACAGCAGGCAATTGTAATTTGATTTTAGATTTCTTTTTTGAATCTAATTCTGACCTTACTAATTCAATTGTTTTTTTACTATCTCCATTTCTAATACGGTCTAAGTAAAACAACACGTTTTTTGGTCTCCCTATCGGTGTGTTCTGATAGGCATCTTTATATAAGTCTACTAACATGTTATTTGTTTTAATTATTCAACATCAATATACTGCGTCATTACTTTTGCTATCATTCTATAATTAGCACTTGTAAGTAAACTATGAACATAATTCTGAAAATCAAAATTATTAAGTTTATCAAAAGCTATTGTATTCCAATAACCTCCACACTTTCTCATTAAGTCATAATCACAATCTTTATATTGCATAAAATGATTCTTAATAAACCAATTGATTTGAGATGGTTTTTTAGTTTTCAATGCTTCATAAACGCATTCGATAAAAAAACTTGAATCTTCATAAACAGAAAACTCTTCTTTAATTTTTTCAATACTCATAGGTAAAATAAAAAAAACCTTAATCTGTTCGGGTGGTACTATCCTACTAAGATTAAGGGTTTGTTAAAATATCTTTCTGTTGGTACCACTCAACGAGTACAAATATACTAAATTATTTTAATTAATACACTATCATAAAAAATATATTGTAATTTATATTCTTTCTAAATAAGGTGTATAATTTACGATGTGCACTGTATAATTATCGATGTGTACTCAAAAGTGTACTCACTTATATTATTGTTTATCAATTATTTACAACTAAAAACAGGTTGAAAGTACACATTTTTTCTATTTTTCCGACAACTTGTTTCAGCGGTAAGAATAAATATATTTTTTATATAAATAAATATATAATAGTACCCTAATATATATAGTATAGGAAGCTTCAAAGTGTACTTCGTACTATTTGGCATTAACATATTGTTTTGTAGTTATTTAAGTGAGTACAGATTGTTTTTAAAAAGTACGAATCAAAAAAAACCGACTTGTTAGGTCGGTTAATTATTTACAGAGTGTCATTGATGAGGCTCTGTGTTTACCAATTGTAGCACTCACCTACTTTCTGACTAAATTCAGATGTACCGTTTCCATTTCCAAACTTCCTTTGTTCACCTGAACAATCGTTTATGGTTATCGCACCTCCTGAATGGTGTATCTGTCCGTTTTGACCTATTATATCAAATCCTGGCAATACTCTAACTATCCTGTCACAATTACAATCCTTAACAGGTGTTTTTGCTACTTCTTCCTTTGCGCACCCTACTATTAGCAATGCTACTGCTATAATTATCTTTTTCATTTTAAAATTGTTTTAATAGTTGAATATATCCTTCTTCTTCTGCGTATCCTATTTTTTGTAAGAATACATAATAATCGCCTTTAACGTATCTTTTATCCTGCCAAGTCTTGTAATACTCCACACACTCTGTTACGCTCTTAAATCGCATTAATTTGCCTTTTAACGTGAATCCGAACGCATTGTTGTACTCTCGAAATGCTCTGCTCTTCCCGTTGCCTGTTTCAAGTCGATATTGTGCGTAAACAATCTCAGGATGTTTTATCCCTTTGTCCTTGATTTGCTGTAAACTCAATTGACCGATAGATAGCTTGTTCATCATCAGAAAGCTCGTCAAAAGTAGGGGTTTTATAAATGTAATCTTCTTCATTGTATGCTTCGTTTTTGTAGCCAAAATAAAGGCTTGTTATATACTTTTTACCTTCCCATTTAGCGATTGCGTGACCTACAACTGACACGGGTAAATTTAAATGCTTTGCGATGTCAAGCTGTATCCAACCGGACTCCAACATATTACGGACACGTTCGTAAATGTATTCATAATTCGAAGGGCTTCTCACAATAGCAATTTATTAAAATGTTTTGAAATGGTGCGTCTTGATCATAATCTGTAACGTAATACTCACCCGAACCGCCACACGTTATACACTTGTTTAGTTCTGCAAACTCATCAAACTGCTCTAACTCCATTGTTGTACAGATGCGGTCTCCTATTTCATCATAAACTAATCCTTCTTGTATGTAAAGACGCTCTCTAAGGTCTTCAAATGATGCGTATACACTATCACTGTCAAGACTTACAAACTCAACGTCTGAGGGTATAATTAACGTGTCTACTTTGAATATTTTTCTAATTAACTTCTTCATAACTTCTACCTATTAAATAACAACCTAATAAACCAAATCCAATCCAAACCGCTGTGGATGCGTTCCAATATTGATTTACAAATCCAACAATGATAATACAAACCAAAACGTATAATAATTTTCTAGCATTTCTCATGACCCATGATTTTTAAAATGAATAAATAATTTTCTCCTACTACTTTTTGAGTTTCGGTTACAAGCTCCTCCGAGTAAGGAATTTTGTAGAAACTATTACCGTATCCCATTTTCTCACGAATTTCGGTAATTTGACTTTCGATTAATTCTGCTGTTTTCATGTGTTTAGTCATTTTTTATTTTTAACCATTCCTGCGCTGTTAATAATGGTAATCCTTTCTTATAACATTGAATTAAAAAAAAGCCGTATTCTTCCATTATTTTAAAATTATTATATGATAAATCAATTAATATGTTTCTTAAAATTTCTATATCTTCACATTTAATTATGTCAACACCTGTTCTTTTATCTATTATTTTCATAATTCAATTATTTTTTGTTTAACACCTTCCCAGTAAAATATATTTACATCATCTTTAAGACCTTTTAAAGCTATGTACATCGTCATCATCATATCAATAGCAAGTAATGCATCTCTTTTTGTGCTGAATTTTTCTATTAATTCGATAGCTTTATTTTCTTCATTCATAATTAATGTGCGTTACAGTCGCACCCCTGATTTAATTAGTTTAAAATATGGGACAGTCCGTAAACATTTTTCATTATTTGCTTTAAAGCTTTTTGACTTCTTTCAGTTCTTTGCTCAAGCATTTCAGCAATTAATTTATTTTCATCTAAAATTGCTTGTTTAACAGCTTCTAAAGGTTCCATACCTTCGATAATGTAATCTACTGCTCTCATTTCTGCTGACCTTGATAATCCTGTTTCCATTGTGTTTATGTTTTTAATTATGTTACAAATTTAAACATTTATTATTAATACGCAAACTTTTAAGCAAAAAAAAAGCGATTTATTTCTAAACCGCTACAAAACACATTGTAAATATACTAAAATTCTTCTAATAAACAGTACGTTATCCTATTTTGATTTTTGACCATGTTAATTATCATTCTGTATTGTTCTACATTATTGCATACTTGACATCCTGCTGAATAGTTACCAATATTCTCACCAACAATTCTAACTGATAAATCATTAGAAACTGTGTGAAAGTTTATGCCGTAACCACTTCCTGTAATTGGCGCACCTATTTCTTCGCTCTTACTGTCTTTATCACCGTCTCTGTAAACTATGAAGTTACCCACCTGCCTTAATGCTGGTTGCTTACCTTGGTGTAGTCCAAACTTCCAAACATCGTAATACCATTCGTTGGACTTAACAACTGCAGCACCTACCTTGTTGTACTTAAGATAGCCACCTTGTAAAATTGGTGTGCCAGGGTTTGTTGTTCCTGTAACAACCTTAACAAATTGTTCACCATTGAATAAGTAAAACTTATCGTCATACTTGTTTGGTGCATCTTCATTGCTTCTAACTCCTACTATCCAATACCCAATAGGAATAGATTTGAATGATTTTAAACTTTTTACCCTATCGAGTAACTGTTTATCGTTGTAGTTCTTAACGTTGATCATCTACTGTAAGTTGTGATAATACTCCTGCTACTGAACCAACTGCCACCATGTAAGGCGCAATTGCTAAACTAAAAGGTGGAGCGATTAAAACCGCTCCTATACCTCCGATTGCTATTCCAACACTTTGTACACGTTTCCAAAAGGTTGGTGTCGGTGCATTCCATCTATTTTTTAATGACTTCAAAACTTCCATCTGTGTATAATATCATGTGATTACTTGAGTCGCTCCATATTGTTTTTACGACTTTATTGTTAATTATTTGCCCCTCGTAGAACTTACGTTTCATATAAATTCACTAACGATAGGGTTGTAGTCTATTTCTGGCAATGTCCAACCAAATAAAATATCAGTCGTACAATTAAAATACTCTTCATTTGAAATAAACCAATTTCCATCGGCATCTAATGTAGGGTTGAAATATTGAATACCATCGTAGGTCTGACCTGCTAAAATGTTTTTTTGCTCTATTGTTAATTGTCTTACTTTCATTATACTTGGCGATTTAATGTGGTGTTGAATGATTGTACTGCCGTGTAGAAGTTAGCTGCCTCTGTGTCTGTTAGACCATCCCCAATTGATGCAAATGCACATTGTTTATTGTTTGAATAATCATTTGTACCGTTAATGTTTCTTGAATTAATAAATATAGGAATAGAAGGTAGTGTTATATCTGTCACAGAAAATGATGTTTTATTAGTATTAATAAACCCGCTTATAATATTTGTAGCGGTTTTGTTTGTAATGAAAAATTTTTTTGAATCTGAGTACATGATTCCTTTTTCATTTGAGTTAATAGCAAAATAAATAGCCTGACCCCCACCACTCCAACTAACCGCTGAATATATTGCCCTTTTAGGTGATGTTTGTTCTGCACCTATATCATATCTATCTTCCAATACATTAATTCGATTATAATATGACATATGAATATTATTTAAAGTCAATTCAGATGACGGTACTAAATTAGTGTTAGCATAACCATTTGAATTATTACCAGAGTAACCATTTATAGAATGTGTACCACCACCATTAAACACTAATCTATAAGCCGCATCTAAATCTCTTGGGTCTTTTAAATTCCATTTATGTGTTGATGCAGAACCACCTACAAAAGGATAAATAGCTTTCATTTTCGTCCAAATACCATAACCTTTCAAATCAGTTACAAGCGTGTTAATCGCAGTTTGTTGTGTAGAATCTGTAATTGCAGCAGCTGTAATAAATGAAAGAGCATCCGTGTCAAACGTAACACCCGCTCCACTACTTGCTATTATTCCGTGACTTGCTAATATCAT
>JACCDP010395793.1_pt1 | contig 34063 bp, 34 predicted proteins | sample 7445841 | NCBI WGS metagenome assembly JACCDP01 (sample SAMN15323441, study PRJNA562643) | freshwater metagenome | isolation source: river surface water | place: USA:Blue River Watershed | collected 2017-08-17 | reverse complement strand
GTTTGTGCAGTAGCGCTGTTGCCAAAAGAACATGCCACTAACAAGATGGCTGCAAATAAAACTTTCTTCATGTCTATTTTTGTTTGTTTGTTTAATTATTGATGACCCCTAACTCTTTTAAAATATCGTCACTTTTATCCAACTTAGGGTCTGCAAATATAATGGTAATTCCTTCACTTTTATCTAAAATGAAGTCATACGAACGGGCGGTAGCCATTTTTTGAACAGCATTATAGACCTTATCTTGTATTGGCTTCACTAATTTTTGACGTTCTTTGAACAAGTCCCCCTCGTATCCGAATCGCTTTTTTTGTAATTCACGCAAAGCCTTTTCTTTCATAAACAATTCATCTTCACGCTTTTTTCTCAAATCTTCGGACAACATAAACTGCTCCGCTTCATAGTTCTTGTACATTTTGTCCAAGATCATTTGCTGCTCATCAATTTCTTGTTGCCACTGATCACCCAAGGCTTTTAATTTTTTATCTGCTTCCTTGTATTCAGGAATTTTGTCTAAAATATACTTCGTATTGATTACTGCATATTTTGATTGTGCTTCTGCAGTAAAGGATAAACTAAGGAGTAAAGCACCCAATAAAAACAATTTGATATATTTCATAATCTAGGTATTTATTTTTGGTAATGGAGTGATTTTATTCTGGTTCAAATCCTAACATAAATGTAAATCTAGCCGCATCCTTCAATGAATTGGTACCGTTTAAACGATCTAGACCAATACCATAATCAAATCCAAGCAAACCAAACATAGGAAGGAAGAAACGCATACCTACACCAACTGATCTTCTTAGATTAAATGGATTGTACTCTTTCATACTATACCATCCATTGGCTGCTTCAAAAAAGCCCAAAGCATAAATGGTGCTACTTGCAGCCAAACTTAATGGGTATCTAAGTTCAACTGCATACTTATTGAAAATGGTAAACTTCTGTCTTGAAGATTGTTGATCAGGATTGATTTTTGGATTAGAGGATTCATATACTGGATAACCTCTTTGTGCAATGATATCAAAACCTAACAATGCAAACTGATTACTTAAACCTGCATCTCCCACTTGGAATCGCTCGAATGGAGAAATCGCTAATTCTGAATTATACCTTCCTACAAAACCATATTTGGCTGCAAACTTCAACACAAATTGTTTATTACGATCTTCTCCTGCTGGCTTACCTAATGGCACAAACCACTCTCCATTAAAACGCCATTTATGGTATTCTAATAATTCATATGGATTTTGTTTATATGCAAAATTAGGATCGAACAAAGAATAAGGTGGTGTCAATTGACCACTCAATAAAAATGTAGAACCTGTTCTTGGGAACAAAGGTTGATCGACCGAAGTTCTTTGTAATGCAATTCTGAAGTTTAAATTATTTACAATACCATTATCAAAATTAGGCAGATTGAAAGGATCAATTGCATAGTTCTTTAAGGTATAACGTGTATAGTTTAATCCCATACTTAAAGAGAAAAAGTCATCTGGCCAAGCCAATTGACGACCAAAAGAAACCGTAGCACCAGTGGTCGAAATATACCTTGAATCAGCCGCATTAGGATCAAACATCCCTGTCAATTGATCAAAGGTTTGTCCAAATTTTGTATTGTATACACTTACTGTTAAAGAATTACGCTTGATACCACCAAACCAAGGCTCAGTGAATGAGAAGTTAGTTGATCTAAATGCTTTACCATTACTTTGAAAACGAAGACTTAATTTTTGTCCATCTCCCATTGGCAAAGGATCCCAGGCCGACTTTTTGAAAATATTTTTAGAAGAGAAATTATTAAACGTCACCCCTAAAGTTCCCGTTAAGCCAATAAAACCTCCCCATCCAGCACTCAATTCTAATTGATCACTAGACTTTTCTTCTACTCCATAATTGATATCCACTGTTCCGTCTTCAGGATTAGGAATAGGATCGATTTTGATTTTTTCTTGGTCAAAATAATTTAATTGAGAAATTTCACGTTGAGAACGAATCAATAATGAACGGCTAAATTTATCACCTGGTACTGTTCTGATTTCTCGACGAATTACAAAATCTTTTGTCTTCTCGTTACCAGCAATTCGAATGGTCTTGATGGTTGCTTGAGGACCTTCTTGAATTCTTACTTCAAAATCGATTGTGTCATTGTATACAGCTGTCTCAATTGGATTGATACTAAAAAACAAATAACCATCATCTTGGTAAATACCGCTGATGTCTCCACCTTCTGCGGTAGGAGTTTTACCTAATTTATTAAAAAAGATTTCTCTATTATAGATATCCCCTTTTTTGATATTCAATATACTAGACAAGACTGAATCAGGATATTTTGTATTACCTCTCCAGGTAATATTACCAAAGAAATACCTTCGTCCTTCTTTGATTTGCATATCAATATTTAAATGCCCAACTGCGTTATGATATATTGTATCTTTTTCAATCACTGCATCTCTAAATCCTAAAGAGTTATAGTAGTTCAATAAGTTGTCCTTACTCTCGTCGTATTTTTTAATGTCATACTTAGAGGACGAGAACCCAATTCTTACATATGGATTTAATATTTTTTTTGTTTTTGAAAACGTCAAGTAACCACGCTCTTTTAAATATTGTTCAAAAGTGTAAGGCGTTGTCTTTACAATGGCAGGCTTATCATTGACTGGAAACAAGGTTAAGCGAGATTTTTCGTGAATCTCTTTTAAGCTTTTCTTTAGTTTAGTCTCATCAACTAAGTTGCCTCCAAAATTGATATTATTAATTCTAACTTTTGGTCCTTTGGTTACAATAAAATCAAGCACCAATTGATTTTTACGAATTGAATCTTTTGTTTCTTTGATTCGGACACTCGCATCTTGAAAACCTTTTTCTGCATAGAATTTTTTAATACCTTCAATCGCAGTGATGCGCATATTATCAGTCACGACTCTATTGGGTGTCAAACCTGTTTTTCCAGAAAGTTCTTCGGTCTCCGATTTTTTGATACCTGTGAAATTAAAACGAGACAATCTTGGTCTTTCTACTACATTGATTTCTACATCAATTTCATTTCCTTTCACATCTGTCAAATAAACACTTACATCACTAAAATAATTTTGATCCATTAATTTACGAATGGCTTTCGCAAAATTATCGCCCCCTGGTAAAGCCACTTCATCTCCCTCGTTCAGGGTGGACAATGAAAGCAATAAGTTTTCGTCAAAGAATTGGTTACCAACTACTTTAACAGAACGAATCTTATACTTAGAAGGTGTTTTTTGATTCAAAATACCCAGCAACTTAACATTGATCTGGCTAACCGAGTCCTGCCCTTTTTGGTCTTGGGCAAAACTAGAAGTGGATAAGATAAGTAAGGATAGTATTCCTATAGTAAACTGGGTCAATTTCTGCATCTGCTGGTGGGGCTATATATGTATAATTTATAAGAGGCGCAAATTACTCGTAATATTTCAAAGTCTTTGTTAAAAAGCCAAAAAAACACATGAAAATTCTATGTATTTAGGTTGATTTGGGCACTTGTTTTACCAAATCGGCGTTCTCGGGACTGATAATCCAAAATAGCTGCTATAAATGCCTCTTTTCCAAAAGCAGGCCAACGGGTTTCTGTAAAATAAAGCTCTGCATAAGCCAACTGAAAGAGCAGAAAATTGCTAATTCGGTGCTCTCCACTAGTTCTGATCATGAGCTCGGGGTCTGGAAAGGCGTTGGTAGATAAGGCTTGTACAAAATGGGTTTCATCTATCTGTGTTGGATCTAATTGGCCTGCCTTTACTTGCTCTCCAAGAGACTTTGCTGCTTGAATGATTTCCCATCTACTGCTATAACTTAATGCAATAACTAATTGTAAACCAGTATTTTGTGCGGTTATCTGGGTTGCACTTGCAAGGGCTTGCCTTGCTTCATCTGGCAATAAATCTAAATTCCCTATAAAATGTAGTCTAATATTATTTTGATGTAAATCTGGCACTTCTTTACTGATTGTGTCCACAAAAAGCGACATCAAACCCAGTACTTCGGCCTGTGGTCGATCCCAATTCTCTGTACTAAATGCATATAAAGTGAGGTACTGGATGCCTATTTCAGTGGCCGCCTCTACGACTTTACGAACACTAATCACACCATGATAATGACCATATAAACGATCCTGCCCCTGCTCCTCGGCCCACCTGCCATTCCCGTCCATAATGATGGCAATATGTTTTGGCAGCCTTTGTAAATCCAAATTTTCCATGTTGCAAAAATAAGAAAATCAACAGGTTATTTACGCTTAAATTTAAGTCTACTAAAGAATCCAGGCTTATTTTGGTTGGACTGCTTGTCTTTTAAACTAGCTAATTTTGACCTTTTACTACCGGGTTTCCCCTTTGAGGGTCCGTATATTTTTATCAAATTATAAGAGACTCCAGCTTTGATAGAGAAAAATTGATCTTTTCCGGAGCGACTTCCTTGGTATCTATTGATAAAACTACCCGCCCCAATTCTTTCTTCATCAAAAGATCCGCCAATCATAAATTGACTTGCAGCTTCATTTTTTTGTCTTTGCTCTAACAGTTGACCGTCGGGAAAGAAATCCAGTTCATCAGATAATGTAAATCGATACATTGCTTCTCCAAAAACATTCCATCGTCTTGACAAATTAAATTTAAAACCAATTTGTATTGGAAAATGAATAATCCCTTTGCTTGCACCAAGGCTTGGAAAAACAACAGAGTCAATTTTTAAGGGGCGAAGTAAGGTACTTAGACTATCTATTCCAATATTGGAAGTTTTTGCTTCTAAAAGATACCCAACACCGATACCTAAATAAGGTGTAAAACGATACGTTTTATTACCAGGTAAAAATCTTGTAAAATAAAACTCCCCCATCAAACTGATGTCATGGAAGTTTCTTGAAAAAAAGAACCCTCTATTTTTTGCATAAATATTTTCTGAAAGGGTATCGTTGGTTCCTATTTGGATCTGCTCGTAGTTTAATCTAAAGCCTCCATAGTCATTGAATTGTTTTTTGTAATAAGCCCCAAAATTATTTTTAAACTTTAATAAGTCTGGCGCAATGTCACCTCTATAACTTGATTGCCCTCCAAATAATCCAATCTCTCCTCTATTCTCTACCAATTGAAGGTGCTGTGCTTGAGCGAAATGCGTCATGCCAATCAGAAAACAAAAAATTAAAATTTGTTTTAGCATGTTTAATTTCTTTTATCGAACCCCCAAGTCAATTTTGTTCTTAATGTAGATAAGAAACTATTTTCATTCAATCTAATAAAGTGCACACAAAATGCTTCTTTCTTAACTGCAATTTGAATACCAATTGGTACAATTTCTTTTCTTGCATCTAATGCGCAAATTAATTCCTCGGTTCGTCCTTCAATTTCAAATGAAATTACCGAACTGTCTGGAACTACTACTGATCGTACGTTTAAGTTATGTGGTGCTACTGGAGTTATGACAAAACTAGATGAGTCAGGAAATAAAATAGGACCATTGCAACTCATGTTGTAACCGGTTGAACCAGTAGGTGTAGCAATAATCAGTCCGTCTGCCCAATAGGAATTTAAAAGTTCTCCATTCAAATAAGTATGAATCTTAATCATTGGCGAAGTGTCACGCTTATGAATTGCAAATTCATTTAAAGCAAATGGTGTGCCCTCAAAAATTGGCAGGTTACTATCCAAGTGCAACAATGATCTTTTATCTATCACATAAGAACGATTGACTAAAGCTTCTACCATAATAGAAAGTTCATCTTTAGAAATCGTTGCTAAAAAACCAAGACGGCCATAATTAATACCCAATATTGGAATCAATGTATCGCCCACTAGCGTAATGGCGTCTAAGACCGTTCCATCACCCCCTAAGGAAATTAAACAGTCAATATTATTATGTAAATCGGAAGAAGCTCCAAATGCAATGAGTGCATCTTTGTTAGCACCTGTAACCAAATTGAATTTTTTGATTAAATCTGCATAGATATAAATGGTGATGTCATGTTTTTGCAATTCAGCAATCAAGTCATTTAAAGACTGTTGCTGATCCAAGTCTACACCTCTACTATAAATAGCTACATTCATGAAACAAAGTTAAAAATTAATTCCGCCGTGCAAATATAATCCTTTGTCCCCCAATTGATTGATACTATAATCAACATTTAACACAAAATCATAGATACTAATTAAATCTACTCCTATACCAGCAGTTCTTAACAAACTATTAGCCAATGGATTCGATCTATTTTTTTCCGCACTGTAGACATATCCTAATTGAGTAAATACTTTAACCCAAAATGTATATTTAACTGAAGGGAGGAACTTTTTTGTAAAGGGATTTTTCGAGGTATAAGTTCCAATTTTTTGGTGTAATGCAGCTTTAAATAAGGTGCCTGCATTGCCATCCACAACATAATAATCTAACCCATTCATTTGCATCAATCCATAGCCCATTAATTTTCGATCATTATAATTTGATTTTTGCATCGTTCTTCCAATCGTTAAAGATTCTGCTAAAATGAATCTACTGGGTGTGATAGGATGTGCCACGACCTGTCTAAATTGTATCGCAGATAAATTACTTTCTTTTGAAAATCTTTGAGATAAAGCAATTTCAGTACTTGCACCCTTGGTAGGATAGGGATTATAATCGAAACGAACTTTTGAATAAGACCAATTAAGATCTACATAAGAAAATGATTTTTTGTGATTGGGTAATAAATTTGGAGCAATAGCATACGCTGAATCAGAAATAGATTCATTCCCAAATCCAACTTGCAAAGCATGTCTCTCAAATAAATTAGGACGATAGGTTAAATTTGCATTCCCTCGATATCCTTCACGAATTATATTTTCTGTTCTTAAAAAAACCTGCTTATTGCCTAGCGTAGCATAATTCACTTCTTTTTGATTGAACTGTGCCCAACCAAAACCCATCCCGTATTTTAATTGCTTATCAATGAAGGGCAATTGATATCGAACGATTGCTTGATGCGTATAGCCTGTAATATAGCCTACTGTTAACTTATCATTGTTTCCTGTGGCATTGGCTTGTCTAAGATTAATACCATAATTTACGCGATCTAAACTTCTATTTTGTTCATTCCACCATTGATTAAAATTTCGATCAACCCATCTAAAATAAGGTATAGGAAAAAAATACCAACGTTCTTTTAAGTGAATCTTGATTTTTGCCGAAGCACTATCAAGCAAATGAGTTGAGACAACGGTCTCTAAAAAAAGTGCTGTGTTAAATAATTGCTGTTGCGCAACAATATTGAGTGAATCGAGGTCGTTTTTTGACAATAGATCCCCTACTTTATAAGGTAATTCTCTTTTTACAATATAATCTCTTGTTTTTTTATTTCCTGTGATTTCTATTGCACTGATCTTAATTTGAGCATGAACTTGAGTGTATCCAATTTGACCAATCCATATAAATAGAAGGAATAAGAATTTGAAGCTGGTAGACTTAAACATCTAAGTAATTCATTAAGTGATGGTAATGCGCTTCAATATCATTGTGCAAGGGGGTCTTACCAAAATATTGTACTAGTTGATAATCGTAACGTTGGAAAGTTGCTATGATTGCCTGCGCTTCGTCCTTATTGATTTTTAGCGTGATAATCATTGCCCCATTTGTTTCGTCATAATAACTATTCAACTGAACAATTTGCGCATTATTTGATTCAACTAATCTGGACATTTCGGCTAATGAATATTGGTATGGCGCAACCGAAAGCACGATAATTGCACCAGGCACATCCACTCCTAAAAATTTAGCCAAAGCATCGTTTAAACTCTTTTGAGGAATCATTCCAATGCATTCCTGTTGTTCATTCAATACAGGCAAAATACTCAAATGGTGTTTTGAAAATAAGTCTAAAGCTGTTAAAAAATGTGCCGTATCTAAAAGCATAATTTTTTTAAACTGATCCGATAAAACCATTAAAGCCGAAGATGCATCTGCATCCAATAAATCTGCTTTTTGTACTAAACCTAAAAAATAATCATCCTTTACAACTGCTAATTCTTGCACATCAAAATCCTCCATACATTGTAATGCAAAACGCACTTTATCCTCTAATTGTAGCAGGGGGAAGCCTTGCACAGTAATGGTTGCAGCTAGCATAATAATTATTTAGCGTGTGCTTGTAAGAATTTTTCTAAGATTTGATTGAATGCCACCGGCACTTCCATCATTGGTGCGTGTCCACATTGATCAATAAATGCTAATTCGCTATTTGGAATTAACTTATGGAAATCTTCTGCCACAAATGGAGGAGTGACTTTGTCATTTTTACCCCAAATTAAAAGTGTAGGTACTTTGATCTGTCCCAATTCATCTCCTAAATTATGTCGAATAGCACTCTTTGCTAAAGCAATAATTTTAATGACTTTTATTCTGCTATTGGTTATTTCAAAAACTTCGTCTACCAATTCTTTTGTAGCCACTGCTGGATCATAAAAAGTTTCAGCAGTCTTTGCTCTAATATATTCGTAATCTCCTCTTTTGGGATAAGAATCTCCCATAGCATTTTCAAACAAACCGCTACTACCTGTTAAAATCAAAGTTTTGATTTTTTCTGGGTGATTTAAAATATGTACCAATCCTACATGCCCACCTAAAGAATTACCTAATAAATGAATCTGATTGTACCCCTTATGATCAATAAATTGTTGCACATGTTTTGCTAAACCCTTTACAGTTGTATGTAAAAGATCAAGATCGTATAAAGGTAAAATAGGTACAATTACTTTATGTGTATGTTTAAAATGTTCTATGAGATCAGAGAAATTACTCAATGCGCCAAATAAACCATGTAAAAGCATTAAAGGTTCCCCTTCTCCAACCTCTACATAATCAAATTTGCCTTCTTTTTTTATTTCGTATTCCATAAAATTTTTAACGATTAAGTCGTTGCTATAAAGATACTTATTTCAGATTAAATAAACTGATTATACCTTTTCTTGTAATTGATTGGAAAATTGAGCCAAAGTTTGCTTGATAAAAGGCAGCCATTCACTCAATTTAGCCATAAAATAGGGCCACCATTTGGCTAAGTAGCTGTAACTCATAGATGCATCCATGGTGGATTTCTCAACCACCCCTAATAAACTCATAAAATAGATGAATGCGCTTAAAATTGTACCATAAATTAAGGTATAAAGGACCATGCCTAGAAGCTTATTTAACCATCCAAGCATTAACCAATCTGCAGTTTGTTGTAAGAGACCAGTCATCCATCTTAAAATAAGCATGACGCCAATTAAAACAATTAAGAAGGATATAAATGGAAGCCAATAAGAAGTGATCTTAGTATAAATTTTTAATTGACTTGCTACAAATCCTGCAAACTGAAAAGCAAGCACTACCCCAATCATCAAGGAGAAAAAAGAAATAATAGCTTTTATTAAACCATTTCGATACCCTTGTAATAAGGCTAAAATCAGGATTGTACCTGCTAACAAATCTAACCAATTCATTAGTTTGTCAATGCATTTTTAGCAACAGCTGCAATTAATTTGCCGTCTGCCTTGCCCGCTAATTGTTTTGATGCTACACCCATCACTTTTCCTAAATCTTGTGGGCCAGCAGCGCCTAATTCCTTTACAATAGCTTCTACAGCTGCTTTTACTTCGTCCTCTGTCATTTGAACTGGCAGAAATTTTTCGATCACTGCAATTTCTTCTGACTCTTTTTCTGCTAAATCTGCACGGTTTTGTTCTTGGAATATTGTCAATGAGTCTCTTCTTTGCTTCACAAGTTTTTGTAATAATTTCATTTCCCCATCTTCTGAAATAACACCATTGGCACCTGGTTCAGTTTTTGCTTTAATGATTTCTGCTTTGATAGCACGAAGTCCTCTTAACAATGCCTCATCTTTATTTTTCATTGCGTCTTTCATTAAAGACATCACATCAAGTTCTAAACTCATAAGATTATAATTTAATTTTTTTTAGTACAAATTATTTTGCACCCTGTTCTAATTGACTTGCTCTAAACTGATTGTAAAATGTTTTTGCAAAAGTTTTAAATGATTCCGCAAGTGCTTTATCTTGAGTCGCTCTTAAGTAAGAATCGCTCATACCCATCAGATTTTGATAAAAAAAGTCTGCCATCTCGTCTACCATCATGTCCTTCGTCCATAAGTCTATGCGTAAGGCAGTTTTGTCTGTAGGATCCCAGAATGTTAACATCATCGCCCTTGCAGCCTGTGCTTCATGAGCTGTACTATCGGTAGCTGACCAGTCGATGGATTGGGGTATTTTTTGTTCGTCTAATTGAATTTTTACCTGAATGGTTGATTCGTGCATAGCTTAAAATTGTACCACAAAAATACAAAAATATTGGGGAATAAGGCCAGCCTATACCAAGTCCCTTGGCCACACTATGGTTGCTTTTTGTTGAAATTGACTTATTTCAGATTGAATGGCATTTTGAATTTCAATGCCCTTGGCAGCACGGTACATTTCGTCCTTGTAGTACAATTTAAAATGATTCGCTAAAACATCGGGTTGTTTAAAATCAAAATATTCACCCGACTTGGCCATTTCAGTAGCAATAAAATGAATATCAGGATTTTCTTGATGCAATAAAAATGGAATCTGATAGCGCATGCTATAGGTTAAAAACTGAAAGCGATGGCTATTCATTGCACTGAAGATAGTAAGGTATGCAGCAGCAATCCACTCTAATGTAAAATTAGCAATAGTAACTAATTCAACAGCGTCTCTATATTTATAGCCCAATAATAAATTGGCCGCTTTCTCTTTATCGGCTTCTGTATCTAACACAAAAACAAGGGACATGGTGCTTAGCTGCCATTTTTTAAATACAGAAAATGCTTTCACAATTGGCAGGATGTCATGACTGTCCACAAATGCAAGCAGGTATTGATTTCCATCTGTTAATGCGCTTCTCACTGGTGCCAATTGCGCCCATTCAAAACTAGGCAAGGGCGCTTTTTCAAGATACAGTCTGGTTACTCCTGTTCTGTTTTGTGCATGCCATTCGTCCAAAGCCAAGACTTGTTTTGCACCTTGCATTGTTTTATTAAACCGCTTTTTTTCAAGTAACAATTTAAGCCAACTTAAATGACCAGTAAGATGTGGTAAAGTCAATGGGATAAAATAGGAAGGAATTTGCTTTGCCCATATGGCAACAGGACTAAAATGTATCAATGCATTTGAACTACTTGCTGCTATCAACTGCTTTGTTGCATCTGGATGCACCCATTCAGCCCCTTTAATTTCGGTAGGTTTTGGCAAAGTAGAAACAAGATAGATGCTATGTTCTGCAACAGACATGCCCAAAAGATCTAATAATAGTGGCTCCAAAATAGAAAGATTGGATACATAAACATCATCAAGCTGTATAAAAATGCGCATAGGCAAAATTAATACATACTTAACAATTTATCCACCAATCATTTGTAGTGGTGAGTTGGACATATTAGTATCCTACCTTTGGCTTATGGCAGAACCGCTAAAGCAATTGGATTTATTTGGCACGGAGGCATCAACTCCTGTGCATATTGCTGCGCCTAAACAAGCCAAAAGTATTAAGCAAAAAAAATCATTGCCTCAATACCGAAAGCCTGTTTACCAAACTGAGTCGGTCCTAGTTGAAACAACAGTGAATGAGTCTGATACTGATTTGCCTACTGTATCAAGAACGCCAATGGCTTATGTGAACAGAAATATTTTACATAAAAGAGGCAGGATGGCATTTGCTGATATGGATCAAGAAATTGATAAAATCAATGTGCCCGATGCCAGCACCTTAGCTAAAAAATTATACTACCCAATTGGAGAAGTAGCAGGATGGTTTAATGTTAACACATCATTGATTCGTTATTGGGAAAAAGAGTTCAAACAATTACAGCCACGTAAAACAAGAAAAGGGGATCGTTTATTTCGTGCACAGGATATTGAATTTTTAAAACAGATCTATTACTTACTTAGAGAAAAAAAGTATTCCATTGATGGGGCGAAAACTTATTTGAAAAACAATAAAGAAAAAGCCAACAAAGACCTATCCTTGATGACCAATTTAAAAGAGATTAAAAACTTTTTGATTTCTTTGAAGGCAAGTCTTTAAGCAACTATCCTTTATCAGAAAATTGAATTTGATTTGCATTCGCATACTCAATAGCAGCAAGGTTAATACGCTCTCTAAGTATTTGAAAAGCATCTATATCCATTTGCATATTCACTAAACATTCTACATGCAATGCATGGTGTTGCTTCCCTGATTCTGATACGAAAACTTGATAGCTATTCAAATCATTTTCGGACTTTAAAAAATTACGCAGATGGTTTGCAAAATCTGCCAATGCTTGTGCAGTAGTAGTTACGCTTAATTGTAAATCCATTTCGATCCTACGCTCAGATCTTAGTGATATATTATCTACAATAGAATCGACCATTTGTTTATTGGGAACCGAAATAAACGTTTTTTCTTGTGTGCGTATGCGCGTACTTCTTAATCCAATTTTTTCGATCGTGCCAGTAAAGTTATTCACTTTAACTAAATCCCCAATAGAGAAAGGCTTATCAAAAAAGATAATAAAGGAGGCAATGATATTTTCTAAACTTTCTCTGGTAGACAAAGCAATTGCAGCACCAACAATACTCAAGCTTGTAACAAGATTTCCAATATTTTCGTTAAAGACATAACGCAATATCAAAAGAACACCAATGATGTAGATGATTACTTTAAAGAAATCTCTGAAAAATAAAACCAATTGGTCATCGGATAAATCTTTAGTGAGCCTTGCTTTATTCTCTAAAATAATCGCAATAAATTCGAGTGTTCTAAGGCTTACTCTAATCAAGAGTATAATAAACATCAATTTAATTACTGAATCTAATAGCTGCTGCAAACTCAATTTAAATAGGTTCAAATCCCATGCGGCAGGAAACTTCAATTCATAGATAGCAATAATCGCCACCAAAAACAGTAAGAACTGTTCAATTGGAACTATTAAACGGTGTACATGATTTTTTCTTAAATCTGAATGGTTCTGCTTGTCGACCCAAGTGTAAATTAAACTTGCAAAAAAACGAGAGACCAATCGCTTAATCAGCAATGTGACAATTAAGATTGCAGCTACAAATAAATAGCTTCTTATAGAATTGCTTAATATGATTTGATCGATATTCATTGGCTTATGCTTCCCAAGTTAATAATTGCAAATCTGTGCCGTCGAAAACAGCATAGGTATTTAAACGAATCCAATCCCCTAAATTAATGTACCTACTTTTATCACTGATTTTTAAATCAATCGCATAGTGACGATGGCCAAATATGAAATAATCAACTGCCATGTTTTTTGCTTTTTCTTTGGTATACAGTATCAACCATTCTTTGTCTTCTCCTAAAAATAATTCATCTGCGTTGCCCGTTTTAGCACGACTTTTTCGGCTAAAATAATTGGCAAACTGTATGCCTGCATCGGGATGCAACCATCTAAATAACCATTGACAAATAGGATTCGTAAATATTTTTTTCAAACGCTTATACCCCTCGTCTCCAGGGCCTAGTCCATCCCCATGTCCTATCAAGAATTGTTTATTTTGGATGGTGAAAGTTTGCGGTTCAAAATAAAGTTTTGCATTCAATTCCTTTGACAAATAATCCTGCATCCAAAAATCATGGTTACCAGTAAATATATGTAACTGAATACCTTCGTCTGCTATTTGTGCAAGGGTGCCTAAAATTCTAACAAAACCTTTTGGCACGACTGTTTTGTATTCAAACCAAAAATCAAAAATATCGCCTACAATAAATATGATACCAGCGTCTTTACGGGCATCTTGTAAAAAGCGCACCAAGCGATCTTCTCTTTTTCTGCTTTCTGTATCATTAGGCGCACCTAAATGAAAGTCAGAAAGAAAATACACTTTTTTGCCAGTTTCCAATACCATGTAAGGAGGTTAATTTGATTAAAGGTACTAAACCACTGTATTATCAATTAAAAAACAATACACTTCTTTAGGACCGTGTACGCCAACCACTAATGTTTTTTCAATATCTGCTGTTCTGCTAGGCCCAGTTGCAAAACTAATCATGGAAGGAAAACCTTCTGGGTTGTTTTTAAATTGAACTAAGCTATCCGCTATATCATAGACCAATTGATCCGCATAAGCAATACAAATATGAATAGGGGCATAGACACTAGCAGTCCTTCCACTTGCGTCTTTACTGCTTAATACAATGGTACCCGTTCTAGCTACTAAATGCGAGCATAATGTAATTGCTGCATCGCATTCTGCTAAGTCATCAGTTGTTACAGGGTCAAATTGCAAAGGACGTAATGAAGACAACCAATCCGTTTCTTTTGAATATATTTTATTCCAACCCTTCGCAATCATCAAGGCATTCAATTGTGCAATCAATTCATGCTCGTCGGCACAATACACAAATTTGCCCAAGAGTTCAGTGAACTTTTGAGCAAACTCAATCGCCATTTCTTTTTCAGTTGGGATAAATGTAGGCGTATCAGCTACCTGATCTGGAAAAGGAACAGGCACTGGATCTTTCAATGCCTGTTTTATCTTTTGTAATATTTTTTGTCTTGCGCCTTGCGATTCCATTTATAACTTATTCGTTATGATCTGTTGCGTCTGCTGCATGAATAGTTGCGTTTGCATTTTCAATCACATCATCAGACTTGTCTGCATCAACAGTAGCTGCTGTCTCTTCAAGGATTTTCTTTTCCTCAAATGGACGGTCACCTATCAATTCCTCTACATCAGACTTATGTAATACTTCTCTTGTTAATAATGCTTGAGCCAGTTTCTCTACTTCTTCTTTTTTAGATTGTAATAAATCTAAAGTTCTGTGGTAGGCAGCATCAATCATCTTGCGAACTTCTTCGTCAATGATTTTTCCTGTCTCTTCACTGAATGGTTTTTGGAAAGTATTTTCTTGAGACGGATCGTAGAAACTTACATTACCAATTTTATCATTCATACCATAAGTGGTTACCATCGAGTAAGCCATCTTGGTAATTTGTTGTAAATCGTTAGAAGCGCCTGTTGAAATACGACCAAAGAAAATTTGTTCAGCAGCACGTCCACCCAATGTCATACACATTTGATCGGTCAATTGCTCAATCGTATACAAGTATTGTTCCTTAGGTGTGTACTGCGCGTAACCTAATGCAGCCGTACCTCTTGGCACAATCGTAACTTTCAATAAAGGATAAGCGTGTTCTAAGAACCAGCCACAAATTGCATGTCCTGCTTCATGGTAGGCAATGACTTCTTTCTCTTCCTTAGAAATAATTTTATTTTTCTTTTCTAATCCACCAATGACTCTGTCAATCGCATCTTGGAAGTCTTTCATCTCTACACCAGTCTTTCCTTTACGTGCTGCAATCAAGGCTGCTTCGTTACAAACATTCGCAATATCTGCACCCGCAAAACCTGGTGTTTGTTCAGCCAATTTATGCACGTCTAAACTTTCAGATACTTTGATTGGACCTAAGTGTACTTTAAATATTTCTTCACGACCTTTTACATCCGGACGATCAATTGAAATCTGACGATCAAAACGTCCTGGTCTTAATAAGGCAGAATCCAATACATCTGGACGATTGGTAGCAGCAAGGATAATAATACCAGTGTCTCCACCAAATCCATCCATCTCTACTAACAATTGGTTCAATGTATTCTCGCGTTCGTCATTACTCATCATGGCATTCTTACCACGAGCACGACCGATCGCATCAATCTCATCAATGAATATAATACAAGGCGCTTTTTCACGTGCTTGTTTGAATAAATCACGCACTCTACTTGCACCAACACCTACAAACATTTCCACAAAGTCGGAACCACTTAAACTAAAGAAAGGCACTTGTGCTTCTCCAGCCATAGCTTTTGCCAATAAAGTTTTACCAGTACCTGGAGGGCCTATCAACAATGCACCTTTTGGAATTTTACCTCCAAGGGCTGTATATTTTTTTGGTTGTTTTAAGAAGTCCACAATCTCCATCACTTCTTCTTTTGCTTCTTCTAATCCAGCAACATCTGCAAAAGTAATATTCACTTTTGTGCCACCTTTTTCGAATAAGGTAGCTTTTGATTTACCAACATTAAAGATGCCACCAGGGCCACCGCCACTTCCTCCGCCGCCGCCCATCTTACGCATCATCAACATCCAAATCACTACTATGATTAACATAGTGAAAATGGTATTCGCAATTGGTCCAAACCACTCCCCTTCTTTGATAGTATTTTGTGGTACTTCCTGAATACTTTTTTGCTCGTAGAATTTTTGTAAGCGCTCGTTGAAACTATTCCAATCGGTTACACTAAACTCAAACAATGGCACCCCTTTTACTTTTGCCTTATCTAATTTCTTTTTAAACTTTTGTACATAGTAGTCCTTGTGAATACTATCTACTTTGATATATACACGAACGATTTCTTTGTTTTGAACAAGGTCAATACGCTCCACATCACCTCGCATCAACATCACTTGCTTAAACTCTTGTTCAGTCGTGGTGGTTAATTCGGGCGTCATTTGAAAGAATCGAGCCGAGAAAAGAGACAATGCAATAAGTCCATATATCCAATAGATATTGAACTTAGGCATTTTAGGTCCGTCTCCCAAAGGCGAATTCTTCTTTTTATTATTTTTTGACTCTGACATAGTATTGTTGCTGTTGCTGCTTTTTATATAAACAAGTGGAAATGAATATTGTTGACCAAGGTTCCATTAATCTTCATGTGTTTTCATGTCTGCATCGCTCCATAACTCCTCCAATTTATAAAAACCACGTGCCTCAGGGTGCATCACATGCACCACCACATTGATATAATCGATTAGTAACCATTGTCCTCCTTGTTTGCCCTCTGTTTTATATGGAAGATCGTTACACTTATGCTTTACTTCATAATCGATAAAATCGGCAATGGCTCTTAATTGTGTGGTATTATTTGCTTCACAAATGATGAAGAAATCTGCAGCAGCCTCATGTACTTTTTTAAGGTCAAGACTAATTACATTTTCACCTTTTTTATCCAAGATAGCCTGTATAATGGTTTTGAAGATTTTAGAGCTACGAGTGAGCCTGGTAACCGTATTTTTTTTACGGTCATTTAAAGAAGAAAGTTGTTCCAATGCGCTTATTTTTAATGTGTTAAATCCTGTTTCTAAACTAACTTTACAAAAATAACAATTCTTTGTCACCTGCCACACCAAATATCCTTATAGGCGCACCGTTGATAGAACTGTCTACCATAGATAGTACCAATATCTATGCCATGGCACAAATCAAGGCCGGATTGGCCAAGTCTGGCAGTTGCTATACAGCTGATTTTCAGACAAATGGAAAGGGGCAACATGGACGTGTTTGGGAGAGCTCTAAGGGTCAAAACTTACTTTCTAGCTATATTTTAGAACTAAATACGCTGGATGCGCTCAAATACTGGACTCCAGCAGACCAAATTGGGTTTTCAGCAGCCATTGCGCTTGGAGCTAGGGCCTTTTTTGCAGCATTTGCAGGATCCGAAACTAAAATCAAAAAGCCAAACGATATCTATTTTAGTGACAGAAAGGCAGGGGGCATCCTCATAGAAAACCTTGTAAGAGGTCAGGAATGGACATGGGCTGTAATAGGCATTGGCATGAATATCAACCAAACAGAATTTTCGCCAGCAGCATTGAACAGCGTATCCTCAAATCCTATTTCTTTGCAAGAGATCACCAATCAAAGCTGGGATATAAAAAAAATGCAACAGCATTTAAGTGAAGCATTAAATGATGCAATTCAAGATTGGTTGCAATTCGGTGAAGAAGCTACTTTAAAAACATTAGAACAACATATCATCGAGTTAGATCAATTATAAATTCAACAATGAGTACAACTACAGAACAAAATACAAAAATTGCATTAACACAATATTCTAAGGGGGCTGGATGTGGTTGTAAGATAGCCCCTGCAGTACTTTCAGAGATATTGGCACAACATAGTGTGGGGATTAGTACTCCAAAATTATTGGTGGGTAATGACACAAAAGACGATGCTGCAGTGTATCAGATAGATGAACAAAATGCATTGATTAGTACCACAGATTTTTTTCTGCCCATTGTAGATGATCCATTTCAGTTTGGGCAAATTGCTGCAGCCAATGCCATTAGTGATGTCTATGCTATGGGCGGAAACCCTTTGTTTGCATTAGCAGTATTGGGTTGGCCAATAGATACCATACCAGTTTCAGCTGCTCAAGAAGTGATGGCTGGTGCAAGATCGGTTTGTGCAGAAGCAGGTATTGTGATGGCGGGCGGACATAGCATTGATAGCAAGGATCCAATTTTTGGATTAGTAGTCAATGGCATGGTACCCATCGAAAATTTAAAAAGAAACAACAGCGCAAAAGCAGGAGATATTTTATTGTTAACAAAACCTTTAGGTGTTGGCATTTTAGCAACTGCACAAAAAAAGCAATTGATAGAACCTGCAGACCTTGACTTATTGGTGAAACAATTAACTACATTAAATAAAGTAGGAGCCCAACTGGGAAAAGTAAAAGGTGTGCACGCGATGACCGACGTCACTGGTTTTGGTATTTTAGGTCATTTAATTGAGATGATGGAAGGCAGTGGATTAGGAGCCACTATGCACTATAATCAATTACCAATTTTAGACGCAGCAAAAAAATACCTTGCACAAAAAGCGATCCCAGATGCCACTTATAGAAATTGGAATGCATACAATCAACAAGTCGCTTTTGGTGCTGGTGTAAATGTGATGGAAGCATTTCAAATCTTGCCAGATCCGCAAACCAATGGTGGTTTGTTAATTGCAGTATCGCCAGCTTCTTTGGAAGAAGTTCAATCTATTTTAAAGGAAGCAGGCATCGATAACACAGACCCAATAGGCGTTTGCACAGAGTTGGAAGCAAAAAGAATACAAGTGAACGTTTAGAAATTACTATTCAAAAATCAAATGTCCTTTGTTTTTGATTTGATCTGGCGTGAGCTCTGCAACCAATTGCACGCCTTTGATGTTTCTTATGGTATATAAAATATCTTTTACTTTTTCATCCTCAATCCATTCCCCACGGATCCACCAAATGAAGTCCATGTGTTTTAATTCGGGTAATAGATACTCACCATCAAATTGATTGTGGTATACAAAATGACCAATGGTGGTATTGGGTTCATAGCCTTCGTACATTGAAAAATAATAGGTTCTATTTTTTCTTTTCAATGCAATTTCATGGTTAGGGTTGAACCTGAATTCAAAGCCCATATACTGATTTAGTAAGATACAAAACTGATAATTTTTAATAGGCGCAGTGATGCCCAAGATTCGAGAGCCCTCAAAATCTTGTTCATTAATTTCGTCCTGGTTTAAAATAATTTTTGCACTCACTATACTTAAAATATCTGTTGAATAAATTTACATTTAAAATATAATGTTCACTTTAATTTCTTCTGTGCCTCTTTTATAAATTAAAAAAGTACTATCCCCTTTTTTAAACTTAGATAAAGTCGTCATATAACTTGTTACATCAATGAATTTATAGTCGCCCATTTGCAATAAAATATCACCTGCTTTAAGTCCTAATTTTTCTCCTAATTTACCAGCAGAAGCACCCTCAATCCTAAGCCCAGTGCCCGTATACGCATAATCAGGCATCACACCTAAACTCACTGTAAACTTAGTGCTACGGCCCATTGCTGCTTCGCGCGTTTTTAAGAAATCAAGCTTGCCATAGGTATTCGTGGTTTGAATAATATTTTGCACAAATCGTAGGATATCTTTTTGTCCTTCGTAATTAATCTTATCCCAATCGTCTGTTGCTTTATGGTAATCTGCATGGCTGCCTGTGAACATAAATAATACCGGCATATCTTTTCTGTAAAAACTAGCATGATCACTTGGACCAGTTCCAGCACTATCAATCGTATATAATAAAGAAGTTGGTGTTTTTGAAATAATTTCGGACCACTTGCTAGAAGTACCATATCCGCCTAAGCTCATTTTTTTAGTTGCATCATACCTGCCCACCATATCCATATTCACCATATAGTTAAAGCTGGTTTGAATGGTTGGATTGTCTAACCAATACTTGCTTCCAATCAATCCAAGTTCTTCGGCAGAGAAATGAATGATCAAATAATTATTTTTATTGTAGGCATCTCCTTGTTTAGAAGCTTTACTTAATATTTTTGCTAATTCAATCAAAGCCGCAGTACCACTGGCATTGTCGTCGGCACCATTACGGATATCGTTATTAATATCCAGTGCATTTTTGTCTTGATTGTACCCTAAGTGGTCTACATGCGCACCCAACACAACGGTATGTGCTGCTTTATTATCAATAAATGCTACCACATTTTTCCCTGTTCTAATTTGCGGTACTAAAATTAAATTAGCATCAATATCAAATGTGCCCAATGCATCATTAAAGAATTTTTTAAAGCCGTCTTTAGTGATGTATACTACTGGTATAGCGAGCGCTGCACTTGTATCAAATTTGTTAAATTGTATATTATCTACCAAAGTACCGCTATTATAAAGGAACAATGCTTTTGCATTTTTTTCTTTCATACTATTGGCAGTCGACTTGATCCAATCTTGTAAATCAAAGTGCGGATTGCTTTGTTGTTCTTCTAAAACTTCTTGAACATCCTTAAACCAAACCTGACCAGCTTCTTCTAAAGCAAGGGTTGACTTAGTTGTAAATTGACCATTCGATCCAGTAGACACGGTAAAAAAATCATTACCAAAATCCATTGATTGTTGATTCACTTTTAAAAATGCATTGTCACCCCATTTTTTCCCTTCATTAATAGGGAATGCTTGAACATATCCTTGTGTCCCCATGGGTTGTAAGCCAGCAGTTTCATATTGTGCAATGATATAATCAACCGCCTTTTGCTCTCCTTCGCTACCAGCGCGGCGCCCTTCAAGCACATCACTCGCTAAATATTGAACGTGTAATTTTAAGTTTTTCATCAACTGACGATCTGCCTTATTTTGCTTTTGAGCAAGACCAAAAAAGGATACAAATAGGAAGAGGGCTGTAATAATTGGACGCATAGATCGTGTTTGAACTATAAAATTAAGCAATGGAGACTAGTTTTATCGTCTATTGGATCAAAAACTGAGAAAAGTCATACATTTTAAAAGGTTTCAATTTCTAATTTCGTAAGTAGTCCCTATGCTTAATGGCTAGCTTTGCGACCAATCGTGAAAGCAGGTATACATATCGCCTTAGTGGGGAATCCCAACAGTGGAAAAAGTTCGCTTTTTAATGCCCTAACGGGATTGCAACAAAAAGTAGGCAATTTCCCTGGCGTAACCGTTGACAAGAAAACAGGGGATCTACAAATAGGACCACATCAAAGTACTTTAATTGACTTACCTGGCACTTATAGTTTTTACCCAAAAAGAGAAGACGAATGGGTGGCCTACCGAGTGTTGATGGGTGTAGACGAAGATGTAAAAACAGATGTGATTTTATTAATTGCAGATGCAAGTAATTTAAAAAGAAATTTACTTTTTTGTAGTCAAATCATAGATTTAAAAATTCCTGTGGTCTTGGCACTCACCATGAATGACCTTGCACAAAAAAAAGGTATCAAAGTGGATATTACTGGACTGCAATCCGATTTAGGTATTCCTGTTGTTGCAGTGGACGCAAGAAAAAATAAAGGCTTAGGAGAATTAAAAAAAGCATTGGGACAAATTATTGAAACACCGCGTTCAAGAAACCAAGAAAGTTTCATTGACAATAAAAACCTTGCTCCTGCTGCCATTGATGCATTTAAAAAAACATACCCTACACATAGTGATTATGCTGCTTTGCATTATCTGATGCATCATGAGACATTTCCTTTAGACCAAGAAATGCAAGAAAACATTGAGCAGATTGAAATTGAAACCGATTTTAACCACACTAAAACACAGGCGCAAGAAATCTTACAGCGTTATCAGCGCATTCAAGAGCTGATGAAAAAATGGGTAACTGAACCGGATCCAACTGCGAAGAAAAAAAGAACAGACAGGTTAGACAATATATTATTACACCGCGTTTGGGGTTATCTAATTTTATTGAGTGTACTCTTTTTATTGTTTCAGTCTGTATTCTGGATGGCCTCCTTCCCAATGGATGGCATTGAATGGATATTTACCAATATCACCACTTATTTAAACGCTGTATTACCACAGGCTTGGTGGCAGGACTTATTGGTGAATGGTTTGATTGCAGGCATTGGCGGTATCGTGATTTTTGTGCCTCAAATTATGATCTTATTTGGACTCATCACTTTTCTAGAAGATACGGGCTATATGGCTAGGATCAGTTTCTTAAGTGATAAGCTTATGCGCAAAGTGGGATTGAATGGTAAGAGTGTGATGCCCATGATTAGTGGTTTTGCTTGTGCCGTGCCAGCCATCATGAGTGCTAGAAATATTGAAAATAAAAAGGAACGCTTACTCACTATTTTAGTAACACCATTTATGAGTTGTAGTGCAAGACTACCTGTCTACACTATTTTAATTTCTTTGGTGATAGACAATACCATGTATTTTGGTTTTTTAAGTTTACAAGGATTGGTAATGATGGCGCTTTATTTATTAGGGATTGTCATGGCACTTTTAGCAAGCTTTGTTCTTAAATTATTTATTCAAATTAAAGAGAAGAGTTATTTTATTTTAGAACTACCTGTATACCGTGCACCACGCTGGGGCAATGTGGGCATGACGATGATACAAAAAGCAAAAATATTTGTGGTGGATGCAGGTAAAGTAATCATCATGATAAGCTTGTTGTTGTGGTTCTTAAGTTCTTATGGACCAGGTGAAAAAATGGAACAGCTTAATACAGAATATACATTAGCAGTTAAAACTAATCCAGCACAAGAAGCGCAATTAGAAAAACAATACAACACCGACAAGCTTGCTAATTCTTATGCAGGTATTTTAGGTAAAAAAATAGAGCCAATTATAAAGCCACTTGGCTATGATTGGAAAATTGGTATTGCACTCATTACTTCTTTTGCAGCAAGAGAAGTTTTTGTAGGCACGATGGCTACCTTATATAGCGTAGAGGAAGATAATAATAGCAGTTTAAGAGAGAAATTACGCGCTTCTGTTTGGCCAGATGGCAAACCTGTTTATAGTTTAGCTACAGCACTTTCCTTGATGGTGTTTTATGTACTTGCAATGCAATGCATGAGTACACTCGCTATTGTGAAAAGAGAGACAGGGACTTGGAAATGGCCAACTATTCAATTCTTTATGATGACAGGACTAGCTTATCTTTTAAGCTGGCTGACATATGTCATTGCAAAGTAAAATTGGAATTAAGTACCTACGAACCTACCAACCAGAAATAGCTAAAATCTCGGCGGTATGGTCTTTTGTATCTGGTTTTTCAATGATATGCTGTACCATTCCAGCTTCGTCTATCAAAAAAGTGGTCCTGGTAGTGCCCATATAGGTCTTCCCCATGAACTTTTTCTGGCCCCAAAGATTGTATTTATCCACAATTTTCTTGTCTTCGTCAGCGATTAAAGAAAAAGGAAGCTCGTATTTATCGATGAATTTTACATGGGAAGCAACAGAGTCTACACTAACCCCTAAAATAGCGATTCCCTTCTTAATCAATTTCTTATAATTATCACGCAAGTTGCAAGCCTGTGCTGTACAACCTGGTGTATCGTCCTTTGGATAGAAGTATAAAACCAATTTTTGCCCTTTAAAATCGGCTATTGAGACTGTTTTGCCGTGCTGATCTGCCCCTTTGAATGCTGGTGCCTTAGCCCCTTCTTTAATAACTGCCATAACATATAGTATTCCTGTGAAGATACGAATTAAAAAGGAGAAAATTGTTTGGGATAATATGAACCGAATGCGGGCAAAAATTAATAGATTTGCGCAATTTATATTTTTGTAGCCATGCCAAGAGATACATCCATCAAATCCATTTTAATTGTAGGTTCTGGACCCATCATTATTGGACAAGCCTGCGAGTTTGACTATTCAGGATCACAAGCCGCTCGATCATTGAGAGAAGAAGGTATCAAAGTGATTTTGATCAATAGCAATCCTGCGACGATCATGACAGATCCAATGATGGCAGACAAAGTTTATTTATTGCCTTTGACAATAGAAAGTATAGAACAAATTTTACAAGAGAATCAAATAGATGCAGTCTTACCAACCATGGGAGGACAAACTGCTTTGAACTTATGTAAGGAAGCAGACGAATTAGGAATATGGGAACAATATAATTGTAGAATGATTGGTGTAGATGTAGCCGCAATCAATACTGCAGAGGACAGAGAATTATTTAGACAATTGATGGTGAAGATTGGTATTGCTGTCGCACCAAGTAGGGTTGCCAATAGTTTTTTAGAAGGAAAAGAATTTGCACAAGTAATTGGATTTCCATTGGTAATTCGTCCATCATTTACGTTAGGAGGAACAGGTGGCGGATTTGTACATGATGCAAGTGAATTAGATGCAGCATTAGAAAGAGGTTTGAAAGCATCCCCAATGCACGAAGTATTGGTAGAGAAAGCGGTGTTGGGATGGAAAGAATATGAATTAGAATTATTAAGAGACCAGGCGGATAACGTGGTGATTATATGTACAGTAGAGAACTTAGATCCAATGGGTGTGCATACAGGAGATTCTATCACCGTAGCACCAGCAATGACATTAAGCGATACTGCATTCCAAGACATGCGTAATAAAGCGATGTTGATGATGCGCAGTTTAGGTAATTTCTCTGGAGGATGTAATGTGCAGTTTGCACAAAATCCTGAAACAGAGGAATTGATTGCAGTGGAAATTAATCCACGTGTATCAAGGTCATCTGCGTTGGCGTCTAAAGCAACAGGTTATCCAATTGCAAAGATTGCTGCCAAATTAGCCATCGGATACCATTTAGATGAATTAAAAAATCAAATCACACAAACTACTTCTGCTTATTTTGAACCAGCATTGGATTATGTGATTGTAAAAATACCAAGATGGAATTTTGATAAATTCAAAGGTGCCAACGATACATTAGGATTACAAATGAAGAGCGTTGGTGAAGTGATGGCGATAGGAAGAAGCTTTACAGAAGCGATTCAAAAAGCTTGTCAGTCATTAGAAAACGAAGCAATAGGATTGGGCTATTACGGTAAGAGCTTGATGAAGAATGAAGAATTGATGGAGTATATTAAGACTCCAAAATGGGATCGAATCTTCAGAATCAAAGATGCGTTAATGCAGGGCTCAACAGTAAGATCGATTGCAGCTGCAACAGGAATAGACAATTGGTTCTTATATCAAATTAGAATCATCTGCGACATAGAAAAAGAAATCGCTAAGCATGAACTTTCCACTTTGCCAACTGAAACATTGAAAGAAGCAAAGAAGCATGGATTTAGTGATTTACAAATAGCCAAAGTATTACAAGGCAATGTATCTGACGACGAAGTGTACGAAAAAAGAAAAGCATTGGGCATTACCAGGGTATACAAAATGGTGGATACTTGTGCTGCAGAGTTTGAAGCAAAAACACCATACTTTTATTCAACCTTCGAAAACTAGGACGAACACCACATTGAAAAATAAAATTTCAATTTGCGAAAAAAAATAAATTTATTTCAAAGTATAACCTAACAATATGAACGCAAAAGATATCGTAGTTCAAAACGAAAAAGAAACAAGAGCAGGATTCGGAGATGGCATTTTAGAAATCGCTAGAGAAAATAAAAACGTTGTAGTATTAACTGCAGACTTAGCGGGTTCTTTTAAATTAGGCCCTTTGATGAAAGAATTACCTGAGCGCTTCATAGAAGTAGGTATTGCGGAAGCCAATATGATTGGTATTGCAGCAGGCTTAACCATTGGGGGGAAAATTCCTTACACAACCACTTTTGCTGGATTTAGCACGGGTCGCGTGTATGATCAAATTAGACAAAGTGTTGCTTACTCAGATAAGAATGTAAAAATTTGTGCATCGCATGCAGGATTAACTTTAGGAGAAGATGGTGCAACACACCAAATATTAGAAGATATTGGATTAATGAAAATGTTACCAGGCATGACGGTGATTGTGCCTTGTGATTATAACCAAACAAAAGCTGCTACAAAAATGATTGCAGGATATGAAGGTCCAGTGTACTTAAGATTTGGTCGACCAAAATGGCCAAACTTCACCAAAGAAGATGGATCTGATTTTGTGATTGGTAAGGCACAAATATTAGCAGAAGGAACCGATGTTACGATTGTTGCATGTGGCCACTTAGTATGGAAATCTATTGAAGCAGCAAAACAATTAGAAGCAGAAGGCATCAGTGTAGAAGTGATCAACTTGCATACCATTAAACCATTTGACGAAGCAGCAATTCTTAATAGCTTAAAGAAAACAGGTTGTGTAGTGACTGCCGAAGAACATAACGTGATTGGCGGTATGGGTGATGTGGTGGCACAAGCGGCTGCGAAGCATTATCCAGTGCCTGTAGAATACATTGGCACACAAGATACATTTGGAGAAAGCGGTACCCCGAATCAATTATTAACTAAATACGGATTGGATGCAGTGAATATTGTTGCTGCAGCAAAGAAAGTGATAAGCCGCAAAAAATAGAATTTAAAAGAACACTAATTTTAAGCAACTCTATAATTTAAAAAACCCGAAGCATGCTTCGGGTTTTTTGGCCTAGGGCGCTAGTCTTACTTTCACCCAATGTCCATTATCGTGCAGGCTGTATTGCAAGCGATCGTGTAAACGAGAGCTACGTCCCTGCCAAAATTCTATTTCTGTTGGATGAATAATATACCCGCCCCAATCTGGAGGTAATGGTATGATTCCATCTTTAAATTTTTCTGTATTTTCTGCAACAAGGTCCTCTAAGAATTCCCTGTCAGGAATGATTCTACTTTGTGGCGAGGACCATGCGCCCAATTGACTTCCAATGGGTCTGGAATGAAAATAGGTTTCGCTTTCTTCTTTGCTAATTTTTTTGATCGTTCCTGTAATGCGTACTTGACGCTCTAATTCTTTCCAGAAAAAGTTCATCGCAACATGCGGATGCGCATCTACTTGCAATCCCTTTGCAGATGCATAATTGGTAAAAAACACAAAACCTTCTGGGGTATATCCCTTTAACAATACTACTCTAGAAGCAGGCGCACCGTTGGCTTTCACAGTAGACAATACAAATGCATTCACTTCGTCAATATTGCTTTCAATGGCCTCGTTCCACCAAATGGTGAACTGTTCCATTGGATGTTCCATGCTCGTAGCTTCATCCAAAGAAGCTAATTGGTAGTCGCGACGGATATCGGCAATATCTCTATTCATAAAAAAGTATTTAAAATAAAATTAAACATTAATGCGCAGTATCCCTTACAGACTTAGTCGCATAAATGATATTCACCACAGAAAGTAATAATAACATCCCCACCAATTGATGTAATTGTGCCATCCACTCAAAATTGCCCCAAGTACCAGGAATAATATGTTTACTTGTCAATACAGAAAATACACCAAGCAATACTTGCAACAATACAAAATACAAAGGCAGGGTATTGACATTGCTCCAAAATAAGTTCCCCTTAATTTTACGCATTTGAGCAACCCAATAAATAACCACTGCTAATAAAATATACGCCAAACCACGATGTACAAAATGAATCCAAGTGGTGTTATCAATAGCATTTAAGAAGAAGCTCTCCTTACCCATTAAATGTGTAGGCACCCACTCTCCATTGATTGTTGGCCAAGTGCTTGCTACGTTTGCAGCCTTATGCCCCGCCATGAGCGCACCATAAATTAATTGAAAAAATAAAAGCCCAAGTACCACCCAAGCCCAAACACGAAAGCCTTTAAAACTTTGTTTTGCTTCTGAACTTAAATGCGCTTTTTCAACAGGTTTCACTTTTAAGGAAAGCGCGAACCAATAAGTATAAGATAGTAAGCCCAAAGCGAAAATAAAATGCAATGCCAAGCGCGTTGGTTTTACATATACCGCATCCCCTTCTAAACCACTTGCAACCATGATCCAACCAATCCCACCTTGTAAGGCACCTAATAAAAATAAAATCACCAAGGGACGAATCATGGTAGGTTGGAAATATTTTTTTACAATAAAATAAATAAATCCAAAAGCAAATACTAACCCTATGATACGCGCCCATAAGCGGTGGAACCACTCCCAAAAAAAGATGAACTTAAAGTTATCAATCGTAAAGTCAAAATTCAATAATTGAAATTGGGGTGTTGTTTTATATTTTTCAAATAAGGCCAACCATGCCGCTTGATTTAGTGGAGGCAAGGTGCCAGTAACTACGTCCCATTCTGTAATAGACAAGCCACTGCCTGTTAAACGTGTGATACCACCCAATGCGATTTGCACAATGGTCATGGCTACACCAAGGATCAACCAATTGGCAACAGCGCGAGATTTCTTGTCTTGTAATTCCATAGCTCTAACTTAATGCCACAAAGTTACTAAGTAAACAGATTGATTTTGCTTTGTGAAAAAGAATGCAGAATTTCACAGTTCTGCTTACACAAAACAAATGCAAAAATTGGGTAAACTCCTTAATTACTATCAAGCCGACAAATTAGAGGCGGGCTGCGACGAAGCGGGGCGAGGTTGTTATGCTGGGCCTGTCTTTGCAGCAGCGGTGATTTTGCCAAAGGATTTTTACCACCCCTTAATCAATGATAGTAAAAAATTGAGTGAGCAACAAAGAGCGGCACTGGCACCTATTATTAAAGAAGCAGCTATTGCTTGGGCTATTGGCAATCAGACGCCGGCTCAAATTGACGAGATCAATATCTTAAAAGCGAGTATTAAAAGTATGCACCTTGCGCTGGATCAATTAAAAAAACGACCTCAATTTATTGCGGTAGATGGGAACAGATTTTACGCTTATAAAAAAGTACCGCACCAAACCATCATAAAGGGCGATGGGCTATATGCACATATAGCCGCAGCCAGTATCCTTGCAAAAACCGCTCGTGATGCCTATATGATTGAGTTGCACAAAAAGTACCCGCAGTATGGATGGGCACAAAATAAAGGATACGGCACTGCTGCGCATCGCGCAGCCATCGCCCTTCATGGTCTTTGTGATGAACACCGAAAAAGTTTCAAGATCTAATAATCCCAGACCCCTGCCCCTTGGCGAATAATTTCATAGTGATCGGTCGTGCAATCCACCACAGTAGAAGGAATGATCCCTCCTATCCCACCATCCACCACCATGTCAATTTGATTACCCCAATTATCTTGAATGATTTCTGGATCGGTGTAATCTTCTACTTCCTCCCCCGGAAAACTCGCAGATAAAATAGGATGCCCCAAGGTTTTGATAATAGAGAGTGCAATTAAATTATCAGGGATACGAAGCCCAATGGTTTTTTTTCTGGACTGTAAAATTTTAGGCACTTCTTTGCTTGCAGGTAAAATAAAAGTGAATGGACCAGGCAATGCTTTTTTCAAAATACGAAACAAACTATTGTCAATACTTTTTGCATATAAACTTAAATCACTTAAATCGGCACAAATAAAACTAAGGTTTGCTTTCTCAGGATCTACTTTTTTTATAGCACAAATTTTCTCAATTGCATCATGTTTAAAAATAGAACAGCCCAATCCATAAATGGTATCAGTGGGATATGCAATGATACCGCCAGATTGAAGACAATCCGTTACCATAGCCAGTTGTCGAGGTTGAGGATGTGTGGGATGAATTTGAATTAGCATAAAGTTGATAGGTATAAATACCCATTTGATTACCTTAAAAATAGCTTTAATTTGGTAAACGAAAATTATGTTTTCCATCATTTACTTAGAAGAAAAAATATTGATTCGTAACGCAGTGGCAGCTTGTATCGAACAACAAGAAGACTGTAAAGTCATTTTTCAAACTGGCTGCATCCAAGCAATGGAAACTTATATCAACAATACAAAAGAAAAAATTGCACTCTGCATTCTATCCGACGACTATGGGCATCAAAGCTTACTAAAACTGATTCAAGTGATTAGAGCGAGTAATCATCATACCTATATCTTATTAAAATCCAACGAAAAGCAAATCAATTCCATATGTTATCTTATGAAGCATGGACTCAATGGTCTATTTTTCACAGACGAGCCCATGATTGATTTAAAACAATGTGTACAAAGAAAAACGAAATTTAATTTATCTGCAGACAAGTGCAAGCTCATTACAAAAAATGTATTGCAAGGAATTGACATCAAGGCTTTGAATTACAATAAAAATCCTCTGACCGAAAATGAAGTAAAATTTATACAAGCCTGCACCAAGGATCATAGCTATGAAGAGATCGCGGAGCAGTTACAAAAAAGTGTGTATACCATTTATGGCTATCGAGACCGGATCTTTAAAAAGTTAGCAGTAAAACAAAGGACCGCCATGGTAATGACAGCCCTTAAAAGAAATTATATCGATCTGTGAAATTATAAAATCTCCCAAGTCTCTTTACCACGAATTAATTTATCTAAATCGCCCATGCCTTTGCTTGTCATGGCTTCCTCTATTTGCAATGCCATCATGTCTTCGTAACAAGGGCGGTCAGCGGTATAGAACACCCCAAAAGGACGTGGGAAATAACTAGCAACTTCGCTAGGGTTATCAAACAAACGCACTAAAACCTGTGCTTTGTAAAAATCTTTTTCGTCGTGAATCCATAAATCATCTGCACTGTACTTTTCGCCTAAGGTGACAACTTCTGGACGCAATCCATCAAAACGAATACCCATTTCATTGTTTGCACCAAAAGTCAATGGCTTTCCTTGCTCTACAAACAAAGCATGTAAAGGCTTAGACGCTTTCTCGGTGAAAATTTCAAAAGCACCATCATTGAAAATATTACAGTTCTGATAAATCTCTAAGAACGAAGATCCTTTGTGCTGTTGTGCACGCGTAATCATGGTTTGTAAATGTTTTGGGTCACGATCCATGCTACGCCCAATAAAACTTGCATCCGCTCCCAATGCCAAAGCAGCAGGATTAAAAGGATGATCAATACTACCCATTGGGGTGCTTTTAGTGATTTTATTTAATTCAGAAGTTGGTGAGTACTGCCCTTTGGTTAAACCATAGATCTGATTATTGAACACTAAAAAATTCACATCAAAATTTCTTCTTAGCATATGCATGGTATGGTTGCCACCAATACTTAAAGCATCTCCATCACCAGCTACAATCCAAACACTTAATTCTGGACGAGCAGCTTTTAATCCACTCGCAATGGCAGTCGCACGACCGTGAATGGAATGCATCCCAAAAGTGTTCATATAATAAGGGAAACGACTACTACAACCAATCCCACTAATGATCACAATATTCTCCTTAGGGACGCCAATAGTTGGCATCACTTTTTGCACCTGCGCCAAAATAGAATAGTCACCACAGCCAGGGCACCAACGCACTTCTTGGTCTGTGGCAAAATCTTTTGCCGTTAAGGTAGCTGCTTGAGGAAGTATTGTTTCAGTAGACATAGTCAAATATTAGGAGGCAAAATTACTAAAAATAGCTCGTTTCTTACCTAAAAGCGCCTTATTTCACCTTTCTGCCCTTCCAGGAATAGGTTTTTAGCTGTCCAAATAGGCCAGCAGCGATATTGTAGACAATATGGATAGGTTGATAGAATACAAAATGTTTTAGTTCGGGCTGCAGCCTAAAAAATTTCGCAACCGGATCCAAGAAGAACAATTCAAAAAAGGTTTTAAAAGCCAGCGCAATTAAAAAGGTGCTCCAGCTACCCATGAATGCCAAACACACAAAACTCAAATTAAAAAAATACACCAATGTCAATACCATAGTTATGGAACGATCGTCATAGTATCTTGCCTTGCTTGCCCAACGAATTCTTTGCATTATAAAACCCTTCCATGTATCCATCGCAGCCGTCAACACAATCGCATCTGGATGGAATAAATAACCTACTGGTTTGTGTAAAGTCTGTTTCATTTTATGCATTAAAAACATATCATCCCCACTTGCAATATGGTCTACCCCCTGGTATCCTCCGACTGCAATAAAAGCCGTTTTTTCAAAACCTAAATTAGCACCGTTGCTCATAGAGTGTTTGCCAGCGCCTACTGCAGCGGCTGTGATACCTTGTAATGCTAAAAAGTCTAATACTTGAAATTGATTTAAAATTCCTGCTGTTTTAATAAACATCACAGGAGCCGCCACAAAACAAGGTTGGTTTTCTTGGATATAAGCATTGTATAAATGAAGCCATCTTTTTGGCACGATACAATCTGCATCGGTGGTCAAGATCCAATCCCCTTTCGCTTCTGCAACTGCAATTTCAATCGCCTTCTTTTTATACGCCAAGGTCTCTCCTTCTTTACAATGATCCGCTAATTGTATTAAACGGACTTGAGGATATTGCTGGCTTAATGCATTTACAATAAACGCCGTATCGTCCTCGGAAAAATCATCAATCACAATTATTTCAAAAGCATCCACAGGATAATCCTGATTCAAAATACTATCCACGCAGGCTTTGATATTCAAAGCTTCGTTTCGGGCAGGAATAATGACGGTGAATTGGGTGGTTGACTGCCCAGGGCTAAGCGCTTCTATTTGATTGAACTGAAATACACGCATTTTACCAAACCAAAAGCGGTAGGCCATTAAGATAACGGCATACATGATTGTTAAGATAGCAACAGTCCAATCCAATAGATACTCCATGCCACAAAGTTAAAGGGTAAAAATTTGGTAGAATCCTTAAAATCGTTGTACTTTTATATTAGTTGCATAACTAACTATATGTCAAACAACCAATTTAAAAGAGGAGAATTATACAGCGTCATCAATGGGGTTGCCTCTACTGCTGTTGCAAGAAGATTACAAAAGAATTTCCGTAATGCAGGATTAGAAATCACCATTGAACAATGGTCCATCTTATACCATTTATGGAAGGAAGATGGTTTGAGCCAACAAGAATTGTGCACGCGTACATATAGAGATAAAGCAAGTATCACTAGGTTGATAGACAATATCGAAAAATTAGGATTGGTAGAAAGAATCGCCTCTAAAGATGATCGTAGAGTAAATATGGTGTATTTAACAGAAGCCGCGAAACCCTTACAGGAAGCGACTTACAACATAGCCAATCAAACAATGAACGAGGCATTACAAGGTATTAGTAAAGAAGAAATTGAAATAGTGAAAAGTGTTTTTCAACGTGTATACGAGAATAGTAAATAATTAAATTATATTTTATGGCAGCAACAATCCAAGGTGGAGAATGGATCATTAAAGAAGTGAAATCCGAAGATGTTTTCATTCCAGAAGAATTCAACGAAGAGCAGTTAATGGTACGTGACATGTGTAGCCAATTTTTGGATACAGAAGTGTTACCAGTGGTAGAAAGAATGGACAAATTAGAGCCAGGATTGATGCCAGGCTTATTGGAAAAAGCAGGCGAGCAGGGCTTATTAGGGGTTTCTGTACCAGAACAATATGGTGGGATGGGTAAGGATTTCATCACTTCTACCATTGTAGCAGAATACCTTGGAGGAGGTTATTCTTTCTCTGTAGCCAACGCTGCACATACAGGTATTGGCACCTTACCAATTTTATATTTTGGCACCGAAGCACAAAGAGCAAAATATGTTCCAAAATTAGCAAGTGGTGAGTTTAAAGGTTCTTATGGACTAACCGAACCAAATAGCGGATCAGATGCACTAAGTGCAAAGACTACTGCAAAATTATCTGCAGATGGCAAGCATTATATATTGAATGGCCAAAAGTGTTGGATCACCAATGGTGGATTCGCAGATATCTATACGGTGTTTGCAAAAATAGATGGTGAGCAATTTACCGCATTCATTGTAGAGCGCGGCACCGAAGGTTTCACACAAGGACCAGAAGAACATAAAATGGGCATCAAAGGATCTTCTACAGTGCAATTGTATTTCCAAGATTGCAAAGTGCCAGTAGAAAATGTATTAGGAGAAATTGGAAGAGGACATATTATCGCATTCAATATTTTAAATATTGGAAGATTAAAATTAGGTGCTGCCACTATTGGTGGTGCAAGAAGGG
>JACCDP010488032.1_pt1 | contig 34065 bp, 57 predicted proteins | sample 7445841 | NCBI WGS metagenome assembly JACCDP01 (sample SAMN15323441, study PRJNA562643) | freshwater metagenome | isolation source: river surface water | place: USA:Blue River Watershed | collected 2017-08-17 | reverse complement strand
CTAGATGGCAACCAAGTCGCTAGACGATTAAACGAGATGAAAGTCTTAGGGCTTATTCAGCTCACAGGAAAAACAGTTAAATCAAACTCAGGTAGAAATGAAAGGGAATGGTCAGTATGAACGATTGGTTTATTGGAGCGATTCATAGTTTTGCGCTGGTATTTGTATTTTCTCTTGGTTGGATTGTGTCTGCAAGCACAATTGCCGAGGAATGTAAAAAATTAAATATGTTTTATGTTGGAGAAAAAGTGTACGACTGTAAATTAAAGGAGAAAAACACATGAGTTACGCAAATGTAGAAATTAAGATCATTCAATGGTCTGAGCAAAGGAAAATTATTCCGAATAGCACACCAGAGACTCAGCTTCTCAAAGCTATGTCAGAGCTTGGTGAACTGGCTGATGCAACCATTAAAAAAGACCAAGAGGCAGTCATAGACGCTGTTGGTGACGTTATGGTTTGCCTTATCAACTACTGCGCTCTACAGGACTTAAATCTGGTAGACTGTATGGAAGTTGCATACGATCAGATTAAGAATCGGAAAGGCACACTATTGCCTAACGGATTGTTTGTCAAAGATGTATAAAGTTGAAATTTCGTTTGGTTATGCAGAGCCTGAAAAAATAATCATTGAAACATTTGATTTTGATAAGATAAAAATTATCCAAGAATTCTTATTGTTCCAAGAGAAATATGGTTGGGCAGTTAACTACGAAGCAGTCACAGACGACTCACTTAGCGAGTAAGTAAAGACCCACATTTGAACTGGCATAACCCGCATAGACAATCGCCATATTCGGGTTGCCTTTCATAAACTGTTCTACAGCAATGTAGGCGTAGATCAGTCCAGTCAATGCAATTAGCCACGCGCTCAAAATGCACCTACATCGATAACTTCACCACGAAACTCAACCATGTCCTCGTCAAACTTATGGACAAGTTCAGGCCACAATAACTTTCCATTAAAGAAGTTTAAAACTGCAAAACCTGATCTGTGATTGCTTGGGTTTAATTCTCCATAGGTAAACTGCGGGCCATCAGTCTCGGCTAGTGTTCCAGTATCCACGCCATAACGAGTGCCGTTATAGTCATCAAATGGCGTTACCTTGAGGCTATGCAAGTGTCCAGTTACGATTGATACACCAGCGTTCACAGTATTGTTGTGAGTCGCATGGACTCCGCCTTTGTATCGATGCTTGATAATGGTGTTCTCTGTAGGCCAACAAGCCCAACAGAATTCCCAATTAGGAATATGGTCTGTCAGCTTAAAGCCATAAACCTCTTTAAATTGTGGTGCGTGTTGGGCTAACTTATTGGCAAACCTAGAATCGTGATTGCCCCATGTAAACACTAGCTTTACATTGTGCCTCTCAGCTTTAGCTGTTTCCTCGATTTCCTCAAGTGCTGCCTGACAAGCCTTTAACTCTTGAATGACAGAAGTCTGCGGCATATCAGACGCTTCATATCGGCTGATAGACGCTCCATCAAATGCGTCTCCGTTACATATCACCGCCTTAGGCTTAAACTCTTGGATAGCCCATAGAAGCCCTTTAAAGGCCGTTGATCGTTGGTTAGGAATGAAGTGAGCATCAGAGAAAACAATGACACACCCATCTAGGATGCCAAGGTCAATTTGTTTAAGTGGTGAAAACGACTTAGGTCTTTTGGCATCGTAAGCCGCACCACGATGGTCAGCCGCATCAAGTTTTATTCTGTAGTGTTCCTCAATCCATCTCCTACGCAAATAGACTGCCCTAATTGCAATTTTGAGATGTTCTGCGACTTTTGCAGCAGACTGATATTGACCCCATAATTTAATGAATTCAACATCAGTACAGGTTTGAGTTGGAGACCCCATTGCTATCCTTTAAAAGATTTTCCAAGAGATTGATAACCCTATGCTCTTGCATTTCAATATCCTCGTCTGAGGACTTAGGGTCACTCGCTACCATCATTAAGTCGTGTAGAAACACATGAAGTAACTCATGTAGTGCTGTTTTGTCGAGACTGTCTGGGGTGATCTTTTCTGCACCAAAGTCACCCAATCTGTAAACAGCGAGTCGTGCGCTCTCGTTGAACTCAACAGAGGCCATTGCTTGTTTGGCGGGTTTGATACCCTTCTCAATACGCCAATCACCAAGATTTAAAACTTGTTGCCACTTCTTTACACTCTTGGCAAACAGTTCAGCATCTTGTTGAGTGGGTATGTTAGCCATTTAAAACATCCAAAGCATGATTGATATGACGAATCCTGTCGTCTAATCCTATCGTGCCTCCGTTAATCTTTTTTGTCATCATTAAGAAGTCTTGCAGATCAGCGTATTTGTTGAGTTTATGAGTATCCCAGAACCAACCCGCAGTCATAGCAGCATACTTAGGCGTAGCCACTAAGTCGGGATTCATAACAAAATCCTCACCGCAAGCTTTACCAGCATGAAAATAATTAGCATGACCAGTAAGTTGAATGCACCCACGACCACGAAAGCGAAAACCATCTCCAGACGACTCATCTCTGTTTCCCATCCTTGAGGCGTAAACCTTGTTGGCTATTTTCTTGGGATTCCTAGCGTATTCGTTAGCAACCTCAAGTGTTGGGAAGCGATTCTTCCACAGTTTCATTAAAGTTTCTGCGCGATAGTTCAGATTTTCCTCAAGTGTCTTAAATCCACCACACTCATGCCCACATTGACCAATGAACGATGCTTGGCGAATAGGCGTAGAAATATCAAACCTAGCAAAAGTCTCATTCAATGGCTCTACCCATTGTTCACCAATGTGAAGTTTCTTTAGTATTTCAGCGTTGACCATTTAGCAAATCTCTCATTTCATTGTACGAATCTACACACGCATTGAGTGCAGCAGTATTCCGATCACCAGCCGCCACTATTTCGGCAATGGCTTCGATTGTTGCTCTTTCGGTGTCAGAAGCTGTGTCAGTCGGTCTGTCAGGTTGACTGGTTGCTTCTGTATTTGCGGGGGCAGAGGCGGGACTTGTGGGGGTTTGTACACTACTTGTGGGGCAGAGGCGCAACTTGCCAAGACGATTGGCGTTAGCAAGAGCAACAGTTTTCTGGTTGAGAACATTATTAGCCTCCAATAATTTACTAGCGTTTTCGTTGAGTTTTTCAGTAAGTTTCTGTTCAGTTTGACGAGATTCCTCATTCTTGCGAGCAATCTCAATCTGCATCTCTTTATCCCTGTCTGACCAACCAAAGTGATAGCCACCCCTGTAAGTTCCAAACAAGGTTATACAGAGTCCAACCAACAGCCAAGGTAGTGGTATGCCAAACATCAGTTAGCCTCTTTACGAGCCATAGCCAATTGCTCACGCTCATGGTCATCCTCTAGCAACTCAGGAGGCGTAGTCGGAGGAGGAGGAGGTGTCCAAGACTCGTCAAGATCAGGATTCTTAAAGTTTAGCCAGTTAGGTGCTGACGATGTTGGCGACCATGAGGCTACAGGCGCTTGAACTGGTGCAGGGCTACTCGGAGTCGGAGTCGGGGCTTGCGGAGGCGCTACAGCGTTCTGAATGGCGTTTACAGCCGTTCCTACGCCCTTCTTACCGATAACTCCACCAATGCCACCAACAATCAGTAGAACAATGTCGTTCAGCATCTTTGTGTAGGCCATATCTATCGGGGCCATACTCTTGATTGGCTGAGTCACAAAGGTGACTGAGTAGAGCAAAGCAATAACAATGAAGCAAAGAATCAATGTGACCACTACGACCACAAAGCCCCAGACATAAGTCTCGACTTCCTCAATTGTTGGTCTTGGTTTCTGTTGGGACATCGTTAACCTTTTTTTCAAGAATTGGAGCAACTAAGTATTCTGGGCAAGTCTGGGTGAATTGGCACTTAGGCTTTTGGCAACTAGCGTGAACAAAGTTATCAGGGTTTTGGCAGAAGTACCTGTATCTGTCTTCGCATCCAGTTAAGAATAACAGTGATATCAAAAAGATATATCTCATACCATCACATCCACTTGATTAACCCATTGAGTCTTGATCTCTTGAGCTTTTTGCTTTTCTTGGCATTGACGATTTAATTCCGCAAGTCTTTGCATATTCTGCTGATGGATCACTCGGTGAGCCTCCCACAACATTTGTGCGTTTTGTTGGTAAGTTGTTACTCTCATAACCCAATCTTTCCCAATAAAAGGTTAACAATTCTGTTGGATAGGTCATCAGGCAAGAATCTCAAGAACCCCAAAAACCAATGTGCCGCCCATCCGTAGCACATGATTTTGCAGAATAAATCAAATTGTTTTTGGTACTCATTCACCGACCACACCTTCTAGTGGCTGCACAGAAATCCATCAACTCATTGATGCCGATACCAACGAGAAGGATAACGAACGCTATCCCGCCAATAAGTGCCACCATTTCCATTTGCTCTTGCTCTTTTTCCCTGAGTTTTTTTTCCTCAGCTTTGAGCGCACTTATCTCTTTGGCATCAGCCAAGTCCATTTCAGCTTGACGAGCCTTGATTTTGTTCCAGACATCAATCTTTCCAGTCTGCATGAACAACATCTTTAATTCTTCTTCAAAGGCTCTGGCTTGCTCTAGTGCCATCTCAATCTGTAGAGCCGCACCCATGTTTGAGCCTTTTTTAGATTGCTTGGCCTGAAGCATCGCCTTGGTTGCTTGACTCTTAGCGTCAAACATTTTGCCAAGCATAGGCGCTAGAGAGCCTAAGTCGTTCGCTACCTTACTAGCCTTCTTGACTAAGCTGATGGCGCTCTGGAGGCCATTTAGGGCTGTTATAGGGTCTATCATTTCCGCTCTACCTTTTTCCATTCAAGGCATACTACCTTGCGGTTATAAACATCACCTGTCCATGACCACCTTACGCACCTGTACTCTGCCTGTAAAGCAAGTACAAGCACCCAACTCATTTTTCCAAATCTTTACGAGCAAGTTCCAAATGCTGATACTTAAACCAAATGTTTGCAACAAGACCAACAAAACCAATCACTACACCACAGAGCGCACCGAATTCATTGGCTGTTAAACCAAAGAATACGGCACTACTAGCACCACCATAGGTTGCTAATGTTGATGCTTTACCAGCGACTGCTGATGCGGCTTCTGCGGTGTGCTGTTCCATGTTATGCGCTCCAAGGTGTACCAGTAGCTTTTACAGGATTCTTCAACAAAGCAATCTGAGCCGCCAAAGAAGCCTCTGTCGATTCCTTGTCAACAGATTCCCACACCCAATTAAGGACTGTGGCTTCTGTGAGGTTTGCATAAGGAATAGTAGGAGTGCCTTCAGCCCATGAGACTGTTGCGTAGGCAGAGGCGGTATGCTCGCCATCTACTGCGGTAGCGTTCCAGTGAACTACAGAGACATAACCTGTAGCTACGTCACGTTCCATTGTATTGATCGACCAAGTTACAGACATATTATTCCTTACAGGTTAGCGGCATCTAAACGAGCCTTGAGTGAGTCAATGATTGCTTGTTGTTCTTGGATGGCGGCTGTCAATGTAGCCACCAAGAATGATGTGTCAATGCCTTGATACTGGGGGTTGCCGTCAGCGTCAACAGCGTCTTTCTCGCCAGACACGCATTGAGGAACAACTTCAGCCAATTCGTGAGCAATAAAACCTTCACCATCAGAGCCATCTACTTTCCATTTGTAGGTGCAAGGCTTTAATTCAGAAACTTTAGCCAACGCGCCAGTCATAGGCTGTATATTTTCTTTTAAGCGATAGTCAGAGCTTGTGTTGTAAGAAGTAGATGAACCCGAAGTCTGAATTGTTCCAACAGCACCATTAGGATTCTTAAACTGCGTCATCGTATTTGTAGATGTTGTTGACGTGTTTTGAATGATTAAACATTTACCTGCGTTTTCGGAAATTGACGTGCCAACACCACCATTACTTGTAGTCCCCACCAGCAAGTTACCGTTTAAATCCAAAACAAGTTGCGGGGAAGTTCTTGCGTTAATACCATTTGTTGCAATGCTTAAATTACCTGTTGATGATCGGTAATCAAATGTTGCACCAAGCGATGAACCCTCTGAAATTGTTAACTGATTGCTTGATGATGTTGAGTGCAATCTAGCCGCAGGACTACTTGTACCAATACCCAGACCTGTGCTTGTTAGGCGCATGGATTCAGCATTGCTTTGCCCAAAAATCAATGGGCCATTATAAAAATTCATCACATAGGCTGAATCTGTACTTGAGTCGTTATACAGTTTGAATCCGTTAGTCGCACCAGAACTGCTTGTAATAGTCAATGCAGAACTGGTTGTTCCATTGATTCTTTGTGTGCCACCAAAGGTTACGTTCCCCGTAGTGCTTAAGGTAGTAAACGCACCAGCCGCGGCCGTAGTAGTTCCCACAGGGCCGTTAAATGAATCACCTTGTGCGCCAGTCTGAAAGTCTTTCAGTTGACTCATTAACTCACGGATAGCATCGTTGATGCCACTCGGGGCGCATCCCTCCGCAATATTGATCGAGTCAATGTCGGTGTTATTAGCAGGGGTGCTAGAAAATTCTGAGATTTTTGTCTTGGCCATGTTTTACTCCGTTAATCCAAATGCAGCACCATAACCTAAAGCTAGTGCTTTTCGTTGCAATTCTCTGTTAAGAGGCTCTACAGTCATTACTGATGCTTTTTTAATCAATGAAGCCGCAAGTTTAGGGTCTAGCATAGCGTTGACCAACAACTCACGGATGGCATCGTCTGTGCCGTTATACAACCAGTTCATTGGTGCAGTTATCTTCTGTAAAACAGGAGGAACATCACCAAACATTTGCTTACCAATCATTCCACCAATCACATTAGCGGTACTCATGTTTTTAAATGTATCTGAACCCATTGGCTTAGTGGCTCTTGGCAATACACCGCTATCCAAGTCTTCAGCAACGCGCTTCAAAACTGCTAACTGAGTGCTAGACAGATTTGTGTCTTTCTCTGCCGCACGAATGGCACGAGTAAATGCGGGTTGTGAAATCAGATAGTCATTAACTCTTGATGGGTCAGGCGTAGTTGATAGAACCTTGCCCTTAAACTGTTGAGCCGCTTCAAGACGCTCAATGCCTTTGCTAGAAGCCGCATACTTGGCTAAGTAGTCTTTGTAGCCAGTAGCACCCGCCTCAATAGCATCATCTACAGCACGAATAACAGACTCTAGTTGAGGTTTAGCGGCTCTGTAAGCACCAGAGGTAGGGCCACCACTCTCAGACTTGTCTAACAAGCCTTGTGCCTTTGCTCTTAAGTCCTTGCGAATCTCATAAAGTTCAGCAGGGCTTGCAGCGCGAGCCACATCGTCTTTTGCATCTTTAAGAACAGACATAACAGTCTGACGCTTGCCAACAGGAGAATTGAGAATGTCATCAATAGTCTTGTTAACAGTCAATGCAATAGCAGATTGGAATGTATCTGGGTCAACAGTAGATTTTGCAAATGCCTCTTCTCTCAATGGTGAAGTAACTTCATCACGCTTCTTTAAAGCAGATTTAAGGGCATCCTCATCTTTTGCAAGACGATTAAGAATAGCCATTTGAGCCTGATTAGCCTCTAAAGCCTGTGTAGCAAAACGAGCTTTAGTGTTATCCATTCCTCTTAATGCAGTCTCAGCGTTAATCAATCCAAGGTCACGGGTAGCTTGAGATGTAGTAGGCGTATATCCACCAATCTTAGGCGTATATGTTTCAGCAGATTTAATTGCTTGCTCTGCATCAGTAGCCAAGTTACGCAATACATTGCCTGTGATAACTTCACGACCAGCTTGGGTAAATGGACGCACAGTCTCTTTTGCTGTTCTAGCAACAATAGGAGCAGCACCTACCGCACCACCCGCACCAATAGAACCCATCAAAGCACCAAGTGTTTGACCAACAGGGCCAACATCGCTTTCTCTAGCCGCACCAGATGCCAATGCACCCGCTGTAGCCGCAGCACCTTGAGTACCTAAACTCTTAGTGAAAAAGTCTTGAACAGCAGTAGGTAATTTGCTTGCAATAGAAGCAGGGCCAGCAACACCAAATCCTGCGCTTGTTACATCTTGCACCACACGCTCTTGAGGTGTCTGTGGAGTCGGTACACCTAACTGAGTCATTAGGTTTTGTAAACCCTGACTAGATGGTTGCATGACTTGTCTGCCAGCAAGGGTGTTAATCAGCCCTGTGAGAGCATCAGCACCAATTGTAGGAATAGACATAGCACCAGTAATAGCGGCTCTGCCTGTCAAACCTAATTGACGACCAAAGTCGCTTGCACTACCTAATTGCATTTGCTCTGGACGAGGCGAGGTAGTAATGTCCTTAATAGCCTCTTGCTTTGTCATTTTCTTTGGAGGCTTTGGGGCTTCCATTGGCTTTTCACCAGCAAGAATGGCTAAACCTTCATCAGAGACTTTAGACAAGTCTCCAACTTGCAAAGCCATCAAGTCATCGTCTGACAGTTTAGTTAAATCCATCTTTAACCTTTCTGCGTCTTGCAATTTCAGCTTGAATATCGGCAGCAGTTGGTATCCCCACAGGCTTCTCAACAGGAGCAGTTAAAGCCTCTGACAATGGGTTTAACAGTAAAGAACCATTACCACCCATTTGTTGAGAAATAGATGTGTAAGGTGCTTTTTGAGCCTCAAGATTTTTAGCCTTTGACTCAACCACCTTAGAAGCTACAGCAAGCAATCCTGCACGTTCTTCTGGCAACAATGATTGACCATTCAATGCTCGTTGAGCATAAGCCTTGATAGACTGTGGAATAGAACGATTGCCGAGAATAGTGGCTTTATCACCCTCTTGGACAGCACCAGATGGGTCATAAATTTTGCCAATTGCATAGATCAAAGCACCATCAGCAGCTTTATTTCCTGCATTACCCTCTGTTACTGCTTCTTTAGCAGCCTTAAACCTATCAGCAACTTCCATTGCGCCTGTGTCTTTAACAACACCGCGCCAATCTTTAACAATATCAGATTGTGCTTTTGCTACTGCTGTTGGGTCTTTCAAATCTATCGCCATTTTAGGTGCGCCAGCAGCTCGTTTAGCCAACTCAAATTCTTGGAATGTTCCTTTGTAGCCTTGATCTTTTGCAAAATTGTATTCAGCAATTGCACTAGGTACTGGCTCACGCTTTGGTGCGCCTTGAGCCACATTCTCAACTTTTCCAGTAATTGGATTAATACGAATAAGATTTGCACCTTCAGCCAATGTAGTTGTTTCACCACCCATTGATTTCTGCATAGCAAGCAAATCAGCAAGTGATCTACGGCCTTCTGGGCTACCCATTAATTTAGGTGCTAATGCCTCTAAACCGCCACCCGCCTCTTGAGGCATATTTGGCCCTGCAACCTCTTGACCCATGATATTCATCAATGGTGTATCAGCATAAGTCTTTGGACGATATGCAGATGCAATTTCTTGCTCAATACCTTGCTGACGCATCATTGCATCTTGCTCTTGCTTTTTCTTACGCAACATTTCTTGCAATTGTGCGCTTTGCAATTGTTGTTGCAGACCGCCTTGCATGGCTTGGCTATATGCTTGCTGACCTTGCTGAAGTCCCTCAAGAATAGATTGACCACCACGACCGCCTTGGAACATTCGTCCCGCTAGTGCAAATAAGGCTTGAGCCTGTGCGCTGTCACGGCTCTTTTGAATGTCTTGTGGAGACATACCCAAAAGACCCATCGTCTCAACGCCACCAGTTCCGAAAATATCTAATAATCCTGCCATGATCTTTTCCTTAAGTGGGTTGACCAGTCAAAGCGTTCCAACCCTTGCTCAACCAGCCTGTTTGGCTTTCAATGCCACCCAATGTAGCGGCAGTACCTAATAGATTCTGCCAACCAGATGGTTGTTGAACATTACTTACAGCACCAGCACGACCCATTGGGTTTCCGTAAACACCAGACAAGAAGTTAGCCAAGTTTTGCTGTGGCTGAGTTTGTTGGAAATTAAACTTAGCAATATCAGCTTGCTGTTGTGCGCCTGTGTAGCCCTCACGCATTTGACCAGCTTTGAGCATATTCTGAATATCAGCGTAGTCAGCTTGTGCCATTTGAGGCGCAGCCATCGTAGCCGCTTGTTGGCGACCACGCTCATCAGAATAGTTTTGGTAAGCCAATGTTCCAGCTGTATCAGCCAAAGTCTTAGCAAACTGACCACTAGCACCTTGTTGCATGGTTGACATAGCACCAGAGCCATAACGACCCGCCTTAGATGCCGCAGAGCCAATGTCGCCTAGTGATTGCTTGAACTTAGACTCAGCCGCTTGTGCCGCAGGGTTAAACGCACCTTGGAAGAAAGGGTTTCCACTTAGGTAGTTACCCTGAATAGTGCTTTGCAATTGGCTCTGAGCCGCACCAGTCAAAGGGCTACCTTGAGAAGCACGTTGCTCCAAAGCCTGTAGGCCAGTTTGGGTTTGCTGTGATGGGCTTACATAAGTCTGACCACCATAGTACTGAGGGCCACCGCCTTGGTATAGCTTCTGGGCTTCTGACAGACCATAAGACAGATAAGGCTGAATTGTTGGGTCAATGTTTGATGTAGTTGCTGTTGCCATAGTTGGACTCGCAGTCGGTGTTGCAGTTTGAGATGTTGGTGCAGGAGTAGGTGCAGGAGCAGCTACAGGTGCGGGAGGCGCAGCCACAGGAGCAGGAGGAGGTACAGGCGCAGGCTCTGGTGTCACCACAGGAGGGGGAGGTGGTGGCGGTGGAGGAGGAGGAGGTGGCGGTGGAGGCGCTACTGGCTCTTGAGGCGTAGTCAGTTTCAACATAGAAGCACCCTCTAAACCAGAGTTAGCAGGAGCTATGTTAAATGGTGTTTTTGCTAATGATGCGTCTAATGCTTGCTGTTGCTCGGGACTCATTGCAAAAGGATTTGCATTGAAATTAAAAGAATAATTCCCGCCAGACAGAAAAGTAGATGGGAATGGAACAGTCGGTCTAATCTCATCGTCTCTAGCTTGACGAACTACATCGAGATTTAAACCGCTGTTCAAAACATCATCATCAATCGCAACTTTACGCATCTATTCCTCCAATGAGTTCTGGACTGCGAGATGCGTCATCCTTGGACGCAATTATACATAAATTAACCAATAACAACATAAGCAAAAATCATATCGTGGGCATGGCTTCCATGCGTTATTGTCGCCTGACCTTGGCCTCTTGCTGAGACATACAGATGTCCATGAGCCAACTCATCAGCAGCTTTATCATTTAATGGCATAAACAAAATGACACTATCAGCACCAATTCGCCTGTCGTTCAAAGTAGTAGATGTTGCACTTTGGGTTAGGGTAATCCCGCCTGTATTGTTGGTTTTTCCGTCCATAATGCCACGAATAATCTCAGCAGTCTGACGCTGATCGCCACCAAACGGAGGAAGCGTTCTAAACATTATCTAACCCCCTGACCTTGGAAATCTACATCCAAGGCAACAGCAGTTTTCCATTGACCAGTCGGTGTGATCTGAAACTGATGGAAATTACCATTAGACCTTAGAGATACCCTGTTGTCAGAATCAGCCGCTTGAGCCGTACCAAATACAGGGGCTGTATTCAATAGCGTTCTAGATGCCACAGCCACATTAGCCGAGCCTCCATCAATCAAAGGTCTAGCTAGGGTTACTACTGACCTACCACCAGCGTTTAAGTCGCCAGTCACAATGTTGCCAGTAGCGTTAGCCCCGTTATAGGTAACGACATATCTGCCATTTGTACCACCAAGGAAGTACTTTCCACCCATGTACAAGATAGAGTCTAGGCTAACTGTCAAAGCATCAATGCTATTGGAGATAGAGTCCAGATTTTCTAGGGTTGTGGCAGAGGTAGAAGCGTCTGAAATGTAATCAGCACCCGCATCGCCATAAGTCCACTTTTTGGTATTGAAGTTATAGATAATGAGTTGACGATTGCCAAAAGTGGTTTTGAAGTTCCAGATAATCAACTTGCGTACAGGGTCAACAGCCGCAGACATAAGGTTGAATTGGCTTTCATCGGCATTGGCAAAGAACCACCGATCAACCTTTTCTGTGCCAATTCCTATGACTTGTTGACCATCACATGAGTAAAAACCATCGTCTGACAAGAAAAAGGTAATGCCTTGAACTTGAGCAATAGAACCCGCAGCAATACAACCCTTACCCCTAGAGATATTGTCAAACTGGAAAATAAAAGGTGTGCCGATATAGCTCATTCGGCTAATTCCCTTTTCCAAGAGAATGATGCCAAACTCACCACCACGGATGCCAACAATCTGACCACCATCAGGAATATCTTGGTAATCAGCTTGGGTTACTTGATCGGCATCCCATTCAGTCTCATCATTGATACCTGACCATCGAACTCTGGATGGGTAAATCGTAGAGGATTCAGTAGTAAACGCTGTCACCACAAAATCACGAACGACAGTCAGATACTTACAAATAGGCGCAGAAGCCGCTAAGTCTGTAAACCCTGAGGAAGTCCCCAAGGTGAAAACTTGCATTGGGTCACTATTGTTTGTTCCAATGATCGCATTGCCAAACTGAGTAAACCTGAATCTGTCGCCATACGCGTTAGGGGTATATCCGCCAGCCTTTGAAACATCAGTCAAAGCACCAACACCACTTACGCTAAAAATCTTTGTTGTTCCAGCTGCAAATAGCTTTGTGTCGTTAGTAGGGGTTTTCCCTGCTACTAATGTAGTAAGGTCTTCAGAGGCTTGTTGAGAGAATGTAGCCGCAGTAGGAAGTGGGCCGTAACCAATAGCCTGAGAAACCACGTTCTTAGCATCCACCAAAGCACCTGAGATGCTAGGTTGGTCAGGCATCCACTCACCAAATGTTAGTTTTGTCGTAGCCATGTGTTACTTCCTTGAGCCTGAATTGTCCATGTATTGTCATTAGCAGATACTGGAGTCCATGTGTTTGTGTCGCTAGAAACTGGTGTCCAAGTGTTTGAATCACTAGAAACAGGAGTCCAAGTATTGTCATCCTCTGGTACTGGCGTCCAGTTTTGTCCAAGAATAATGCCATTCGCTGTAGCTGTAGCCGTACCAGTTACAGCCGCTATCCCTGCGTAAATTGCGGAAGCTGAGGCCGTAAAATCTGTATCGCAAGTGATACTGGCAACACCTTCAGCAACCAAACCACCATTAGCTGTGAATGTTGCCGTACCAGTAATCGCGCCAACAGCATCTCTAACCCTTATGGCGTCAGCAGTAAATGTTGCATCAGCCGTGATGGAAGCTACACCATTGGCAACAATGCCTCCAAGCGCAGTTACATCAGCAGTTCCAGTTATTGCCGCATTGCCAAACTGAACACGAATTCCAGAGGCCGTTACAGTTGCATTGGCGTCCACACTTCCAGAGGCAAACTGAACCCTAGTTCCATCCGCAGTTACTGTCGCATTGGCATCTATCGCACCAGAGCCAAATTGAACTCTGATTGCATCGCAAGACGAACTCGCGCTAGCCGTAATACTTGCACTAGCGTATTGAACCCTTACAGCATCAGCCGTGAATGTTGCTGTTCCATTTACTGCCGCTACACCATTTTGAACTCTTACAGCGTTAGCCGTAACAGCCGCAGAACCACTCACAGACCCATAGGCATCCCATAGGGTTACTGAGGTTGTGTAGAGTGAACTATCGAGTGTGAGTGTTAAGTCATCAATGCTAGACTTTAATTGGTCTAGCGAATCGATCGTCCATGGTGGCAGTAAATCAGCCATCTCACGCTAAAGTGACTGTCAATGAGCCAGAGGCAATACGGAACACGTCACCAGTTGCAATCGTCTTAGAAGCGTCTAGTGCTGTGTGATAAAGCAAATTGCCAGCAGTAGAAGCATCACGGATTCCAATGTGAGTGATCGTACCCCATGAGCCACCAGCTTGAGGGAACTCAATAGCCGCAGAGTTGCTAGTCGCACCATTGCTAGGTGAGCTAAAGGTTGCAGACTGGCGAGCATAGCTAGTACCTGAACACTCTGTGCCAGTATCGGCATCAGTTGGGTCAGAGGTATAGAGTGCTACATAAACAGTTGTTGGAGCTGTGTAAGAAGTTGCTCTCAATGTGACATTGATAAGAGCATTTTCCAAGTAATTTGACATTTCAGCCATAGTTTCACCTTGCAGTTAGTTTCATTGCTAATGGGACACCAGAGTACTGAGTATTTTCGTCAGACCTAGTGAGAGAGGAAATCGCACGATCGTACATAGAACCCCATGTATTGATTCGAGCGTCATTCATTAAATACGGCTCTGCCTCAAGCAAAGAAGCATAGAGCAAAGCATCAGGTGCAACATTGAGAAACACATTTGACGCATTGGTGCTTGACAGATATGCGGGAGCAGCAAAGTACAAAAGTTTTAACGTGTAGATGCCATCAGGCACAGGTACTAATTGAAACTCACTTGCCAAGATTGTGTAAGACTTAGGAACACCAACTTCTGATGCTCTTGGGTCATTAGACAATGCCGATGGGCTAGAGTAGCTCAATGGCTGAATGGGATTTGTCGTAACAACAAAATCACGAATCTCTATAAAGTCGCTAGGAAGTTCAACAGTACCATCACCAGATACAGTCGCTGTCGTTACTGACTTCAGCATCTGGCGAATACGCAATTCTCTACGGAGGCGATTCTCAGCAAATGTAATGAAGTCTGGAATCTGGCTAGTCAAGTCAGACCGAGCCAAATATCCTGCAATTGAGGTTTGTAAATCAGAGTATGTTGCGAAACTCATACTACTCCTGTCCGAGTTCTAAAAACTCTGTTATCACGCTCATTTAGCCACGCTTTAAAACGCTTCTCGTCTAGCACAGCAAAACCACGCATGATGCCTTGTTTGTTGAGATCATCAATAACAGTCATTGGAATTGAGGCGATCTTATTGCCAAACAATTCATCAGACCATCGTGATCGTTCATCGTAAGAGTTGTACTCTTTTTTGTTCTGCTCAATGATGTCTGTAATGTCTTGGACTGTTTGAATAACAATGCCACCATCACCATCAGCATGAACGGCAGTTTTACGAAAATTGACAGGGTTTTGCATAAGCTAATTCTATCAGTTTGGCTAGAAAAGAAAATGCCCCAGAGGTTTAAGTCTGAGGCATTTTTCGGGGTTACCTTAGATTAAGGTGTCAAGTCAGCAATGATGCCGTGTGCAGCTTGGTTTTTAACTTCCAAGGTGTACTCGCACAGCAATTGTGTTGACTCATTGTCGCCAGTCACAGCCAACTCGTTGGTCTGGAAAGGACGCAAGTAAGCAACAGCAGCCATGTCGGGGTCAAGAATAAATGCTGTCTCATCGCATGAGTTGGTAGAAGACATCATCCTGTTCGGAACGACAGAAATTGAACCGAAGTCGCTTAAATAAATGTCAGCCGCCGAAATGATAGTGGTAGGGGTATTGGCAGGGGCCATGAAGCGTTGAGCAGCGATACCAGCAAAAGCAGAAACAGCTTGCTTGTGTGCAGGGTTAACCATCAACACTTTAGGATTGCCACCAGAAGCGTACACTTCTTTAACAACAACTTTCAAGATGTCTTCTGTGAAAGTGCGGTTAGTGCCATTGGTACGAGCAGTTGTACCCAAGTCACCAGCAACACCAGAAGTACCGCCATCATAGTTGCTGTTCAACCATGCTTGCAGACCACCCAATTTACGAGCAGTAGTAGAGTCACCATTAGCAGCGATCTGGTTGCTCAACAAGGTTGTTTCCATGTCGCGCTTGATTTCGCTAGAGGCTTTAGCCAACTGATAAGCCTTTTCAGACTTACGACCAGCTTTGTCCACGCTCTGCAAAGTGCCAGAAATCTTGACAGTTTTCTGAGCGATCTGAGTGCGGTTTCCAACGCGAGTGGTTGGAGACATAGTAGCGTCAGATGCCGTTGCACCTTCGACTGCGTAGTTCGTCAAAACGCTAGCGGAAAGACTATCCGTTTGCCATTCGTGATAAACAGCAGTAGCCTTTGTCTTGCCGATAGAAGACATGAAAGGTGTGTCTGTGGGGCTGATGTTATAGATAACATCTGAGAGGTCTTCCCGCTGACCAATAGCGGTATAGGTTTGATATGTAGCCATTTTTAAAACTCCAAAATTATAAGAATCGTTCAAATGCTCTGGCAGCGTCTGCGACTTTTCCAGTCTGACGCAACTTTTGCATAGCGTTTTTATCTTGCGATGACTTTACAGGCGGGGCTGAAGTTCCAGAACGCATCATCTTAGGAGCAGCTTGAAGTTTCTTGGTTACTTCTGGCTTGCTCTTTTGAAGTTGCGCATACTTCATTCCGTTATACAAAGTCAGCACAGCACGACTGTCATACAGTTGACTGAGTTCTTGGTCAGTCCATCCTACAGTTTTCGCATAGTCACGGATTTGTTTCCGAACCGCATCACCCTGTGGAGTGGCTAACTCAGGAATCAAACTGGTTAACTTCTCAGATTCATGGCGGAGATGGTTTTGCAGAGAGGCTTGTTGCTCGGCTTGTTGCTGTTGGGCAAGGCGTTGCTGTTCATTCCTAACTACTGCTAACTGCTTCTCACGCTGACTCTGTTCAGCTACCGCCACGGCATAACCGATGGGGTCTGTTTCCTTTAGAACATCTAAGTTAACACCCTGATTTTGCTGACTTAGGAAGCTATCCAAAGCCTGTAATTTCTGGGCATATGCTTGTCGCTCTTGTTTCACATACTCTAAGTGTTGACGTTCAGCTTCAAGAGCCTTGCGTTGTTCAGCTAGAGCCTGAGATTTTTTAGTGTAATCCGCACCTTGTTGATAACCCTTGATAAGCTCGTCAAGTTCTACCTCGACTTCCTCACCACTAGCTTTGACTTTATATCTAGGCTTAGGCTGTTCTTCCTCAGATTCCTCTGAGTATTCAACTTCATCACTCGCCTCAAGTTCCTCTGTTTGCTCTTCAGATTGGCCTTGTTCGGCTTCGTCAGAATCACCCATCAGACCTTCAAACGCTGAAGCGGCTTGGTTTACATTTAGGCTTTCACTCCCGCTTGGGTTGGTGTTTTCCATGTGTCATCTCAAAAATCGCCAGACACCTTCTGGACGGAGGTGTTGCTTTTACGCAACAGAAATCAAAGTATCTTCCACTTTTTCTCTTTGATTAGAGTTTCCGAGGCCAAGCCTTCTAGGTGTCCTGTAATCAATTCGATTGTCTTGATATGTCGGTAAGCATCTTCTCTTACACTAAGATCAGAACTATTTGTGTTAATTATCACACTAATTTGTTCTTTTTTCAAATTATCTATGACTTCTTTGAAAAAGTCATCATTCAATAGGTTTTTAGCCCACTGAGCCTTGAGGTGTTTGTCCATATTGGCTTTGTATTCCTGCGATTACATCGTTGATTGAAACGCTTTGTGTTGGGATAGATGTACGGCTATTACCCAATATACCCATTAACTGATCGAAATTCATGTTGGATGGGGTTGTCTGGCTTGGCATTGCAGGAGCTTGACCATAATTAGGGTCTAGCAACTTCTCCCATTGAGTGCCTTGCAACATTTCTTTATTGCCAAAATCAATAGGTGCTAATGGCGTGAACTCTGCTGTACCTATAGGTTTAATTGGGCTAGTCCAATCGCTAGGTATAGGTACAATGTCATAGCCACCACCGCCGCCAGAACCCATAACATTGTTTGCACCAGCTATTGTGGCAACAAGTCCTGCGGCTCTTAATGCGTCAGATACACCTAAACCAGAACCAGCAGCGGCTGCACCAGCTTTGGGGGCTACTGGAGCAATAGGCATAGCTCCTGCGTTTCTCATAATCTCGCCACCATCAGTCACAGGATTAGGATTAACAGTTGTGCCAATCACTTCACCAGTTGGAAGCGTCCAGTCACCAGTTGCAGGGTTATAGTCATAACCAGCCATTGATTCGATGTTTGTGCCACTTGCGTTGGTCAATGGGCCTTGCAACGGGCCATTAACATCAGGAACAAAAGCGCCTGTAATCTCGTCATAGTAGCCTGAACCAACAGGGACAGAACCTTCTGTAGGTGAGGCTGTGATCTCGCCAGTAGCAGGGTTTAGGTAGCCTGATAAAGCACCACCCGCACCGCCTAACAATGCGCCTTTGAGTACATCTTGACCAGATAGGGCAGCAGTACCACCACCCAACAATGCACCACCCAAAGCACCTGCGGCTACTTGATTTGCGCCAGCACCTAAGATTGCATTGCCTAACAAACCACCCGCACCAGTAGCCATCAATCCCAATTGGATGATTGGCATAATGCTAGCTAGGTCAGAACTTGAGCCTTGTGTCGTGTAGAAAACTGGAGTGCCATCAGGCGACATTTGCACACGGAAAGCAGTATTACCTTCGCCTGCGCCTGTGCCACTAAATAAGTCTTCACCGCCTTGGCGCTCCCATCTACCGCTACCACGATTTATGGCTTGACCAGTTTCTTTATTGCCAAATGTTTGACCGCTAACACCAACAAGTTTTCCATCTCTTTCAACCACTTTAGAGGGGTCTACTGTTGCATACATAGGCTCACCATCTGGGCCGATACCTGATTCAACAGTTGATTGATAAGTGGGCTTTACTTGTGTAATTTCTTCAGGTGTTAAATTTCGTCTGCTATACCCTGAAATGCCACCTTCACCATCTGGCTCTGGAATCATTTCATAGTACACACCCTTACTTGGATTTAGGACATTTCTGCCATTTAGAGTGTATCCAGAAACTATAACTGGATCGTACTTATCAACCTTGCCAAACTGACGAATATCAGTAATGCCAGCGTCAGCCAAGAGTTTAGCCATGGCTTTGGCATTGGCTTCAGCACCGCCATAGCCCTCACCAGTCCATTTGGCAGTCGTGTTTTGCCCAAGGATTTGCTTAACGAGATCGTCAATAGCAGCCATGATTAACCCTTAATCTCTACGTTAGAAGTAATACCAGCGCCTACTTTCATGGCCTTCAGTTGAGCCTCAACCTCAAACTCTTGCTGTTTCATAGCAAAATAAGCCTGTTGTTTCTCACGCTCTAATTGCAACTTAGCCGCTTCTTTCTCACGCATCAATTGCATCTCAAGGCCAGCCTTCTGTTGAGCCATTTGCATATCAATCTGCATTTGCTGTTGTTGCAATTGCATATCAGCTTGGGCTTTTTGTTGGTTAGCCTGAATCTCAGCCTGAGTCTTTTGCATCATTGCCTGTACTTCTGGAGGCATCTGAGGTTGCTGTGGAGGCGGAGGATTAGACAGTTGTTGATCTTGCTCTGGCGTGATCGCTTTGTAGAACTCACCAGAATCCTTGAATCCTGCCAACTCAACCATGCGACCCAAGGTAGAACGATACTGGGCAGGGCTAACATAAGGATTAGCAGGGCCATACTGGTTAATCAGTTGCTCTTGTTTGGCAAGAACCATCTGAAGCATAGCCATTTGCTCTTGTCTGTTGCCAGCACCCAAACCAACATTGATTGACACATCGTATTGGTTAGCCCATGTGCGAGGGTCAAACTCTACGAACTCGCCACGCATACGCACCAAACGAGGCTTGTCTTGGTACTTGCAGAGCAAATGCAAGATGCCTTGGAACAGAGACTTAACGCCTGTCTCAGCAAAGATGCGAGCCATCAATTCAATCTTACCCGCACCAGCTTGTTGCATAGAAGCAACAGCCGCAGCAGTCACGTTCTGCAAGATAGAGGGGTCTAAGCCTTGAGAGGCATCAGATACGCCTGTACGCTTGGACTGCATAGTATCCAAGTACTGAAGCATTGGGAAAGCGGCTGTGGCTACATTCTGGACGGATAGCTGAGTAACAGCTCCTTGAGATTTAGCACGAATAACACCACCAGCAGTAGATGTAAGCAAGTCGTCAAGATTTACTTGTCCTTCAACAGCAACAACTCGGGCATTGTTTGTCAGATATAGATTGTCTAGAATCTGACGAGTGATCGTTGTCTTGATTAGCTGAATGTCTGTAGTTCTGTCAGCAAGAGAGTTACCAAAGAACTTGTGCGGAATTGGGATTGGGCAGATTGAATGGAAAGGAACATAGTCCACTTCCTCGATCATGTCTTTGCCACGCTTATCCTGAAGAATCTCGTTTGAGGCGTAGAACACCTGAACAAGTGAGGCAATACCTTTACCATCTACATCAGTCTTAACATAGCATTCAAAGACCTCAATCTCTTGCATGGATGGGTCATCAGTCTGGACTTGGTAAGGTTGCTCACCAGCAGAGAAACGAGCCACACGCTCTGGAGTGTATGCAAGGGCATCACCCATTTGCAAACTCTCAACTTGCTTCTTGTTAAAGCCCATAGCGATCAAGTCACTACGGGTCAGCATTTGTCTGTGGGCTACGAATGGGCTATCAGCAATCGTGCGAGCCTTCTTGCTAATCAAGAACTCCTCTGGGGGTACGTTCTCAATGCGAACCCGACCAACCATCTTTTTCTGCTGAACAACAACATTGTGGATTTGGTTAATCATTGGCTGACCCATTTGGTCAATCGCAGGATTACCCATTTGATCTAGGATAGGGAATTCCTCTGTGTCTTGCTCGACAATCTCCATGGTGTCGTCAGACATAAGCATTGCCAACTCATCGTTAGACAAGTTGAAGTAACGCTCTTTTGTGATGTTTTCTTTGTCTTCCCAATAGGCTTTGACGATGCCGTTCTTTTGCAAGAGAGCATCTTTGAACCAGTCGTGCAAAATAGCTAAACCATCGTTATCCCGATTGAATACCCAATTGCAGTAGTCAGTAGCTTGCTTGGCAGAGGCTTCATCTCTTGGGCCTTGTGGCTCAAATACGACAATATTGTCTGAGCCTGTAAAGATACGGATTAGGCTAGGCAAAGCACCATCAATGGCTTCGGCTACCTCACCAGTAACGATCTGGCTCTTTCCCTCCACCTCGTTGTTATATGGGGCACGCAAATAAGCATCTAGTGCCTGTTTACGCTGCTCGACTGTCTCGCTTTCAATGTAACCAATTGAATCGTCAATCTCTGCCTGAATTATCGACAACAAGTCGTTCTGTGCCATATTTATCCTTTGGAGGCCGTCCCATCTTGGGTTTGTCCAATTGTAATGCTTTTACCACATTTTCCAATAGTTCAAGACGCTTTTCAAGTTCTTTTACTTTAGGGGCTAAGTTTTGGCCTTGAGGCATTATGTACATTAAACAATCCATTTCGGTGCTTTGTTAATCGGCTTATCCCAAGTGCTATGACCTTCATCAAGTCCAAGGGCTAAGTAACGGAATGAGTCCGACCCATGCGATGACCAGTCATGCAAAGGACGCTCATAGAAAATCTTACGCTTCTCATCGTAATCTCTGCGGTAGTTTCTTAGGCAGTTAAGGCCAGTTTGCACCTTTGGCACATTGAACCAACACCTTGGCAAGATACGCCTTACCGCCTGAATACCATCGTCTAAACTCATTCTGGGTGCTATCTTGACCTGAAGCCCAGCCTCCTCAAGCATCTCAAGGCGGCTCTTGCCTGTGCCAAGCTCCCTAACTCTTACATCATGGGGCAAGATGTGATCTGCCTTTGTGTAGTCATTGTCTTTAATCCATTTGACGTAGTGGTCTAGTCCAACCCCATGGTTTTCGTAGTAGTCAATCAGTCTGATCTCTGTTCCTACCAATTGGGCAACCCAGATAGACGTAGAGTCACCCATTCCCAAGTCCCAAGCGGTAAAGGTGCGGCTGAGTTCCTCCCAAGGAATCTCTTGCATATGCTTCTTGTCTTCTAGCTCATTGAGGATTTGCCCATAGTAAGAACCCTCTACGGCAGCGTCAAAGCTACATTCAAACTCTTGGCGGTACTTATCCTCACCCATCTCATTACGAGCAGCCTTAAGTTCAGTCTCATCAACTACCCCTGTCTCAGAGGCTTTGAACTCTAGCAATCCCCAACCTTCCTCCTTCTCAGCCCTGTCTCGCAGTTCTTTAAAGTGGTTATGGCCTTTAGGTGTACCAATGAATAAGCACCAACCTTTTCTGTCAGCTAGTGCAGGGCGAATGATGTCAGTCCATATCTTAGGATTTTGGTCACCAATCTCGTCTAGGATAACCCCATCAAAGTACTGTCCACGCAAAGACTCTGGGTTATCTGAGCCATATAACTGGACACGCCTACCCCAGAAGTCAACTCTCAATTCTGTGATGTTCTGTGAGCCTCCTAGTGGCTCTGCATACTTTACAAGGTAGTCCCATGCCACTCGCTTGGCTTGTCCGTATGTAGGGGCTATATAAGCGTATCTAGGGGCTTCCTTTTGGTTGAGGATTGCATCCTTGATTAAGTGGTTAATCGCAGAGACAGTTTTGCCCATACGCCTGTGGGCTACGACAACACCAAAACGCTTACTGTCCATCAAGTCATGGATAGCAAGTTGTTGTTCTCTGGGTTTGTAGGCTATCTCGATTACTTCTGCCATGTGACCTTATGCTCAATTGGCTTATCAGAATCACCCGCAATCTCAGCACGAGATAGATCAGGAACTAACTTAGAAAGAATAATCTGAGCCGCTTTTATCTGGCTCTGACTCATCTCTGTTTCGCCCTGAACATGGTTATACAAACGCCCCATAATCACAGAGGCTTTGATTCCATCTTTCCATGAATCGCTCAAAGTAACCTTTCGTTTTCTAGCCGCCATATACCAACTCCACATTGTGATGCTTCATCCGTTGAGTAAATATCTCAATGGCTCTATCGTCTTGTTTAATTTTTTCCCAGAACATTGGCAAAATCTTGTTATAGACAACTTCTGTAATCACACAATGATATGTAAGTCTTGGGTCTTCGCTACTTACAGATATTTTCTTACCTGTGTACATCCCAGTCTTAAACCATTCAGCAAAACGGCTAAATGTAGGATGATCTGGCTTTTTCTTTTCAAGCCAATCCGATAAAGAAAACTGAGGCTCTTTGATTCGAGTCTTACGCTCAACTAAGCGTCTATCAAATGCGGTTTGACCGCCAGCCATGATGTTTGTGAGATTAGATAAACCATACTGAGCAATCAAGTCAGTCTCATGGTCATAAGCAGCCTGTTCATCCCAAAATAGTGCTACTTTTTGCTTCTTTATTTTGAAACCACGCTTAATTATGTAATTGATTTTATTACATTTTTTTGAGCATACCCCTTTAGCGGCTTCACGCTCATGCTGGTCTATTCTGTTACCAGTTCCTTTGCCTACATAAAACACATTTCCATTGATTGGATTGATGAGTTCATAGACGTACCATTTGGTACTTTGCTCGTTCATTTTGTTTGACTCCTCTAGGGTTGGTCAAGGTTAAGTTAATACTTTATTCTAACAGACTAGAAATCTTTTTTCGTTTTTCTTCAAAACTTGGCATCAATTCATAATCGCCATACTTTGTTGGATAAGCGTATTCTCTTACATCAAAGACTTCAGAAAAGAATTCTCCTTTGTCGCCACGACCTTTGCCATAACCCAAAACAGCATCATGTCCTGCATTTCTTACAGCATTAGCGACAATGTTTTCTTGAATAGCGTAAGGCAAAGTGTTACCAGTTTTGCTATTGCTCACAATGTTGTAAGCCATGTTGTAAGCATCGTCTGAATCCAAACCATTGTATTTTTCAAGAATACCTTGTACTGCTTCTACTTTTTGACTTTGGTTTGTATTGTATCCATAAGAATTCAATACATCCCTTCTCATAGCTTCGTAAGCACCTTTACCATTTAATTGGTCATAGGCGACTTCTGGCGCTTTACCACCTGTTGCACCCTTAACAAACAATGGGTTTTTATAGAGTGTCTCGCCTTCGATTGGCTCTGCGCCACCATAACCAGTCTTACCCTTGTAATGCTTCAGATTTGCAGATTGTCCTTCTGGCAAATAAAACACGCCAGTTCTCACAGATTCCATTCCTGACTGGTCTGGATTTTGCAATCGTTTTAAGTTAAGCAATAAACCTTCTTCTGTGATTTGTGCTGATGGCTCATTTTCTACTGCCTTCATGAATTCTTTGCTTGTTGGCAAATTAACGGGCATTTGAATTTCACGAGCAACATTAGGCGGAACAATTTGGCTTCTACTTCCTTGCGCTAAGTCTTGCAATAGTCCCGCAGGTAAACCACCACGCTCCATAATCTGTGGGATTACCTTTTCGGCATAACGTTCACCAACACGACCCACAGCCATAGCACCTTTTTCTGCGCCTTTGCCTAATAATCCTGCGACTGGCGCAACAGCTAAAGCCGCTTCTACCGCTTCAGCACGAGGCTTAGTGGTCATTCCACGGCCTGTGGTCAATGGCTCACCATAAGCCATGCGTTCCATTGTTTGCTGTACAGCAGGAACTCCCAAGAGATTCATCAACATCTCTACAGGGGGATTTTCATAGCCAAAAGGCTTTGCAGCGAATTGCTGTGCTTTCTTTAGGCGATCAGCCAACAACCCCATAATGGGGTTTTCCATTGGTGTTTCTCTAAGATAGTCAGCCATTATTTGCCTTTGTATTTGCCCATTTTCTTGGCGGCTTCAGAGATAGCAATAGCAATCGCTTGCTTTGGATTCTTGACAACCTTGCCACCTTTGCCAGAGTGCAATTCACCCTTACCAAATTCGTGCATTACTTTGCCAACTTTTTTCTGACCAGCTTTTGTCATTCTCATAACTGCACCTGTTGTTTTTTTACCACTTAACCTTGTTTGCCCAGAAAGCAGCACTCATTTTGCCCTTGGCAATGTTCTCAGCATGACGAGCCTTAAACGCTTCGTTACGCTTCGTGCCATCAGCAGAGCCTTTTACGCCTTGCTGTCCAAAACGGATTAATTTCACATCCTCACCAGATTTCGCCAAAACAGCATGAGACTTGGTTGGATGATTAGGAGTCTTCTTAGGCTTGTTATAGCCAGAAAACTGCTCTTTGCCTCGTTTAATCACTTTTTAGGCTTCTTTGCTTTGTTCTTTGCAGTTCTTTCGCCACGCACAGGCATTGGCTTAGTCTTCTTCTGCATAAGTTTCTGCATCATCTCCAGAGCTTGGCTGTTTGTCGTTCCCATGTTTTTCCTCGGTTATTGGCCCACCAGTAATCCATGCCTCACAAGTTCTCTTGGAAGCACACTTAAAGTCAAACGCTTCGCAGTAACCTAAGTCACCAGCATCAATCACTTCCCAAGCGTCCATTTCCTCGCCATTAGCCTCAAGACCTGACTCAATGCAAGCCAACATCTTAGGGGTTTGGATAAATGCAGCGCAATTGCCACAGCGAGACTTTTTAGCTTGATCTGGGGAGTTTCTCCAAGAACGAGAGAGTTCACGCCAGTAATCCATATTCGGCTCGTTAGGATTCATTGGGCCATAGTTGACCTTATCAATGGCTTTCTGACGATTTTCAAGATTGACCTCTACATCGCCAGTCGCTACTGGACAAGCCTCGCCTTTTTTCTCTTGGCTTTGTATCTCAATTTCAATCTTTACGGATGGCTCTAATAGTCCAGACATAACAGTCCTCAAGGAGTTTTAACCATTATCTCACGAAAAAATAGAGGGTACAAGACCCTCTATAAAACCTTGGCAACTCAATAAGGCATCGGGACTTCTGGAGGCCATAATCCTAATGACTTGAGTTTATTGTACGTTCTTATGTGAGCCATAATCCACATTTTTTGACGTTCATCCTTGGATAACTTACTTCCTTGGTCAAGGTCATAATGACAGGATTGGCATAAAGCAGCCGTGTACTCGTCACTTGCCTTAATTCCACGACCTTTTCCATGTTGAGACATATTTGAGTGAGCAGCTTGGCATCCGTTGTCCATTCCACAGCATTGGCATGGTAGTGAGGCTACATTCCTCAAATGGGTAATGCTTCGGTAATATGGGAATTTAGGATATTTCAAAACATGGACTCCTGAGTCTGCTTTACTGGCTCTGGCTCAAATAACTGGGGTTGATTTACTGCCTGCTGTATACGCTTGCAAGCTATTTCAAAGTATTTAGGCTCTCTCTCTATACCTATGAACTTGCGCCCCATTTGAATAGCAGCAACTCCAGTTGTCCCAGAGCCAAGAAAAGGGTCTAAAACAATCTCATATTCACGACTAGACCCAGATATACATCTTGTTGGTAATGCCAATGGAAAAGGTGCTGGATGATTGATTAAGTTATTTTCCATATGGGAGAACTCCCATACATTTGTTTGCATTGCCATATCAGGATTGAAATAGCTTGGCTTTCCATTACTGAAGAAAAAAATATATTCAATCCTTGGATACCATTTTATTTTGGCTACATCTGGACTTGATGGATATTTCCAAATTATTTCTTGAATCAATCTGTGCTTGCATACATCAGCAACCCACCAAGGATGCTTGTATACACCATCAACATATCTACCTTTGAAGTTCCAATAGATTGCACCACCATCTTTGATTGGCAATTCTTTGAGTATTTTCGCTATCCAATTTTTATATTCCTGATCTTCTAAATTGTCATCATAAGATTCATAAGAAGATTTACGACCATTCCTGTTAAAGCCACCAAAATTGTATGGTGGGCTAGTAACAACAATATCAACCTTTGGCAATGTTGGCAATATGTCCATGCAATCACCCAAATACAGGGTTGCGTTGCCTATTTCTACTTTATTCAATTTCTACCACCTTGTCGCCATGTGAACGAATGTAGTCTTTTGTTTTCTGAATGTATCTTTCAAACTCACTTCTTGAGATACTTCCTTGCTGTAGGTCAGCATACTCTATCAGTTCTCTGATTGCTTTGATCCCTTCGCCATCCAAACCTATTTGCATAGTCTCTTGATAGCGCATAGCTGCTTTGTGTAGGCTTGCTTGGGCTTTCTCACAGATAGGTAGCACCTCTGGGCCAATACCACCTCTACCCATTGTTTCGGATAGATTCAAAACATCAACCAATGTACGCCAGTCATGGATTGTTCCGTTGCCTTTGATAATGGCCTCCAAAGCAGAATACTCAAGCATCCTTAGTTTGTTCAGCTTGTCCCTCTGGGTTATCGCTGCTCCGATTATTCCGTGCTGAATCGGATCGATCAGATTCCAATGCTTTCTCTTTGTTTTCTTGCGAGTCATTATCTTTTCCGAAAATGGCGTTCCATCGATTTGCGTATTCTTCGTTTGTTACTGAAAACGGCCTCTGCGTTGACCCTTTACCCATTTTTCATATTCCTTACAAAAGTAGCAAAACTCTCAGCAGTAGTGCCAAATGCCTTCATCTTGTCAAACTCTTTGGCGACTTCCTCAAGAACATGATTTCTTTGTGATGGAGATACATAAATGTCAAAGTGGTAAGGCTGACCAATATCTTTTAGGATTTGCTTACCAAGATTACTTTGTCTTTCAACATCGTTAAATGCTTCGTCTTCCTCTTTTGTCCATTCAGTCATGGTTTTTGCTCCTTAGTTTGGCTTCAATGGCTCGGACAAACATTCCCCATGTCTGCTCGTGTGACTTGGCTGTATTGCAAAGCCATGTAACTTCCTCATCCGTCAATCCTACCCATGTGCGCTGTGGCGCTTCTAGTGCGGCTTTAATGGCGGTGATGGCTTGCAGTTGCTTTTGCTGTGGATACATACTTGTTTCGAACGCCTCCAATGCAAAACGTAATACTTCAGTTTGCGTCATTTAGCACCTCCGTTGATTCGGTTTTGTTTCAGGTGTACGCCTGTTATTCTCTTTAACCAACAGGCTTGACAGTTCCATTTAGTGCCAATCTCAATGCCGCCCTCTGGAGGCTTTGTTGTGTCGCACATAGAACAGAACTTGAATTTATTGGCTGAGTGTGTTGCGCCTAAGTCAATTGGAGGCATCATTTTTTTCTCTTATAAACTTTGCACACGCTTTTGATGCAAATTCTCCAACTGGCGGCATTTCTCGTGACAGTTCTTCACAAAGTTTTGCACACGCCTCACGCTCATGCTGTGCTACTAGCTTAGCAAAGCGTAATAAACCTTCCTCATCAAACTTCAAACCATGAATGGTATTTTCTATAGCCAAGTTAATGATTTCATCATTCGTCATGTCTTCACCTGTAGGGAAATAGGGATGTAGATGCAAGCCAAGTCCTTGGAACTCTTAACATTCACATAGAACTTGGCATCGGATACCAGTCTCTTACAGTTTTGGCATTTAGAACCGATTAAGACTGGTTTGCATCCGATAATCATTAGACTGCCCTCATGTCGTATTCGACAGTTTTGGAGTGATCTGATTCTGCAATCAGATGGCTAGACAACAACATCGTGCCACGCATCTCAATCTCTACAAATTGCTCATCAGACAGCAAAGCAAACACATCTACACCTTGGTAGTGGATTGACTTGAGATTTTCTGCATATGTGCCTTCCTCGTCAGTCTCGTAGGTCAAGACACATTGCACAGTCTCGTCACCAGCACCAGTTGTTGTTTCAAATTTGAATTCGTGTTCCATGATTTTTTCCTTAATAGTAGCAAGCAGTTTCACTAGCATCCATCTTGTCTTGATAGTGCATCCAACCATCAATCCAATCTTTTGATTTTGTTTTGTCGCAAGACTCACACGATGCTGCAGCATCAAAACCTTTGCGAAACTCAATACAAGTGAAGTATTTGCTCATTTTCTTAATCCTTAAAAGTACCCTTGCGAATTGCTTGGGCTGACGCAAGTATAGCAAACTAAACAAACTTGTTTAATTTATTTACTAGGTACTTTCCCTACTCTGTGGTTTTTACACCAAGACGCTCACTTGCTTGCTCTGATCGCCAAATGTCCGACTTCATTTGTGCAGCAATCAGTTTCCACTTTAGTGTTTCCTCTTGCTCGATGGCTACCATCAGTCCTTTGAGTAAATCAGCGTATTCGTAGTGGGCATAGGCTTCACGCTCTTGAGCTACAGCTGAGTCGAATCCTTTACTCATGGCATCTTTCATCAACAAGGCTTTCTTGGTCTTACGGAATTCCTCAAGGTAAATTCTTTGGGCTTTGGCCTCCGCATACTTTGGTGCTTGCTCAAGGATAAATTCAATTGCTTTGTAAGGTGCTTTCATTTGACCACCCCGATCATTCGTAATGCCGCCTCTGGGCTGTCTATTCTTGCCAAGGTACTTCCAGACCAATTCTCGAAAAAGTCGGCTTGTAGCTTGGTTAAACGCTTTCTAGAGTCTGTTTTGATCTCAACCAGAAAGGTGTGGTTCTTGTAGCCAACCAAAAGATCAACTGGTAGGCCAATAATCCAAACATAAGCGCCAGCTGCCCTTAAAGCTGAGACTATTTGTTCTTGGTTAGCATCCACCCTAGCTGCGTATCTCATTCGAGTTTCCCTTCTTTCATTTGAGCCATGTAAGACCTAATCCTGTCTCTAGCACCAGAGCCGTAAATTCGTTCAGCACGTTCCAATCTGGCACGAATCAAATCTCGATTCTTAGTAGTCTCCCAATTACGATAAAGTTCGCGAGCCTCTGACTGCTCGAGGATTACCCTATCGCTTGGGTTTTCTACATTACGTCTGCTGAAGGTCACCAGTAAGCTCCAATGCTTTGTTTATCAGGTGTAGAGGGTAGGGCACTCCCTCACGCACCTTGTCTAGTAGTTTCATGGCTTCAAAGTAATTCAAAACATTGACTCCTGAACTTGTTTGACAGGCTCATGCTCAAACAATTGAGGTTGGGCAATAGCTTGCTCTATGCGCTTGCAAGCAATATCAAAGTACTGTTGCTCACGCTCAATTCCTATGAACTTTTTACCCATTTGAATTGCAGCAACACCAGTAGTTCCACTTCCCATGAACGGGTCAAGAATAGTGTCTGACTTAGGACAGAGTTCAATTACCCACTTCATCACCTCTAACGGCTTTTGTGTTGGATGGTGTCTTTCCTCATTACCTTGACGAATCATGCCATTCCATCGCCATTGCAAACGCCTTACAGCTTTGTGCCAGTTTGTCCAAGCCAATTCACAATCAGCAAAATCATTGTCGCCATTTAATTTATCCCAAACTAGCCAGCAAGATGTTGGCGGTAGCGTGAAATAGTTGCCACCAAAAAAAGCCTGATATTTTCCTTTTGTCCTAATCAATTCAATTAGTTCATCAGGAGGCGGAGACTTATCCCAATCAAAATGTCCATAATCTTTCGGTGCAGCCATATTTCCACGACTTGCAACTTTTTTACTGTTTTCATTGATGCCATAAGGAGGGTCAGTAATTACTGCATCAACTTTGTCAATCATTGATAAAACTTCCGCACAATCACCAAGATAAAGCGTTGCGTTTCCGATTTCTACTTTCATGCTTTTCTCCTTAATTGAGCCATTCTTTCCAATTCCGCAAGGCTTGGAGGTCTGGTTATCTTTTCATCAGCTTTAATCTTTTCCAAAGCCGCATCAGGCTCATTCTTTGACGGAACTGTGAGCCTCACTATGTCAGCAGGATTTTGTTTAGGTGTGTAAGTATTTCTAACCCAATTACGCCAAGTTGCATCCCAATCCAACTTCACACCTTTTTGACCAGATTGAGCAATCCAATGATCTTTGAAGTTATCAAATGTTTTTTGTGGGTTTAGTTCTGGTCTGTGGTCAACACAAAACTTTTCCCATTCTTTTGACAAACAAGAATCTTGAGGGAGGCGTGAGCCTCTCTTGTTCTTATCTATTGGTTTATGGTTATTGGTTATTGGTTCTTGGTTAGGGTTATGTTTGGAAACCACTTGGGTTTCTTGTGGGTTAGCATTTGGGTTTGATTTGGGTCTTCCACCTAGCTTTCCAACCTCACGATTACGCTCTGCTTTAGCTTGGTAGTCTGCTATTGCTTTGTCGCAACGCTTGTGAAACCAACAATCATTCTCCATGTCAAACATAAAGAATTCCTCAAGTACTGTTTGAACAGCATTTTCTTGATTAGACATTCTTATCCGTCTGGCAACCTCGTGGGTTCTGTTTGGGATAGGTTTTTCGCTTGTGTAATACAAGTCAAGTAAGCGCCTAAATGCCAAGTCCTCATAAGCTGACAAATGCGCTGTGTCGTGAATGTAGTCACTCACATGAAAAGAATAGTAGTGCATAACACGCCCCAAGTACCCCCATAAAAGAAACTTCGGCAGGAGGGGGGTGTTCTCTTTTCAATGCGCTCATGACTTCGCATCTAGCCGTTGCTTCAAAACATTGTAGCAAATTATCTGCTTGCTGTAAAACTTGGATTACCTTTAAACAATCGTTTGGCCTGTGCGTTCATCACTCGATACTCAGCAGGGGTGAAAATACCCTTGGCGTTACGAATGTCAAAAGGGTTTAGCTTGCAGCGAGTATCCTCGTCATCCTTCTTTTTATGCTCAATCAGGCTATCGTTTAAGGTGTACTGAGCAACCCAATGACTACCGACTTTGACAATCTCAGTCGTTAGATCACCTTTGTGGCGTAGCTTCTTGGCTGTTGACAGGACTGTAGCTTGTGGCATACCAGTCAGGTTAGCAACCTCATGTGAGGTCAACGGGCCGTTCTGTAGGGCTTTAATTACTTTTGCTTGTGTCATTTAAACCACTCTGGTCTGAGTTCTTTGAGTTGATAAAGGCGCAACAGAGGGATTGTCTTCCAATGGTTGACAGCCGCCCTTGTAATGCCAAGGATTCTGGCAAGCTCACTCTGTGAGCCAGCGAGTGTGATAACAGTTTGTTTGTCCATCTTTGGAGTATAGCTTAGTTAACAAAATACAACACTAGGGAAAATACTTAGAAAATAATTGTTGACCTACTCGTTTACTTTGATATACTTCCCTCAACCCGCAACAATTCGTAAACGGGCAATTAAGGAAATCAAGATGAACAAGCACACAGCAATTTGCCCAAATGGACAAATCGTAAGCCGCAACAGCAAAACTCATGCTTATAGCTTTTGCGTAGTTTCATATCGCAAATGCTTAAATGACTGGATTGTGTTGGGTTGGACATCACGCCCTGATCTTGCACAAAACTTAGCAAACAATGAACAGCGCAAATTTGATGCTTTTGCTTGTGACCCAGAGTATGTCAAAGCCAACTGGGGTGAAACCTTGCAATGCAAAATTCTTGAAGTAGCAAAAATCTAAATCAACAGGGGGCTTAGTCCCCCATTTAAGGAGAACCAAATGAAAAGTAAGATTATTCAAACGCTAGTTGAGTGCTTGTTAGCAATCGTTATCTTTGGCGGTTGGGGCGTAATGCTCGCATGGAGAGGCTAATGCAAACACAGCAATTAAGACGCAAAGCAAGACAGCTTTATAACAACAGCCAAGTGCCTCAAGAAGTCAACCAGTACAACCAACGCAAGTGGGTTAGGTCTGTTCTTAAACTTGGTGACAAGTGGTTAGTTGCAAAGCCAATCGAAAGAATCCAATGATTACAAGAGCAGACGCAATCAAGGATTTAACAGGGCCGCTGTACTGCGTTTACTGTACTGAACCAAAGACGTACGGCTCATGCTGTGCAGAAAACCACTTTGTAGAGTTTGGCGATCTCTATGAGGAAGACCAAGAAGCAATGATTAAAGAATACTTAAAGGAAGAATGAAATGGTACATAAGAAGTTAATGCAAGCAAGAATCATCTTGCAAGAAATGTCACTCAAAAAGTCTGGCAAAAATACTTATGCGGGCTACCAATATTTTGAACTGGGCGACTTTCTGCCTCAGATCAATGCAATTTTTAATGCAAATGGTTTGTGTGGAGTTGTCTCATACGATTCTGAAATTGCTAGCCTTACAATTACAGACGTTGACGATGGCACTAACATCGTTATTACTTCGCCAATGGTTGAGGCAAACCTTAAAGGGGCGCATCCAATTCAGAATCTAGGCGCTGTAGAAACATATCAGCGCAGGTATCTTTGGATGACGGCAATGGAGATTGTTGAGCATGATGCTTTGGACTCCTCTGCGCCAATCAAGGAAAAAGTAATTATTACGCCAACTCAAGGCATAGCTGATTCATTACCAGAGGAGGAAATGAACTATCTGCGCGAGTTAGCAATGGAACTCATCGCTCTTGATGGAAAGCAAGGGCTTGAGAAAATGGAAGCAGAAAACCTAGAAGCTGACCAAAAGGTTGCCTTGTGGGGACTACTGCCAAGCAAAGTAAGATCAGCTATTAAGAAAGCGAAAGAGTAATGGAATACGACACAACTAACCGAGGCTCGCTCTTTAAGAACGACCGCAAAGACGATGCTAAATTTCCTGACTACAAAGGTAGAATTAACGTAGATGGGACTGACTACTGGCTATCAGCTTGGATTAAGGTCAGCAAGGACGGAAACAAGTTTATGTCTCTGTCTGTCAAGAATAAGAACGCTGATGCTTCTTTGAACAAAAAGCCAACAAAGGCTAAAGAGCAGTTTGACGATTCAGATTTACCATTTTAAGGAGAAAAATATGAGCGATGAACGAGAAATGTCTTATGGCGAAAAAGCTGTAGGTCTTACATTTAATCCAAGCAATAGCCATGAAGTTGATAAATGCAAACAAGAATTTGCCGCAGTTATTGACAGAATGAACTATTTGCGGAATCTAACTGATAACGCTGAAGTTAAGCGAATGGCTAGCATTGCCATTACAGAAGCTCAAACTGCTCAAATGTGGGCAGTAAAAGCTATCACTTGGAAATTCTAAGTTTACGAGGGAAAGCGGATGCTGTGGTTGCAGTCGCCTCAACCAATACCAATGTGTGCCGTTCAAAGTTGGTTCGCCACAGACGCAGCGAGTAGCCTCACCAATTAAGTTTACGGGCGGGAAAGCAGACAGCAATGTCGGACGAATGTTAGTACCGCCCACCTCAAGGAGAAAATAATGGATTACAAAGAAGCGTTTAAAAGAATTTTTGCTATGCCTGACTTCCCAAGAGTCAGAAGTACAGACCCTCTTACTTCTTTTGAAGCAGCAGAGGAAATCAAGCCAGTCATAGCTGACCACCACAGAATCATCCAAGCGTGTCTGCAAGCATATGGTGCGCTAGGTAAGGATGGGATAGCCGCATTGACTAACCTAGATGGCAACCAAGTCGCTAGACGATTAAACGAGATGAAAGTCTTAGGGCTTATTCAGCTCACAGGAAAAACAGTTAAATCAAACTCAGGTAGAAATGAAAGGGAATGGTCAGTATGAACGATTG
>JACCDP010371460.1_pt1 | contig 34079 bp, 25 predicted proteins | sample 7445841 | NCBI WGS metagenome assembly JACCDP01 (sample SAMN15323441, study PRJNA562643) | freshwater metagenome | isolation source: river surface water | place: USA:Blue River Watershed | collected 2017-08-17 | reverse complement strand
TTTCTGGTTTTCATAACATTCTATAAATTGGCGACCACAATTTACACAAATATAGTTCTGTTTCCCTTTTTTATGACCATTTTTATTTATATGATTTGAATTACATTCAGGACACTGCATAATATTCGATTCTCTTTGGTATTAGTTTTTAGCGATCGCTCCTTCCCCTAATCATACCCTAATTCAGCAACGGCACCAGAACGCCACCAGGACGACGTAAAATCATAAATGGATTACCTGGATTAACTTTAACTTTACAACCAGAATATTGATTTTCAGCATCTTCGACAGCTTTTAACCATTCAGGATGATCATTTTGCCATAATGGATGACGTAAAATCAGGATAGTTTGAGGCTTTTTATTTTTATGTACATAACCTGTCAAATTTGCAAATTGTGTTGGTAAATTATAACCCAAATTTTGCAACGTTTTAGTAATTGGGGAATTATTACCTTGATATAAATTAACCCAAGGATTTGGTATACTTCCCCAAGATGAACTAATATCAATTATTGATGAATTGGATAATACTAACTGTGCCATATCTAACGCTAATCGCCAATCTAATAAACCATGATAAGCTAGGTTTTGATAATCCCTTAAACACAAATTACAGGAAGTATCACAACTATCACTATGGGAATGATTAAGCCATTTACTAGCAATACTATCATGATGATTAATGTTAGCTAAATTCATTAATTTTTCAAATTCTTTTGGTTCTGATAAAAACTTACAATATCCTGCACCATTTTCTAGTTGATCGCATAAAAAAGCCTGACCAATAACTTGATTATTTGACTCTAAAGAACGGAAACCAGATTGTAATTCTAAGGTATCTATATCTAGTAAACTAGCTGCTGCAACTCGCAACCAAAAAGCGAAGGAATACCAAGCTGCACGTCCAATAACGTCTGTAGGATCTGCAAATACACCATCTGGCCATTTATCAATATTTACTAATAAAATATCTGTTTTCCGACGTGATAATAATGCTATACGATAACTAGGACCTGATATATTAACAGGTGATTTCTTTGTCTGATCTATTGTGTCAGATACAGCATAAACATGAAGTTGATATTTTCCATTAGAAATCAGCGCATCCTGAAAATCAAAACCACCATTACCACCGTTATCATTAAAAGAAATAATATGATCATTAAATGCCAATACAGAAGCATTCAAAATGGGTTTATATGAAGATTTGCCAGAATCAACACTTAAAGATGGTCTAGTTGCGCGGGGTTGCCATTCAAATTGTCCATCAAAATCTTCTGGTTTTAAATCAGTGATAAATCCTTTCGGTTCTCTAGCATCAATACATTGCAATGCTGCATTTTTACAGACTGGACAGATATCTTCTTGTGGTTTTTTACCTCCGGGAAGTGGTTGATTTAATAATGTATGAGGATAAATGACAGCTTGACAATTTTTACATAATCCTAAAGCATGATTACTTTCATTTAATCCAGGAATTAACCCTGATTTAGATTCTATTTTTTTACCTTGAGGATAGAAGTCTGCTACACCACAAGCTGTATGTACTGCTTTGTCTTTAACGGTTTGAGAACCAGGAGCAAATTGACCAATTGCTACATCTAAATTTCTATCTACTATTCCTGATGTGGGTGGCCATTTACTAGCATTTGGTTTACTGGTATAAAGTGATCTAACTCTAGTAGGAAAACCAAACATTGGCAATAGTCCAGCATTTGCTAAACGTTCACTTAATTGATCTTGTGTGTATGTTTGATCATCTACAGTTTTTTGAATATCTGCTATTAATTTATTACGCACAAAGTTTATCATTTCTTGATTGCTTGCATTTTTTAACGTTGTTTGTACTCGTAAACTATCTAAGATATTGATAATTTCTGGTTGATTTTGTGAGTCGTTTAACCAATCTTGAATTAGTTGTTTATTATTATTCCATTCACTGACATCACCAAATTCACCATGTACATTATCTTTGCTATCTTTCGTGGGAATTACTTGATCTTTAAATGCTTGACGTAATATTTCTTTAATGAAAACACGCCGGAAAATTTCATAACTTCGCATATCCACATAAGGAGGTGGAGGTGGATCACCTGTGATCATTTCTGGACGTTGAAAATAAAAATCATCATGGTTTCTACCACGACAAAATGTAACTGCTAAAGCGACTCCCGCAGAACGTCTACCTGCACGACCTACCCTTTGTTGATAATTAAAGCGTCGAGGTGGCATATTTGCCATCATTACAGCTAATAAAGCACCAATATCAACCCCTGCTTCCATTGTGGTGGTGACGCTTAATAAATCTATAGCTTGCACACGATCAATTTCTTGATCAATGAAAATATCTTGAAACCATCTTTGACGTTTTGTACGATCTTCTTTATCCGTTTGTCCAGTTAATTCAGCCGCATTCATACGGAAAGGTTGACCTGATTGTTCTGATAGGTAGGTATAATAATCAAAGTCACCTGTTGTATTTCCTGGGATTAGTTTTTGTAAGGTTAGTGTATTACTTCTACTATTACATTCAGGACAAAAACCTGCTGCGGGATGAAGATAAAAAGCGTTACAGCGATCGCATCTATAACCATCACGTACCCCCTGATCATTTTTATTTGGTGGTAATATTAAATACAGCCTATCAGGATTTAATGAGATTTGTTGACCTCTAATAATTCCCGCTTGCGATTGTAATAATTGTTGCTCAATATCTTCTGGCGTTAAACGTGTACTTTTCAAGTAATTTACTACAAAACGAGGTAAATTAGCATCATTGCCAGAAGAAAAGAATTTAGAATATTTGTGACGACGACGCACTCCCAATTGTCTAATTATGGCATCAACAGCTTCAGTTATTTTACTAGATACATTTCCTACTGGTTGGTAACTTACCCAACCTTGTCCAAAACCTTCCATTGTCCGTACCACATGATCAAACAATGGATTTATTAATTCTGCGCTCAGGAAATCTTCGAGTTTTTGAATATGGGATTCTTGAACTTGTGAAAGTGGAAAAACTTCTGTGATTGCTTTTCCACTCCAGTCATAACAGTTAAACCAAGGGTAATATTGTTTACCTTGATTTTGTCCTTCTGAGTAACTCAAAGCTTCAAAGCTAGAACCACCAGGACAAATACCATATTCTAATAAACCATCTCTAACTTTTCGCCTTAATTCTAATAAAGGTATACGATCTGGATAACGTTGCAATAGGTTTAACCATTGATCACGGACTTTTTGATTACTGGTAGGTAAACCCATTACCCAAGTAAGTGCTTCTGTAATTAAGGTAGGATTAGCATTAATAAAGCGATCGCGTCTGATTGAATCATTATTTTGTGATCCTTGGATCACATTTTCATAAAGTCTTTGATTTATACCTTGCAATTGTGTAATAATACTAGGAACTTTTTCCGCAGTATCTCTTAAAAAAGCGATCAAATCATACCAATAATCATAAAAAGACTGAATTAATAATAACCGTACCATATCCCGATAATGGTCAATTTCCATACCTGCTGCTAATTTAGCTGCATCTTGACGACTATCAGAAAATATCACCAATTTGCGAGAACTAGAGGACGCTGATTGAGATTGTGAAGGCATTTCCCGTAAAAGTCCACCAGCAATAACTTGACAAGCCTTTTGAAACCCTGTGCGGTGAATACGTAGAGAAGTAGGGAATTTATCACGTTTACCATAATCAACATCACAGCGAGGACATTTGGTAGGTAATGCAGATTTTTCTGATATTTCTGATTTTTCTGGCTTATTTAGTTTATCTGACTTTTCTGGTTTATCTACTATTTTATACAACCAACCAGGAACTTCATCGGGTTTGGGTGGAGTTGCATCTTGCAATAATACACCAGTGTTTTTATTTAGCTTCGCTTGTACCCATTTATATTGTTCATTAGACCATTCTAAATCTTGCGGTTTCGTTGTCCAAGGTGGTTTTTCTCCCGGTAAAGGCCAAAATACCCGATAATTACCATACCGTTGATTCATCACCACTAAATCTGGTATTCCTTCTAATTCTGGTTGGTCAGGTGTGAGAATATCTATAGTAGTGGTTTTAATTTTGGGAGTAGTGGTTTTAATTTTGGGAGTGCTTTTATAACCACCAAGAAAAACATCACCACACACTTCACAAACAATTAAATCTAAAACACGAGAACCGCAACCACAGGTTAGACTATTGTTAGCATGAATAGCACCAATTGGAGGTGGATCATTTTGTCGTTTACTATGATTAATTTCCGTACAATTAGGATTACAACAAGCCCATAAACTTTGTAAATTATGAAAAAATAAATGTCCGCGTACAGGTTGAGGTGATCTGCCATTTGCTAATTTGGACATTCCCAACGCTAATAATAAACCCCGCATTGATTCATAACCACGTTGTGAATTTGGGAAAATTTCCTTTTGTAAATCTTCTATTTTTGTAGCACGAACACTACCATTTACACTTTGACAAGCATCACGCAAAGATTCACCAGCATCAATATTTTCTAAAGCTGATCCTAGTTGTCTTTCTAAACTCAATGGTGAGGAATTTACATAACCTAAATCATTAGTTAAAGTTGATATAGCATTTTGGACATTCTGACTATTTATATCAACTTGTCCCATTGTTTCTAATGGGTTTGATTGTACAGATTGAGCAAAATTAGCAAAAGCATCTTGATAACTTACTAAAGATTTTCTAGCGTTTAATTTTGGTGGTTGTTGCTGTTGAGAAATAAAAGCAAACTGTTTTTCATCACGTCCAAAAAATTCCCGTAAAAACTTCTTACCTTCTGCATTATCTTCTAAACTTGCAGTGGTTGTAATAATTCTCAATTTTGGTGAATCAGGTGTTAAACCCAAACGGGAAAATAGTAATCTTAAAATATAAGCAACTTCCGTTCCTGGTGTACCTCTATAAGCGTGTAATTCGTCAATAATTAAGAAAAATTGTCTTTCTGGATGATTAGGTTCTGCTAACCAATCTCTTGTAATATCAAAAATGCTTTCTTCAATGCTTCTCATTAACATAATATTCAGCATTGAATAGTTAGTAATTAAAATATCTGGTGGAGTATCTTGCATATCCCAACGTGACCACATTTCTCCACCATCCACACGGGGAAAATAATAAGGTAAATCAGGATTTACAGATAAATTAGCTTTAATAATCTTTTGTTGTTGTTGTTCCCACTCTGCTAATTCTTTTCTGAGTTTTTGTAATTTTTGAGGATTTTCTTCGCCGGGAATTGGTGTTTCTCCAGTATAACGACCGAAAGTAATTCTATTTTTTCCTCTATTTTGATCTAACCAATGATGTATTTCTGGTGCTTCTAATGTTTTTCTTAATCGTCTTAATTGATCTTCTACTAATGCGTTAAGCGGATAAAGTATTAAACCTCGTAATGCTTGAGGACGAGTTACATGATCCCATTGAGATAGACGAGTTTTATTATTTTCCCAATTATTCTTATTCCACCAATGATGATTATTAGGTTTAGGATTACTTACAGACCAAGTGCTAGATTCCCATGCTAAATGTGCCAGTAAAGGTAATAAGAAACATTCGGTTTTACCTGAACCTGTACCAGTGGTTACAACTAAATCTTTTTGATTAATTAAAACTTCCTGTAAACTTTGCCATTGATGTTGATAAAGTTCAATACCATTGTCAAATAGCATTTTTCCTAATTGTGCTAAATCATGATATTTACTAGGTAATTGTTTAGCAGCAGCTTGTAAATCTAATCCTGATGATGGATAAATGGGAATAGGTTCAATTAAAGGGGATTGACTTAAAATACCGGGTTTTTGTAATATCTCTTCTCTTTCCGCAGCTAAAGAACGATAACGCAGAGGAAAAGCACTTTTGATATACAAATGATAAATGTGGTTAAGTCTTTGATATGCTCCAATTACGTCATGCACAGTTTAATTCCTCCTGATATTCAGAATAGTTTGAGTTAAAGTTTACATTAAGTTTTTCACTGAGTACATAGGCTAATTCCCAATTAACATTATCATAAATTAACCATGATTTATGATATATTGGTAATTTACCTGATGCTAAAACTAAAGCACGTTCATAAATTTCTGGCCAACGTTGGTTAATGGGAATTGCTAATTGTTTATTATCAATATCATAATATGCTTGACAAGAAACTCCTTGAGATTGTAGATTTAAAAATCTTAATCCATACCAATCACCCTGATAGAAATTTTGAGTTTCTTGGTTATAGAATAAAGTATAACGAGGGTTTAAATTTTCATCACACATTTGGTACATTCCAGTTTCGTAAGGAGTACCGCAAACCTCAAAAATATCATTCTGAAATTTCTTCCATTGCTGCAAACTGGGGACAAGTTCTAAAAAAGTTAAATTTTGTTGCCAAGTTGTAATTTCTGGTAAAATTCCTGCTAATTTTTGTGCTGCTTCTCCTGCGTTAATAATTGGTAATTTGTTAGTAATTATTTCCGGGTTATTGACAGCTAAACGTAAACAAGAAGGTGCTTCTCCTCTAGGTTGATAAGCAATATCAGCAACTATTCCTAATGATTCTAATTCATGAATTAATTTGAGATTACGTTGACCACATAAGATATACTCTGGTTGTGTAGATTCAATTTTCACAATGGTTGATGGTGCAGTTGACCATTTACGACCATTTGCAGAAGTTTCTAAATGTCCTAGTAATCTCAACCTTCTTAAAATTCGTTTTGGTTCTTCTATTTGTAATGTCTGACAACTTTTTCTGAAGGTTTCCCATGTTCCACTACCAAGAGTTGATAACCAATATAATAAGCGATTACTTTGTTCAGAATTTTGCACCCCATCAATATAATCAACTGATGGTAATGGTGTTAATTCAAAAGGATTATCAACGATAATTTTAACCTGTGGTTTGTAAGGAATATTTGTGGTGTAACTATGAACGTCATGCGCTACACCTACCATTGATTTTATCTGTTGATATGTAAAAATATTCCTGTTGGGAACTGCTGGAATTTTAAAAAAAGATAATGGCAATTCTAGTAAATTAGTTTTTACTTCTAAAGGTATTTCTCCTAATTCATTACTTTCAATTGCTAAGAAAAAATAAAACCCTTTGCGATGGTTAGGATTTTTTTCTACTCTTAATAGTGGTATTGATTTACTGAGGTTGTGTTTTTGCACTTGTACAGAAATTTGCTCAATCATTTCTTGAGAATTTCCCCGATATTTAAACCCTGTATACCATCTTTGTAATTTTGACATGATGCACCTTTTATTTTATCTAGTTTAAAGATTTTGTTGAATGAGACTACCACAAATTTGATAATTAGCATTAATATTGATGAATTGTGATTGATATTTTTCTCTTCTATCAATATTTTGCCAATTAACGATTTTTATGAAACGCTGCGTTATTTCTCCATGAACACTAGCTGTTATTAAATAATCACCATATTCAGGAAAATTAACGGAAATAGGAATATTTGTAGTTTGCGATTTTTCCAATACTTTCAAATTATCAACTAATCTAATTACTTGTAAATCTACAGTGGGATAAAATGCAAAAATAGTAATTTCTGGACTATGTTCTAATAACCACGCACCAAGTTCTGGAACTCGTAAACCTCCTGATAAACTAATTGATAAGCTGCTATTTGGTTGGATAGCATCTTTTAAACTTTGATTTTCTATAAATACTCCATCCCAAGCAGGAGAAATTACCATACATTGTTGAATTTCTACCCAATGAGAATTAGTAGATAAGGGTTCTGGTTCACCATTCCACTGTAATAAATTCTCATCTTTTAAGCGTTGAATATCAGGTAATGATTCTGTTTTACATAAAATGATAAACTCTGTTCCTAATGCTGGTTTTCCCCAACTTGCATAAACTCCAGATTCGGGATTTTCTGGATCAGGTATTAATATCCAAAAATCACGATTAGGAAAAATTAAATAATCTAAATTATCTGGTTCAACAATTTTATATCTCTTACCTTGTTCTAATTCCTTTTCAGTTATTTGCTCATCTAATATAGAATACCATCCAGGACGATCTTCTATTAATTGATGATTGTCATTACCTAGTTTAACTGTCACTGAATCTAACTTTCTACCTCTTTGTTGTTGGGGATAAAGATAATAATTAACTTCTCCTAAAAATGGATCTTCTGTGCGATATAAACCACAAAAAATATGACTACTAAAACTACGATAATTGAATTTATCAGCAGTGGGACATCCTTGAGATTGCCACTGTTCATAAATTTGATGTATCACTTCTGTTACAGCTTCGTAACGTTGTCTATTTTCGGTTAATAAGTTTTGCAAATGTTTGTTTAAACTGTTAATTTCTTTACTTATATAACTTAACAATGTTTGAGCATCCCATTGTCTTTGCCATTTTTTATCTTGAAATAATTGCCGTAATTTATCCTTATCAGTGCGACGTAACAAACATTGAGAAATAGGATAATTAATATATTTAGTTGGTCCTCCTTTTCCCTGTTGTGCGGAGGTTAAAAATCCCTGTTCCATTAACCACAAATTCCATTCTTTCCAAAGCGGTTCTTCTGCTTCTGAACCAGTTTTCATACCTGCTGGACGATGAAAACCAGGTAAGGTTAAAATTTCTCGTAAACGTTGAAAATAATCTTTTTCAGAAATTTTTTCTTCCTCTCCCATGTAAGAAGCTGCTAAAACACTAGCACATAAAAAAGCTACCCCTTGAGGATATCCTTGAGAGTTGCGCTCTTTTAAGCGTTTTAAATCAACCTGTTCATCAACAATTACTTTTCTTCTAACCGCGTTTTTGAAGTCCTCAACCCAGTTATTAGCTGTAAGTGATGAGTCTATAAAGTTGTAACCAATATATTCAATGATATCCTCATCAACACTGAGGTAAACTTTTGTACCTCTTGGCACACCATTGATGAAGTAGTTAATTAACGCCTGATTCCAATCTGTATAAGTTGCCATTTGTGGTAGACTTGTATCCTAATACAACATTAAATGGGGATAAAAATCAGAAAAAACCGATTGTGACACCGGGGGTGCGGAATGTGGGTTGTATTCCCTGGAGTTAGATTCAGAGTTTGTGTATTTAACCAGATACAGCAAACCCTAAGTTAACATCTCACATCTTTAACTTGAAAAAGACCTAACGTATAATTTAGAGATTAGATAATTTATTTTATATTTAATTTGCCTTTGACAGATATTAAAAACGATATAAAACCTAATTGTCATCAGTAATTTTACTGAAAAGCTCTTTATATTTCTACCTGAATACCCACTTAATTGCCTTCAAGGTTTTTTCAACTTTTTGATGCAAACCATAAATAGAATTTGCAACAAAAAGTCTTGTCATAAAAACAACTTACAGTCAACTTTCCTAACTTAAAATTTTCTCAATCATGCGATTAGCTTGAGAACTATAACCACCACCAAATAAATTAAAATGATTCAAAACATGATATAAATTATAGAGAGTTTTTCGGGTTTCATAGCCTTGATCTAAAGGAAATACCTCTTCATAACCTTGATAAAATGCTGGTGGAAAACCACCAAATAATTCTGTCATCGCAATATCAACTTCCCTATCTCCAAAATAAGTTGCCGGATCAAATATTACCGGTTCACCTTCCACTGTAAAACCCGCATTTCCTCCCCATAAATCTCCATGTACTAAAGCAGGTTGAATTTGATAATCTGCTAATAATTCGGGAATAGCTGCTAATAACTTATCTGCCAATGGAAAACTTCCACCCCGTCTTTTGGCTAACTGAAATTGATAACTCAGACGATATTGAGTATAAAATTCAATCCAAGAATCACAGAAGTTATTAATTTGAGGTGTAGAACCAATGGTGTTATTCATATCCCAACCAAAACCTTCATTACTTGTGGTTTTGTGCATTGCTGCTAACTTCCTGCCCATTTCTTGCCAAGATTTATGATTACCACTGGTCATTTCTAACCATTCCAGAATAATATAACTAGAATTACCAGTAACACCCCAACCAAGAGGTTTAGGAACGCGAATAGTTTGGGTTTTATACATTTGTTGTAAACCCCGCATTTCTGCGGCAAACATCTCTCCTTGAGAAGCTTGGTTTAGTTTAACAAAGTAAGTTAATCTGCCGTCACTGACTGCATAACCCTGATTAATACATCCGCCACTAATAGATAAATGTTGCTGACTTACAAATTTTTCACCAGTAATCTGGCTAATATGGGTATCAATTTCCGTCCAAATCATAGTTTATTTAGATTCAACTTTTATTCCTAGTACCGCAATGCGGAAGTCAAAAGTCAAAAGTCAAAAATAATATGGCGTAAGCTTTTTAGTCATTGAGAATGGTTGTTTTATTTACGCCGTGCTGTACTAGTATAGTAATCATACATTAATCATGAACCATAATATACCCAACTTCTTGATAAAATGGGGAACGGTTATGAAAACAGGTATATGTGAATATGCCTCCAAAGTTCCATAGTTGGGAAAGAACTATTTACCCAACGTGAGTTAAAATTCTCATATCTTCATCACAACCTAGAGACGCAACAGCTATCTACCATGCTTCAGTACCCCCACTTAGAAACAGCTTTAAAACATAACTTTGGTTATGATCAATTTCGCCCAGGACAAAGGCAAATTATCGAAGATGCGCTAGAAAATCGTGATTTAATGGTAGTCATGCCTACAGGTGGGGGTAAATCTCTGTGCTTTCAATTACCGGCACTTTTGAAACCAGGTTTAACTGTGGTAGTGTCACCATTAATTGCTTTAATGCAAGATCAAGTAGAAGCACTGCGAACTAATAATATTTCTGCCACATTTCTCAATAGTAGTCTCAACTCCTATCAAGTTCGCTCCCGTGAAGAAGCGATCATGAATGGTAAAGTGAAATTACTTTATGTTGCCCCAGAACGGCTTGTAAGTGACCGATTTCTCCCGCTTTTAGACGTAGTTAAAGAAAAAGTTGGTCTTTCTACTTTTGCTATTGATGAAGCCCATTGTGTGTCAGAATGGGGACACGATTTCCGCCCAGAATATCGGCAATTAAGGTTGCTCAGAAAACGTTATCCAGATGTTCCTACAGTTGCGCTGACTGCTACCGCTACAGATAGAGTTCGGGCTGATATTATCGAACAGTTAGGATTAAAACAACCAAGTATTCACATTGCTAGTTTTAATCGCCAAAATCTTTATTATGAAGTGCGGGCTAAAAGTAAAAATCCCTATTCAGAAATATTAGAAATAGTCCGAGAAAATCAAGGCTCAGGAATTATCTATTGTTTAACCCGTAAAAAAGTTGATGAATTAACTTTTAAATTACAAAATGATAAAATTTCTGCTTTATCTTATCATGCTGGTTTAAGTGATGATGAAAGATCAAAAAATCAAACTCGGTTTATTCGGGATGATGTGCGGGTAATGGTAGCAACAATTGCCTTTGGTATGGGCATTAATAAACCTGATGTGCGGTTTGTGGTGCATTCTGACTTACCCCGAAATTTAGAAAGTTATTATCAAGAATCAGGGAGAGCAGGTAGAGATAACGAACCTTCTAAATGTACACTATTTTTCAATTATGGTGATATTAAAACCATTGAATGGAGTATTAATCAAAAAACAGATCCCCAAGAACAATTAATAGCTAAACAGCAATTAAGACAAGTTATAGATTATGCAGAAGGTACGGACTGTAGACGCACAATTCAATTAAGTTATTTTGGGGAAAGATTTCCAGGAAATTGTGGAAATTGTGATAATTGTCGTCATCCTAAACCTGTACAAGATTGGACTATTGAAGCTATGAAGTTCCTATCTTGTGTAGCTAGGTGTAAAGAAAGATTTGGGATGTCCCATATTATTGATGTATTGCGAGGAAGTAAAAATCAAAAAATTCTCCTGAATAAACATGATCAACTTTCTACCTACGGTATTGGTAAAGATAAAACAACAGATGAATGGCGAATGTTAGGCAGATCACTATTACATCAAGGTTTAATAGAACAAACCGCAGATGGTTATTCAGTTCTTAAACTTAATGCTTTAAGTTGGGAAGTGATGCGGAAACAACGCTCAGTTTCTATTGCTGTTCCCATAGTCCAAAAAATTACTTGGGAAACTGGAAATAGTAAAGCCGCAGATGTGGAAGTTCTCATGCAAAAATTGCGATCGCTTCGTAAACAACTCGCAGACGAACAAGCAGTACCTCCCTACGTCATCTTCCATGATTCTACCCTCAAATTAATGGCACAAATCCAACCCAAAACCTTAGATGAATTTGGCAATCTTTCCGGAGTTGGTAGCTATAAATTATCCCAATATGGCGAAAGATTTTTAGCAGAAATTCAAGCCTATTGTCAACAACAAGGATTACAAGAAAAAACTATTAATCGAGTTAATTCCTCCTCTTATTCTGATTCTCCTTCCGATACAGAATTAAGTACATTAGAATTATATAATCAGGGTTTGAGTATTGAAGAAATCGCCCAAAAACGCAACGTTAAATCTGGCACAATTATCAATCATATCTCAAATTTAATTGAGAAAAAACAATCCTTAGATTTAAGTAAATTAGTACCCTTAGAACGCCAAAAGAAAATCTGGAACGTTTTAGAAATTGTGGGTGATATTTCACTCACTCCTATTCGGGATAACTTAGGTGAAGGCTACAGTTTTGATGAAATTCGTTTAGTCCGGGCAAAATGGCGACGGGAAAAACAAAAATCTCTGAAAGATGATATTGATTTTTAGTTTTTCACAGATAGAACTAAAGATAGCAGCTTGGGTAAAAGTAAACAGATAGCTGTATTTACTAATGTTAAAAAGATACCATCTACTAAAGTCATAAATAATTCCTCCTGTTAAATTAGTGATGTATACATCTTAATTTTGCAACATTAACAGTAATTTATATCACTTCTAAGTTTTGAATATATTTAATTTGATATAAGAAAATTAAATATAAATACCTGGGCAAAATTAATTGAACATTTGGCAAAACAAGACTCTTATCTGTAACCTGTAAATAGCAATCCTGGATATTTTGTGAAAAGTGATATGGTGAACCAAACGCAGATACAAAGAAAATGTTCACAAATAATTAAGGACTGCTATTGTTTCCTAATCTTCTCTTTAGCTAGGAGAACAGCGAGAACAAAAATGAGGACTAAATTTACAAAAGTGAGTACCAGTTAATGGGTAAGTTGTACAATAGGGGAAGCTCGTTGTTTCCATTTTTCTGGGTGGACAATTAGAGGCAATGGTCAATGGGAGAGATGATTGAGGTTTACGAACCAAAACCATAGATAAAAGCTTAGGCAAAGCTAAACAAGCCCCAGCATTGATAAGAGTCAGTAATAATACATCCATCAAATCTATAGGGAATCACCCCCAGACGAAAGTACAACGGTTCTATAGATACTAAAATATATGGCTAATATGGCCATAAATCTAGCCAAACCATAGTATTTAGTTTATATAAAATCAGTTTAGCATAGATTTTTGTAGATGGAAGGGCTATAAATCAGTAATTGTTATTGATTAATATGTAAACTAAGTAAGGAATAGAATTATCTAAGTTGAAAAAATCACCAATTTGATTTTACAGTAGCATTTATGACAAACAACCAATCTGCAAATTCTTTCTTAGCTAACATTTCTGATCAAGAGCGTTTAGCCTTACAGAGTTTGGCTGATTACAGTAAGGTAGAATCACTACCAGAGATTTGGCCTTTAGCCGCAAGACAATTTGGCAATATAGTGGCCTTGCATAACCCCCACGCCAAACCAGAATTAAAAATTACCTATAGTCAGCTTGCATCCCAAATTCAACGGTTTGCCGCAGGTTTACAGGCTTTAGGTATTAATATGAACAATAGCGACTCTCTACCCTATGGTGACAGAGTTGCCCTCATTGCTGATAACAGTCCGCGCTGGTTTATTGCTGATCAAGGTATTATGACCGCAGGGGCGGTAAATGCAGTCCGTAGCGCCCAAGCAGAACGAGAAGAATTACTCTATATCATTGCCCATAGTGGCAGTACAGCCCTAGTAGTTGAAGACATCAAAACTCTGAATAAGCTAGGAGATAGACTGAATGAATTACCAATTAAATTGGTAGTTCTCCTGTCTGATGAAACACTACCCACAGAAATGAATTTTCAGGTAGTGAATTTTTCCCAGTTAGTAGAAATTGGTAGTAACAATACTTTAGTAGCCATTCAGATTGATACGGAAGCATTAGCAACCTTAATTTATACTTCTGGAACTACGGGAAAACCCAAGGGTGTAATGCTGTCCCACAAAAATTTACTCCACCAAGTTAAAAGTTTGGGAACAGTAGTACAGCCCAAAAAAGGAGATATTGCCCTCAGTATTTTACCTACATGGCATAGTTATGAACGGAGTGGTGAGTATTTCTTACTTTCTCAGGGCTGTACCCAAATTTACACTAATTTGCGTTCTGTTAAAGGGGATCTAAAGAAATTCAAGCCCAATTATATGATTGCTGTGCCACGACTATGGGAGTCAATTTATGAAGGAGTGCAAAAGCAATTCCGGGAACAACCAGCAAACAAACAGCAGTTGATTCAGTTTTTATTGGCAAGAAGTCAGCAATATGTGGAAGCGCGGCGAATTAGCCAGGGATTGAGTTTAAATCATATTCATGCTTCAGTTTTAGAGCGATCGCAAGCTAAAATTACAGAATTAGCTTTATTACCCTTCCATAAACTAGGGCAAAAATTAGTTTATGGCAAAGTCCGAGAAGCCACTGGTGGACAAATCAAGCATATTATCAGTGGCGGTGGGGCACTACCTGGATATATAGATACCTTTTTTGAAATTGTCGGCGTGGAGATTTTACAAGGCTATGGTTTAACCGAAACCTCCCCCGTAACTAACGCCCGTCGTCCTTGGCGTAACTTCCGAGGTTCTTCAGGGCAACCAATTCCGGGTACAGAAGTAAAAATTGTCCATCCAGAAACCCGTCAATCCCTACCCGCAGGAGAACGAGGTTTAGTCTTGCTTAAAGGCCCCCAAATTATGCAAGGTTATTATCAAAATCCCGAAGCCACAAAGAAAGCTATAGATCCAGAAGGCTGGTTTGATAGCGGTGATTTAGGTTGGGTGACACCGGAAAATGATCTAGTATTAACCGGTAGGGCAAAAGATACCATTGTTTTGAGTAATGGCGAAAACATTGAACCTCAGCCCATAGAAGATGCTTGTTTGCGATCGCCCTACATTGATCAAATCATGCTCGTAGGACAAGATCAACGCAGCATTGGGGCTTTAATTGTTCCCAACTTAGAAGCCTTAGAAAAATGGCAACAAACTCAAAATGGTGTTGCAAAAATTGACTTGGAGAGTAAAATAGTCCAGGACTTATTCCGTCAAGAATTAAATCGCGAAGTCCAAAACCGTCCCGGTTATCGAGCCGATGATCGCATTGGACCATTTAAACTAATTGAGGAACAATTCTCAATTGAAAATGGCATGATGACACAAACGCTCAAAATCCGTCGTCACGTTGTCATGGAACGATATTGCGATATTATTAACGGAATGTTTACCAAATAATTTCCCAAGCAGATTTTATTCGGGAGCAGACCGGGAGTAGAGAAGTAGGGGAGCAGATGGGAAACTAATCTTCTTCTTCTTTCCTCCTGAACTCCCAACTCCTGAACTCCTGATAGCGTTCACGTAGTGTGCCGAAGGCATAGCGTGGCGTTAGCCATACTCCTGACTCGTCTCCAAATTACAAACTATTAAGAGTGAACGTACAATTTTTATGGATGCCCCTAACCCTCAATTGCTTTTAAAACGCCCAATAAATGTTAAAGCGATAGTTACCCCCCTCTGGAAAGACGAAGTACAACAACAATTACAAGGTCAGATTAATGAAATTGACCAACAACTACAACAATTAGATATTGAAGGGCAACGAGCAATTACCGCCATTCACAAACAGAGTATTCAACCACCAGCACCCCAAACACTACAACAAATAGACAATATTCAATTGCAAGTTAATCAAAAGAAAAGTGAACTGCTAGAGCAGAAAAATCAAATGCTGCAGAACCTCCAGCAAGTTCAATTTTTGGAATTAGATCAAGAAGTTAACCAATTTCAAATGGAAAGCTTTTTCCGCATTGAACCGGGTGATAACTTGATCAGTAAAATGCAGGTTGAAGTTGTACTACGTGATGGTATCGTCGAAGAAATTCGCGGTGATATCTAAATACGTAATGGGTAATGGGTAATGGGCAATGGGTAATGGGTAAAATCTTTTCTCCTGTTCCCTGTTCCCTGTTCCCCAAACATATAAATTTTTATCTAAAATTCTCTGAGCGAGATACAATTTTAGCTAATAACAACTGTTAAAGTCCAAGTTACAAAATTTTGATTCTGAAACCACCATTATGAGCATTAACGAAGTATTTATGCCGGCGCTGAGTTCCACCATGACCGAAGGTAAAATAGTATCTTGGGTCAAGTCGCCTGGAGATAAAGTGGAAAAAGGCGAAACAGTGGTGGTTGTCGAGTCAGATAAGGCGGATATGGATGTAGAAACCTTTTATGAAGGATATCTTGCCCATATCATTGTTCAGGCTGGTGAAACAGCCCCAGTCGGTGCAGCGATCGCTTATATTGCCGAAACAGAGGCAGAAATAGCCGCAGCCCAATCCTTAGCCAATGCAGGTAGCAATGCTACTCCCCCCACACCAGCCCCTGTACCTGTGGCTGTTGGTGCAGTTGCCGCCCCTGTCACCGCATCTCAAAATGGTTCTAACCATCAATCAAGCAGAGTGGTTATTTCACCCCGCGCTCGCAAATTAGCCAAAGAACTCAAAGTTGATTTGAATACTCTCAAAGGTAGTGGTCCCTACGGTCGGATTGTTGCTGAAGATGTAGAAATTGCAGGTGGCAAAATTAAACCTGTGATTCATACCGCATCCATCGCCCCACCAGTAGTAACCGCACCCGCACCGATAGCCGCACCCGCACCAGTGGCTACACCAGTAGTTAGTAATGCTGGTTCTAGTGAAGTAGTACCATTTACCACCTTACAAAATGCCGTAGTGCGGGGCATGGTTGCTAGTCTAGCTGTGCCTGTTTTCCGTGTTAGTTACACCATCACCACAGATGGACTAGATAAACTCTACAAACAAATTAAGTCCAAAGGTGTGACAATGACAGCACTGTTAGCCAAAGCTGTAGCAGTCACCCTGAAAAAACATCCTATCCTTAATGCCAGCTACTCAGATCAGGGCGTGGTAAATCACCCGAATATTAATATTTCTGTAGCAGTAGCTATGGATGATGGTGGATTAATTACACCAGTTTTACAAAATACAGATACATTTGATATCTACTCTTTATCTCGCAATTGGAAATCTTTAGTAGACCGCGCTAGAACCAAACAGCTACAACCAGCCGAATATAACAGTGGTACTTTCACCCTTTCTAACTTAGGAATGTTTGGTGTAGATACCTTTGATGCCATTTTACCCCCCGGACAAGGTTCTATTTTAGCCATTGGTGCATCTCGTCCCCAGCTAGTAGCTACACCAGATGGTTTGTTTGGTGTGCGTCAACAAATGCAAGTGACTATTACTTGTGATCACCGCATTATTTATGGTGCTCATGCGGCAGCATTCTTGCAAGATTTAGCGAAGTTGATTGAAACCAATCCTCAATCTTTGACTCTGTAATACCATTTCTTTGTAAAGTTGCATATAATTTACACCCTTACTAAGGGCTACCGTGTACACAGAAGTCTAATCAAGTTGCCATCTAGGGTTTTAATGCCCCCTAACCCCCAATTCTGGGGGAATAAGAATTTCAAAGTCCCCCAAACTTAGGGGATTTAGGGGGCTAAATAATCATAAAACGAAGACAGATAGAACTTGTGTGTACACCGTAGCTTACTAAAGGCGGTCTGATTATGTGCATCTTCATAAAAAATTGGTATAAGACCAAAAAATAACAATACCCTGTCCAAACAGCCTATTTTCTTATAATAGTAATGCCAATATAAAATCCACTATAAAAATTGCTACCCAAGTAGTGACAACTACCCTTTTTTAAATTTTCGGACGAGTCTAAGGACTACTGGTGTGTAAAAAGCCCTATCTGTCTTCGTCTTGTGCCTATTTTGTCCCCTAAAAGTTAGATTTTTAGACAGGTTGATTACCTTTTCTCTGACAATTAGTATAACACAAGTCACTGGGTAATTTTGACCACCACTGATTAAAAACCACCAAATTTATAATTTTATGTTACGTGAATTTAACAATCGTGCAGAATTTATCACATACCTCCGGGAACAGTTTCCCCAAGCAGCAGCAGTAGATGATCACATTAGCATCATTTCCGGGGGAAGGAAAGCCGCACAGCAAGCACTAGAGAAAGTTGATCCTATAGCTTACGCAAAAACACGCAATTTTTTAACTGGTGATATTACTAAATTATCACCTTATATTCGTCATGGTGTATTAAGTTTAAGAGAAATTCGAGAATATATACTACAACGAGTTAAAAATCCAGATGATGCTGATAAACTTATTAATGAACTAGCTTGGCGCGACTATTGGCAAAGATTATATATCAAACTCGGAAATGGAATTTGGGAAAATCAGGAAGAATACAAAACCGGCTACAAAACCACAAACTACGCTCCCCAACTACCCGCAGATATCAGCAATGGAACTACAGGACTATTTTGCATTGACACATTTAGTCAAGAATTGCAGCAAACAGGCTACCTCCACAACCATGTCAGAATGTGGTTAGCAGCCTATATTATTCACTGGCGACATATTCAATGGCAAGCCGGCGCAAAATGGTTTCTCCAACATTTACTAGATGGTGATCCAGCAAGTAACAATATGTCATGGCAATGGGTAGCGAGTACATTTAGTCATAAACCCTATTTTTTCAACCGTGAGAACCTAGAACGTTACACCAAGGGCGTTTATTGTCGTCAATGTCCCCTGTTTGGTCAATGTGACTTTGAAGGTAGCTATGAACACATAGAACAGCGACTTTTTCCCAAAGCAGAATTTAGCAAACAACCTAACAGTCAAAGCTGGCAAAAAGGAACTAAACGGAAATAGCCCATTTCCTCTTTATTGCACATCTTTGTTAATAAATGTAAAGAACTAATTGCATCCAGAAAATGAAATGATATATTGAATCTATAGGACACAAGAGAAAAGAAACCAACTCAGAGGAAGGGCTAATTGATATAGTGTCCCCGGTCAGCAGCCCATCAAGTACAGCATTATTAATAGTACAGTGGCAAATAGCCAGGTCTAGATGAGATGGCGAAGCCAAATCCCAGAGCGGAAAAACCTGAGGATGCTGTGTTTGTGATTCTAAAAGTCCACCCCTAGTAACTTACAATCACGTAGTTTAATCATTTGAAACCTGTAAATTCGCTATAACCCGGTCAACCTTGATCGGGTTTTTAGATGTTTATATAGGACTCCTAATTTGATTATTTGATTTTTGAACAGAACTCGGTACATACAGAAATCCTTCTTCTCTATTCCCTAACTCAACGGAAAATATGGCTAATGCCATTTTGAAGATACAGAACATAAGATTATATGGATAACTATATCTCCTATTGTTGATACCGATGAAATTGATATAAAAATAGAAAAAAATACTTACTTAAAATAAAAATACAACAGATAAATTGCGCCCCGAAATCATACACCATTCCCTTAACATTTTCCCCTATTTCTTAATACTCAATATCGCTATAAAGACATATCGCCATAGTTGTTAGTAGGTCATTTAGTGCAGTACATAAGGGTACAGCTATCGGGAATTGTTGTCCAATCACAAATAATTCTACAAATTCTTCGCGGATGATATAATGGGTAACATAGTTGAGATTTATACCCACAGTATAACCATTACAAATAAAAGATACAATCCTATTTTCATCTATTTGCATAAATCTGATGGCAACTAAATTTATAAATTTGTGAGTTTTGATAATCGAAACTTATCATAACTCTCTAAGATTACATCTGTTTTGAGATTGTAGAATTACTCAAATATGTTAAATAGATAAATTTTTGATGTAGAGTGCGTTAAACTCTGTTAACGCACCACCTAGATTACGATTGGTTATAAATTGCTAACTGCTGCGGCAATTTTATCGGAAACAAACGGTAAAATTTCCCTACTCTTGGCATTTACTTTCCCTTCCGTAAATACTACCAAAAGATAAGGACGCTGATCTGGTAATTCAATATAAGCCCCATCATGACGGACAGAACTTGTCCAACCAGCTTTTGACCAAATTTGACTATTTGGGGGTAAACCGCCGCCCAAAAAGCCTGTAACCTGGTCTTCTTCCACATCTTGGGGTAAATCATCAGGGTTAACACTACGTTTGAGTAATTTCATCATAGTTTGCGATCGCCCACTGGAAACAGCCACCCCACCGACGATACTATGTAATAATCTTGCAGTGGCATCAGTCGTCACCATATTCCGATTTTCAAACATTTCCCCATAAAAAGCCCTTTCTCGACCATAGGGACCATCACCCCAGGTTTTTTGACACACATTAATACCTTTTGTTTCTTCCCAACCCAAGGACTGATAATAACGGTTAATAATATTCCGTTGATATTTCCAAGTTTCAAACGGTCCAGTCGGTAATTCAGGACCAGAAGTAGTACCACTGAGAATATCAACTATTAAACTGGTAGCATCATTACTAGAATCAATAATCATATCACTCAAGGCTCTTTCTAATTCCTTGGCAGTATTACTCATTCCCTTTTCTAACCATTCATGAACTGCTACCAAATAAAACAATTTGACAACACTGGCAGGATAAATACGTTCTCCACCCCGATAGTTAAAACCTCTCACACCATGATCCCAAAAAGCATCAGGAGTTAAAGCACCACCTGTATTTACAGGCACAGGAGGATCATATACCACCCAAGTTAAAGCGATTTGTCCACGGGTTAAATCGGCAAATTTAGACCAGGTTGCCTCTAAAATTTCATTACCAATATTTTCTAGTTGTTCGTCTTGATTGAAAAAAACCATTTGCAATAATTTCCTTATCTTCAGCAATTCCGCATTTACACTGTATAACCTAACTCGGTCTAATTCTTGTCAGTTTCAGCCTGGATGGCAAAACCATTGCTACTACATCATCAGACAATACAGCACGGTTGTATGATGGGGTGAAATTGTCTGCATCAAAATTTACAGGATGGCTTATTGTATTATCATACTTTTCTTTTAATCCTCAGCATCCTGATTTTGACATAATTGATTATATAATCCTATTAATCCTTAAATCCTATAAATCCTGATTCAGACAAAAATCCTTATGTCTTTAAACTTATCTATTCCCCATTCCCCCACAGATGAATATTGCTGTCAGATTGATCTCAATTTATATGATGATCCTGAATGTGTCCGTTTAGCAACCCAAGCCGCAGCAGGAAGACATTTAAAAATCACATCCAATCATCAAAATCAAGCAATTAGAGTTTGTTTGTGTGAAGACGACTATCCTGGATGGTTATCTCTCTCAGATTTACAATTTCTTCAACCAGCACCAATAAAATATCAACCCCAGTTGATATTATCAGACGAAATTCAACAACGCATACTAGAAATTATCGGTTTTACTCAAGCCGCCAAACAACAAGATAATTATTATCTTTGGGGTGGAACTGTAGCCCCCAATTATGATTGTTCTGGGTTAATGCAAGCAGCTTTTAAATCCGTCGGTGTTTGGCTACCAAGGGACGCTTATCAACAAGAAGCTTTTACCCAAGGAATTGATATCAATGAATTACAACCGGGAGATTTGATCTTTTTTGGTACTCCTCAAAAAGCCACTCATGTAGGATTATACTTAGGTGATGGTTACTATATTCACAGTTCAGGAAAAGAACAAGGACGTAACGGTATAGGTATTGATCAACTTTCAGATCAAGGTGATAAAGTTAGTCAAGCTTATTATCAACAATTGCGCGGTGCTGGTAGGGTGATAAAAAGTTATATTAGTAATTCGTAATTCGTAATTCGTAATTCATAATTAATTCTCGTTCCCATACTCTGTATAGGAATGAGATCAAGCCAAATTTTTGGTAAAATTAACCATCAGCGATCGCCAATCACCAATGACCAATTACCAATCACCAATCACCAATCACCAATTACCAGATGTATCAGTAGTTGTACCTATTAAAGATGAAGTCGAAAGTTTAACTTTATTATTAGAAGCAATTTCTTCTACTCTCATCGCTAATGAATTAACCTATGAAATTATATGTGTAGATGATGGTTCAAGTGATGGTTCAGCAGAATTTCTCAAAGAACAAGCGCAAATACGCACTGATTTAAAAGCGGTAATTTTGCGGCGTAATTATGGACAAACTGCGGCTATGTCCGCGGGTTTTAATTATGCTACCGCAAAAGTGATCGTTACTCTAGATGCTGATTTGCAAAATGACCCGGCAGATATCCCCATGTTATTAGCAAAGCTGGATGAAGGTTATGATTTGGTGAGTGGTTGGCGGCAAAATCGCCAAGATGGGGCATTAAATCGGTTACTTCCTTCTAAAATTGCCAACTGGTTAATTCGCAGGGCTACTAGCGTCTATATTCATGATTATGGTTGTTCTCTCAAAGCCTATCGGGCGGAATTGGTTGCAGATATGAACCTTTATGGAGAGTTACATCGGTTTTTACCTGCATTAGCATATATAGAAGGGGCAAGAATTACAGAAATGCCCGTACGTCATCATGCGCGACGGTTTGGACAGAGTAAATATGGCATTTCTCGCACTTTTCGCGTATTAATGGATTTATTAACTATTCTATTTATGAAAAAGTTTCTTACCCGTCCTATGCACGTTTTTGGCTTGCTGGGATTAATTTCTATGGTTGCTGGTGGGTCAATAGGTATTTATTTAACTGTAATTAAATTGGCTTTTCATGAGGATATTGGTAATCGCCCTTTACTGATTTTAGCGGTGTTATTGCTAGTGACAGGGGTACAATTGTTTTGTTTTGGTCTTTTGGCAGAATTACTGATGCGGACATATCATGAATCCCAAGGACGACCAATCTATAGGGTACGGGAAGTTGTGGCAAAAAATGTTAAGTAACGTAACAATAGGAAAATAATACTTTTAGGATAATTACATCTACCGTGAAAGCCTTAGAGACTATTGACGCTGAACTGCGAAAAAATCTGCTCATGTTATTTGCAGCAGGTTTATTTTTCTGGTCAGGTTTAGCTTCATTATTGCCCACCTTACCCTTATATATTGAACATATTGGTGCAAGTAAACAAGAAATTGGCATTGTCATGGGTAGCTTTGCCATTGGAATGTTACTATTTAGACCAGCAATGGGTACTTTAGCGGATATCCGGGGTCGCAAAATAGTATTATTAATTGGGATGTCCGCAGGTGCGATCGCACCCTTAGGATATTTATTCATTAAAACTATACTACCCTTAATGGTAATTCGTGCCTTTCATGGCATTAGTATCGCCGCTTTTGCTACAGCTTACATCACCTTAGTCAGTGATTTAGCACCAGAACACCGTCGGGGTGAAATAGTCGGTTACATGAGTTTGGTGAGTCCTTTGGGTGTGGGTATTGGTCCTGCTATCGGCGGATTTGTACAAGTAACAATTGGTTACACGCCATTATTCCTTTCATCGGCGGCTTTATGTAGTCTGGGTTTGTTATGTATCATTCCCATCGTCAATCCACCTGTGATCAAAAAACCAAATAACAGCAAAAATGACAACTTTTTGCAAATACTCATCAGTCCTCGCGTGCGGATTCCGGCCATCGTCCTATTACTCAGTGGTTTGACTTTAGGTAGTTTACATACTTTCATTTCCCTATTCATCAAATCAACTGGAGTAGACTTAAACGCAGGCTTATTTTTCACTGCTGCGGCAGTCTCCAGTTTTAGTTGTAGATTATTTACTGGTAAAGCTTCAGATCAATATGGAAGAGGTTTATTTGTCACCATAAGCTTGATAGCTTACACTCTCTCCATTATTTGCGTTTGGCAAGCAAATAACTCTTTTATGTTCTTATTAGGTGCATTAATGGAAGGTGCTGCTTCTGGGACACTCATTCCCATGATTTCTGTATTGATGACAGATAGGGCTTTACCCCACGAACGCGGCCGCATCTTTGGTGTGTCTTTAATGGGATTTGATATTGGTTTAGCTGTTGCAGGTCCAATTTTTGGCACATTTGCCCAAACCCTTGGTTATCGGAGTATGTTTGGTTTAACCACAGGTTTAACTGCTATAGCAACGATCATTTTCCTCACCCAGTCTAGCCGCAATGTCCCCGAATCTCTACGTTTTGCCTTTGGTCGTGGTAAAGATATTTATGCTGTAAAATAATTTATAGCAGTTTCCGAAGATATGAAACACACATTTAGCGGGCAAGATACCCGCACCACAAGAGTTTGATTATCCCCGGTCATACCTTAATCAAACATGGTCAGGACTTACGCAAAATATCTCTCAAACCGTTATTCCTCTGTGTCCTCCGCGTCCTCTGCGGTTCGTTATTCCGTAAATTCTGCGTAAGTCCTAATGGTGTACACACTATTAAGGACTAAACCAATAGATCACATCAAAAATGCACAAATCTCAAAAATGGAACTTGTGCATTTAGAATTAATTATGAAGCGGGCGAGGAGGGATTCGAACCCCCGACACCGTGGTCCGTAGCCACGTGCTCTAGTCCACTGAGCTACACACCCTTGACTTACGAATCTTATAATAGCACAGACTTTCCCAATTATGCAAGATAATTTTTCAAATTCTTTTCCATTAACTCATTTGGATGGCCAGGGACAAGCCCAAATGGTTGATGTATCAGGCAAAGTAGCCACTATTCGCCAAGCTGTAGCGACTGGCAAAGTGCGGATGTTACCTGAGACTTTCGCCGCTATTCAAGCCGGCAACACTCCCAAAGGTGATGTTTTAGCCACAGCTAGGTTAGCCGGCATCATGGCCGCTAAACAAACAGCGAATTTAATTCCCCTTTGTCACCCTTTACCCTTACAGAAAATTACCCTGGAAATTATCCCCGATGCCCAACTACCTGGTTATCAAATTGATGCCACTGTCAAAACCAAAGCGGAAACTGGTGTAGAGATGGAAGCTTTAACAGCAGTGTCTATTGCCGCTTTAACTTTATACGACATGGCTAAAGCGTTAGAAAAGTCAATTCAAATTGAGGGGATTCATTTAGTCAGTAAAACAGGTGGAAAGTCTGGAAACTGGGGATAGTTGACATTTTTTGAATAAATCAGTACACTATTATTTGTTAGGACATTTGCCGTACATTCAAAATTTACACATCACATTTATTGTGTAGAAAGTATCATGACTCATCCAGTGGCTAAAAACAGCCCAGAAAAATCCTTGCGTTCTAAATCAGAACGATTAGAAGCCCGTATTAGTCCAGAAAATAAGGAATTGTTTCAACGTGCGGCTGATATTCAAGGACGAACACTCACAGATTTTGTAGTTAGCAGTCTTGTCAGTGCCGCAAATCAAATTATTCAACAAAATGAAATCATGGTTTTAAGCAGAAAAGACCAAGAAGTTTTTGTAGAAGCACTACTTAATCCACCAGTACCCAGTCAAAAGTTACAGGTTGCGACTCAACGATATAAAAAGAATATGGGTGTATAAGTGCAGTTAACAGATAATTTTGATGCTTTTGATTATTATTTAATAGAGCCGCTAGGAAAAAAGCATAACCGGGCGGCTTTTTGTTGTGGAGTTGATCCGTTAGATAATTATTTTCACAAACAATCTGGGCAAGATGCACGTAAACGGATAGCAGCCCCATTTGTTTTAGTAGAAAAAAGTTCTGGTTTTGTTGCAGGTTATTACACACTATCATCAACAAGTATTCAAATCGGAAAATTGCCTATAGAAATCACTAAAAAACTCCCAAAATATCCTCAACTTCCCGCTACTCTTTTAGGGAGATTAGCCGTTGATCAAAATCATCGCCAAAAAGGTTTGGGGGAAATGTTATTAATGGATGCCCTATATCGTAGTTGGCAAAATGAAATTGCGACAATTGCTGTAGTTGTTGATGCTAAAGACGATCAAGCCCGATCTTTTTATGAACATTATGAATTTACTTGTTTTCCTGATTATTCTCATCGGCTGTTTTTGATGATGGAGATAATAGCTAAGTTAATGAAGTAATTAAATCAATTAAATTTACTCAAAAACTACGGTTCTATTGCCATAGACTAAAACACGGTTTTGTAAATGCAATCTGACCGCCCTAGCTAACACAATTCTTTCTAAATCTTTCCCTTTGCGGATTAAATCATTTACCTCATCTCGATGACTTACCCGCACCACATCCTGTTCAATAATCGGTCCTGCATCTAAATCAGGTGTGGCATAATGGGCTGTTGCCCCGATAATTTTTACCCCTCTTTCAAAGGCACGATGATAGGGATTAGCCCCAATAAATGCTGGTAAAAATGAATGATGAATATTAATAATTTGGGGGAATTTTTCAATAAAATTCGCGCTAACTATTTGCATATATTTGGCTAAAACAACTAAATCTATTTTGTATTGATGTAGTAATTCTAGTTGTTTAGCTTCCTGTTCTTGTTTATTGTCTTTAGTAATCGGGATGTAATGATAATCAATACCAAATTGTTCAACCACTGGTTGTAAATCTGGGTGATTACTAATAATTAAAGGTATTTCTGCCTGAAATTCTTTGGCGCGATGTCTCCAAATTAAATCAAATAAACAATGATCTTGACGACTTACCCAAATAGCAATTCGAGACAGAGTATCAGAAAAATGTAATTCCCATTTTGCATTTAAGGGTTGGGCGATCGCATTAAACGCCGGTGCAATTAAATTTTTTGGTAAATTAAATCCTTTTAATTGCCATTCGATGCGAGTGAGAAATAGTCCAGCTTCAAAATCCGTATGCTGATCTGCATGGGTAATATTGCCACCATTAGCATAGATAAAGTTAGCGAATTTGGCAACTAATCCTCTTTGATCTGGGCAAGAAATTAATAAGGTTGCTGTTTGTTTGGTCATCGTAGGTGCTATTTAAATTATTTGGATAAACGAACCGATCCAGGCGCAAAGAAGGCTGAGAAAAGAGATTTTATTATTTTGTTGGTGTTGGTGAGGGAATATCAGGTATTTGTGTCCATTCTGATATGTCTCGATTCACTGCATTTACAAAATCTTTAGAAACTAATAGTAAGTTCATATTTTTGTGAGGATCGGCTTGGGCATATAGAAATTGATTATTAAAATCACCTTTACCTAAAATCAATTGATGAGTTTGTTGATTTTTCAGTTTAACATCAATAGTCGCTACAGGTTGATCTAAACCAAATTCTGATAATTCAGATGGTGAAATTGTTACTGTTATTTCACTTTTACCATCCACTAATAAATCCATTAAATAGGAAACAATGGCATCATTGGCTGGTGTAGAAATAGGAGATTTGATTTCCCATTGTGGTTTTTCTGATGTGTTCCTTTTTACTAATTGTAATGTAGTCTCCTTGAATTTAATTGTTAAAGATTGGACATCATCAGCAGTAAAAGTAAAAATTTTCTGTTTTTGGGATTGAATTTCTGTTTGCTGATTTTTACCTTTAATTTCATAAAAGTAGACAAAACTCCCCAAACCTATTGATAAAAATATTAAAATTAACGTTGTTTTTGGTAATTTCATATTGGTAGTTAACTGATAAATTATTTAATTATTCAGAAAATAATACTGCTTTCCGCCATTTTTGCACTGAGTTAATTATATAGATGCGATCACAAGTTTTCAATCTTTCTACTGTAATGATTTCTTCTCTGATTTTCCCTTTTTCAATTAAATCAGCGCGAAAAGTCCCTGCTAATAAACCGCAAGATACAGGAGGTGTTAATAATTCGCCATTGAACTCAATCACAATATTGCCAATACAGGTTTCTGTAATTTCACCTCTTTCATTCCATAATAGAACATCATCATAATTAGGAAAAGTTGTTTTTGCTAGTTCATAAACTTGGCGATTAGTAGTTTTATGATACAGAAACATATTAGTTGAGTCAATGGGTGTTTTAGATAAACCTAGTTTGATAATTTGTTCATTATCTATAGGAGATAAAGGTATTGTTTGATATGTAATTTTATCATCAGAATCTAATAATAATCGGATTTTATAATCTTGATTTAAAAAGGATTTTGTTAATTGATTAAGTTGAATTTTCACTTGATTAATATCGAGTTTAAAATCAAAATAAATTGCTGAACTTTGCAAACGTTGTAAATGATAATCTAAAACAAAATAACCATCATCAGGTTGCCATAATATCGTTTCTAATAATGAAAAATCTGGACGTTTTAAGGTGAGAACTTGGGCTTTAACTTGACATTCTTGATATTCATCACTACTTAGAGAGTCCCAAACAATTCCTCCACCCACTCCATACTGTGCTTGACTATTTTTTTTATCAATTAACACAGTGCGAATAGCAACATTAAATTGTGCTGCTCTTTGGGGACTAATAAAACCAATACATCCAGTATAAATATGTCGGGGGGTATTTTCTAACTCTTGAATAATTTCCATGGTTCTAGTTTTTGGTGCGCCGGTAATAGAAGCGCAGGGAAAAAGCACTTTGATAATATCAATGATAGAAGCTGTAGTTTTGGCTGTGACAGTAGAGGTCATTTGCCAAACTGTGGGATATTTTTCGACACTAAATAATTTGGGAACTGTGACAGTATTAATATTAGCTATTCTGCCTATGTCGTTACGAATCATATCTACAATCATGACATTTTCAGCGCGATTTTTTTCGGAAAAACGTAGTTGATTGGCAATATCATGATCTGTTGCTAATGTTAAACCTCTAGCTGCTGTTCCTTTCATGGGAAGAGATGTTAATGTATCGCCATCAAGACGAAAAAATAGTTCAGGAGAAGCGGAACAAATAGCAAAGTTATCAATATCAATATAAGCCCCATAATTAGCTTTTTGGGCTTGTACTAATTTGAGAAATAATTCCCAACTATCTCCAGTAAATGGGGCGTTGAGACGTAATGTATAATTAACTTGATAAGTGTCTCCTAAAGCAATATATTCTTTAATTTTGGTAATGGCTTGATGATATTCCGCTTCACTAATAGAAGGTGTCCAATTAAGTTGATATTCAGTAGATAGGGTAGGTTTTGGTAAATCAATAATTGCTGGTTTTTTATATAATCCAAACCAGAGGAGGGGAAATGAAGAGGGAGAATGGGTTTTTAATACGGCATCAAAAGCTGTTGAGGCTTCATAACTGATAAAACCTGCTGCATACATTTGATATTTGCTAATCAAATCATTTACAAGTTGCAATTTAGGAACGACTTGATCAATACTATCAGCGATGATAATTTGATCAGGATTTTGAAAACAAAGCCAATGCTTGAGTTTAGCATCATGAATTACTAATTTATTTTTCATCGGCGTTTCCACCAAATAATAAAACCTGTCAATAAGCTAATTAAGGGTAATATAAACACAGCAGCTATTGTTAACAAGTTAGCCTGAAGTGTTGATATTACAATCCTGCGATTTTTGGGTTCTTTGGGACGAATTGAGAGAAGTTGTTCGTTTTGTTGACTTAGCCAACTAACTGAGTTTAAAAATACATCCCCATTTAATTGTTGTTCAAATAAACCATCAACGGCGAAATTCGAGTTACCAAATACTACTAACCGTGATTCTTTTTCAGTAGTGGGTGAATTTATAGGAGTGGGAATTGATGAACTAGTAGGAGTAGGAATTGGTGAACTGGTAGGAGTGGGAATTGGTGAAGTTGTAGGAGTGGGAATTGGTGAAGTTGTAGGAGTGGGAATTGGTGAAGTTGTAGGAGTGGGAATTGATGAACTGGTAGGAGTGGGAATTGATGAACTGGTAGGAGTGGGAATTGATGAACTGGTAGGAGTGGGAATTGCTGAAGTTGTAGGAGTGGGAATTGGTGAACTGGTAGGAGTGGGAATTGGTGAAGTTGGTGTTGATAATTTTCTAGTCAATGCTACTCCTAAAGTTAAAGGGCCTTTTAAATCTTGACCTTCATTAAACTCTAATTTTTCACTTTTTTGATCAGTTTCTGCCCAACTATTAGGATAAGGTTTAGTTTTCAATAAAGTCATAGACTCGATACCAGGAACAGGATCAATTTCTATAGGACGAGTTAATGGATATAGAGAAATATTGTTACCAAAATCTTTGGTAATAGGATGTTGTCCATATTCTGTAACTAAAATTGCAGCAGGACCTAGTTGTAAACTTTCCCCAGAAGTATCAATTGCCAAACGATTATCTAAACGCACACCCCAATCTTTTAAAATAGGATCTATTTTTGGATCAGTGTTAGGATCAATCATCAATAATAAATTACCACCGCGATTTAGATAATCTTGTAAAGCAATAACTTCTCCTGATAATAATTCTCTTTTGGCTCCCGCCACCACTATAACATTAGCATCATTTGGAACTTGAGGATTTTCCGCTAAATTTAACACTGAAGTAGTAAAGTTTTTATCAGTTAATCCTTTAATTGCTTGGGAAATTGCCCCTTTACTAGCTGTTAGGGGGTGTTCACCATGACCTTGAAGAAAGTAAATTTTAGCAGTTGTTAAACTGGTGATTTTTTGTAACTTATTAGTCAATTTTATTTCTGATAGACGTTCATTTTCACTAATAACTTGGACTAATTGCCGTTTATCTCCAAATTCTAAATAAACTTCGCCGTAATCTTTAACACCAAATTTTTCAACTATTCCTGGTCTTAATTGTGGATCAACATACTCAAATTTAAACTGCTTCCCTTGACGTTGATAATTATCTAATAATTCTCGATCTTGGAGATTTTGTTCTCTACTAAATAACCAAACCTTAATTGTTTGGGGTAAATTACTAATTAATTCTTTTGATTGCGGTGATAGAGTAAATAATTGAGTATCTGTCAAGTCTAGGCGCACATGATAGCGCATACCTAAAAAGTTAATTAATCCCAAAATAACTAATACGGATATTGTCGCCACAAAGGCATTAGTTCCTGTTTGGGTAGAACGCTGTTGCCACCATTTGCTAGTTTGGCTTTTGACTATTACCCATAAACTGCAAATTACCAAACCTAAAATTATTAATAATATAGGGATGATGCCCCATTTTTCGGAAACTAAACCAACGGTTAAGCCAGCAGTGAAAAAGAATGGCCCTAGCCAAAATACAAGTTGCCAAAGTTTATTTTTAGTCATTATTTATAGCAGGGAACAGGGAACAGGGGAGCAAGAGAAAGATATTTTCAACTAACAACTAACAACTGATAACCGACAATTACTGACGTTGAAAGCGCAGGGCATCAATTGATTGGGCGGTGAGAAAAATACCTAAGATAATGTAACTGATAAATAAAATCAAGCTGCTAGTATCAAATATTCCTTGAATTAGGGTGTTGTAATGTTTGAGAAGAGATAGATGACTTACTGCTTCACCAATGGGACCGGGAATGGCTTTAGCAATTAAATCAATGAATAATAGCAAAATCACGACAGCAAAAGTGAGAAAGGCCGCTAAAATTGTACTGTCTGTTAATGAGGAAATAAACATTCCTAAAGATAAAATAGCTGCTGCTAGTAATATTAGTCCTATATGACCAAGTAGGGGAATTATGGGTGATATGGGTGGCTGAGAATTAGATATAGCGATCGCTTCCAATCCCATCAAAGGTAAAATCATTGTCAAGAAAAATGTTAATACTCCTAATAATTTACCTAGTGCTACAGCCCAATTAGTGATTGGTGATGTGGCTAATAGTTCTAAAGTTCCTCGTTTGCGTTCTTCTGCATAAAGTCCCATTGATAAGATAGGCAATACAAATAACATTAACCAACCCATTCTATCTAAAAATGCCCTGACAAATTCATAAGGAACATCTATGATTGGTGCTGGAAATCCAAACTGTTGTCCTTGCAAATCATACTGAGAAACTGTGACTATAATTCCTTCTGGACCTAATAAAATCATCACGAAAAATAAACCTGCTAAAAACCAAAAGGCACTAGCTATGCCATAAGCTAAGGGTGATATGAAGTAACTCTGTAATTCTCGACGATAAATGGCAATGATATTAGCAATGACTATACCCATTTAGGGAAGTTCTCCTTGTTCAATATTAGGATTGATTTCTGTAATGGCTTGTGTAGTTTCAATATTGGGATTGATTTCTGTGATAGCTTCTGATACTTCAACGTTAGAATTGATTTCTGTGATAACTTGTGCAGTTTCAATTTGTGAATTTGTCCATGGGGGCGAATTTTTCTCAGATGTAGTTAATTCTAGGAAAACATCTTCTAAGGTGGCATTAACACGGCGCATTTCATGTAAATCAAAGGCTGCCCGCATCAAAGTTGCAACAATTTCTTTTCCTGGTTCTTTTCCTGGTTCTAATATTACTCGCAACCAAGACCGATTTTCCCCTAAATGGAGATGATGGGGCATTGATTCCACTAAACTTACACCCGGTATTTGTTGCAACATTTGTTTAGCTAAAAGGGCTTCTCCTGTAATTTCTAACTCATATCCTGCCCCACTTGTTAACTGTGTCATCAAATTTTCTGGGGTATTAGTTGCAACTATTTGGCCTCGATTAATAATGGCAACTCGGCTACAGGTCATACTTACTTCTGGGAGGATATGAGTAGATAAAATAATAGTATGCGTTCCGGCCAGATTTTTAATTAAATTTCGCACTTCCGTTATTTGTCGCGGATCAAGACCTACTGTAGGTTCATCAAGAATAATTGCTGGAGGATCATGAACGATCGCTTGGGCAATTCCCACCCGTTGACGATAACCTTTAGACAACTTGCGAATAATAACTTGGCGTTTTTCTGTTAAATTACAACGGTTAATAGCTGCTGTCACCTTGCCAGGGCGATCGCCTGAAGAAACTCCTTTAATCCGCGCGACAAAGTGTAAAAATCCTTCCACTGTCATTTCTGGATACAAAGGCGGTGTTTCCGGTAAATAGCCAATATGCTGTCGCACAGCTAAAGAATGATCATGGACATCATAACCTGCAATCTTCGCCGTGCCACTGGTAGCAGGTAAATAACCTGCTAATATTCGCATGGTTGTGGTTTTACCAGCACCGTTGGGACCTAAAAACCCCAAAATTTCTCCTGGTTCAACGCTAAAGGTAACATCAGTAATTGCTGTTGTCGAACCATAAGTTTTACTCAGATGTTGAACTTCAATCATTTTCCCACTTATGATAATACCCACACAATCTTAGCTAAAGTAATGACTAATTGGTAATTGGGAAAGAGGAGATGTTCCCAAAATATTCAATTAATTTTGCTCAAGTACATATTGTGTCAGCAATTGATTAATTTTCTCTAGGTGAATCTAAGTCAGCCTCATATAGAATTGATATTACTAAGTTCTATTACACTTATAGCATTTCATGGTATATTATATACCTTCTGTATCTAAATCTATTTTAGATATATTAAGGAGTGAAAATATTCTAAATCTGGAGTATATCAAAGCATGAAAGTTTGGCTAGTATGTTTTTTTGTCCTCTTTGCAAGTGCAGAGTTGTTTAAATGGCTACAATGTGTTTCCGTGCCATTACCCATATATGTGTTAGGAGGAGCATTTTTAGCCGTTGCCTCTAACCATGATAAAATTTTCGGATCTTACCTGAAAAATATGTCTGGAATTACCTTAGTAGAACCGTCTGAGCAAGTACCTAAGTTGGAATCCTCACCACCATCAAATTCTGTTTCTTTACCTATATCTGACGTGCAAAAATCTTCACAAGATTGACACTCCCCGGTCTAAAGACACGGGGATTCTACATTCATCGTCAAAACTTGCTCAACCAGGTTTGCACCAAGTAGAGTAGAGGCTTCAACTCCTGTAGCGTTACTTCGGGGATGCCCTCCCCT
>JACCDP011531460.1_pt1 | contig 34098 bp, 17 predicted proteins | sample 7445841 | NCBI WGS metagenome assembly JACCDP01 (sample SAMN15323441, study PRJNA562643) | freshwater metagenome | isolation source: river surface water | place: USA:Blue River Watershed | collected 2017-08-17 | reverse complement strand
TCCGCCGGCATCGGGCTGATCTTCGACCCGTTCAATCCCGACCAGCCCTGGAGCCAGCGGCCGCGCTGGCAGCGGGTCTGGCTGATCCTGCACCTCGCGCTCGCCGCCGGCCTCCTCGGCTACGGCCTCGGCCGAGCGGACCGCGCCTGATACCCTCCAATGAAGCCTAAACGTTCCGCCGCTTACCTGAACCTGTCGCCGCGCGCCGTGCAGCGGCTGTTCCAGCTCGCGCTCACCGGCCTGTGGAGCTGGTTCGCGCTCAAGTTCTTCCTCACCGAGGGAAAGCCGGCCGCGCTCGTGGCGTCCGCCCTCTGCCTGCTCACGGGCGTGGTCGCGGCGATCCTCGTTTTCCTCTCCGACCTCAGCTTCATCGCCCACGCGCCCGAGCAGGACATTGACGAGTACCAGCTGAAGCAGCGCAACCGCGCCTACCTCGCGACCCTCCGCTACGGATGTGGCGCCCTGGCCCTCGCCTGGTTGGCCCGAGCCGTGGGCGGGCCGCGCGCCGTCGTTTCCGTGAACGTGCTGGATAACTTCATCCTCGTCCTGTTCCTCACGCTGCTCATCGCACCCGCCGGTTTCCTCGCGCAGCGGCTGCTCGCCGACGAGGAGGCCCCTGCCCGCTGAATCCCCGGGAGCGCCGCGCATGAAGCTCTGGACTTACCGGTTCCGTCCCGTCGTCGACGGCGCGGTGATCCCCGTCGCGCTGGAAACCGGGTTCACGTGGTCGCGCCTGGTCGTCGAGGCCCCGGATGGCCCACGCGAGGACCGACAAGAGTACCAGCGGGAGTCCTACCGGCTGCACCGCGTGGAGCTACCGCGCGAGGAGGGAACCGTGGTGTTCGAGGTGGGACCGCGGAACGCGTGGACGTTCGGCCTGCGGGTGAGCCGGAACGGCGTCGTTTTGTGGGAATCCCACCGTGAGCCCCACGCTTACCTCGGCCGGATGCGCGAGATGCTGGTGACTCAGAAAGGCGACCGGCCCGCCATCGACACCAGCGTGTTCCGGCGTAACGCCCCCGCGATCGCCGCCGACGTCGCCCTGGGGCTGCTATTTTTCATCACCGGCAAGCTCACCGACCTGCGCACGGCTGCGCTCGTCGCCGCTGGCGCCGGGCTCGCGCTGCTGCCCGTCCAATGGTTGCTCCGCCGGATCCTGCGCCGGCCGGTCGATCTCCTCGGAGGGCTGGCGCTGTTCGGCGTCGTGATGCTGCTCCTGTCCGCGGGGTTCTCCTGGTATCTCGATTCGGAATTCGCCGTGCAATTGAAAGCCACGGCGCTGGGAGGGGTGAGCGCCGCGGCGTTTACCCTCGACGCCCTCTGCGGCGGAAAATTCCTCGCCCGTCGGCTCGCGACATACCTGCCCTACCGCGATCTGCACCTGCGCCGGCTCGGGCTGGGCCTCGCACTCACGGGGACGGTGATGGCCGGCGTCAACCTGCTCGTGGCGCTGGGCTTCAGCAAGGACGTGTGGCTGCTTTACACCACGTGGGCCGACTTCGTGGTCGCAGCGGTGATGGGCCAATGGGCCCTATCCTGGGCGCGCAAGGGCGACTGACGGGCGGCCGGCAGCGGCGTGGGCCGGGCGCGCAGAGAAACCAAAGGAACCGACACGAGCCTCGCCTTGAAGAGGCGCGTGCCAAGGCTGAAGCCATGATCCACCACGTGAAGCTCCGCCGGGTCGGCCGCTCTCTCGGCATCGTGATTCCCAAGGCGGCGTTGGCCCGCTTGGGATCGGTGCAAGGCGACACGCTCACCCTCACCGTGGCCCCGGATGGCGTAGGACTGAACCTGGCGAACCGGGAGCTCGTCCGATCGATGGCGACTTTTGCTTCACTCAATCGCCGGTACCACACCGCCCTTAGGACTCTGGGAGGATGACTTCGGCGCGAAGGCGTGCACCCCGCGGCCGCGAAAGCCGGCCCGCCAAGATCACTTCGGCTCCCGGACAAGTTTCCTTAGCCCGCGTGCAGTCTGCTCTCGGTCAAACTCTCCCGCAGCGACCGCCAGCACCAGTTCCTCCCACTCCGGGCCATCGCGTTGCGGCGTCCGACCGTTGAGCCGGAGAAAAACCAGACAGGCGCCGAGAGCGGCTCGTTTGTTTCCGTCCACAAAAGGATGATTTCGACAGAGGAAAAACAGGTAGGCGGCCGCGATCTCCTCCACGTCAGAGTAGGCGGACCTTCCACCCCAGCTCGCCTGCGGTGCCGCCACCGCGGACTCCAGCAAAGCCCGGTCACGGACCCCTGGTGATCCCCCGAACTGAAGGATAGCGGCGGAGTGAATCTCCAGCACGACCTCCACCGGGAGATGGAAGCAATTTTCCGCGGTCGGTCTCACGCCAGACGCCGCATGGTCCGCGCGTAGTCCTTCATCACGGAGACAATCTCGGCCGAAACCTTCTCCGGAGCATGGCGCGGACGGATCGGTGTAAGCGTGATCGTCCCGCCCTCATGCACCTTAATGTTCAGCTCATCGCCGGTCTTGAGGTGGGCCATCTCCAGCAAGGCGGCATCAAGGATCAGGCCCTGCGAGTTACCGATTTTCGTGATGCTTTTGATCATTGGTGTAATACAATGTTATACCCATCGGGAGGCAAGAGGTCTCTCGAGGATCGAAGAGTGATCTTGCCCTACTAGACCCGCCCGCCTCACCGCCGTGTGGCGGCGATCGCCTCGGCGACGGTCTTGTTGCCCAGCACCGGGACGTTGACGGGCGCGTCGACGCCGTCGCGCGGGATCGCGTCCGCAAACTGACCAGTGTCACCCAGTTCCTGCTGCAGGCGCTTCAGCTCGGTCTTGAGCGACGCCAGCGTGGCGGCGTGCCGCGGGTCCCCGGCGAGGTTGCGCTGCTCGGTGGGATCGGCGACGAGGTCGAACATCTCCCACGCGTCCTTCTTCCAGTAGTGGATCAGCTTGTGGGTGGCGGTGCGCACGCCGTAGTGCGCGCGCGTGTTGTGGTGTCCCGGATCATGGTAATAGCGGTAGTAGGCGGACGTGCGCCAGTTGGCGGGCTTCTCCCCGCGCAGAACGGGCACCAGCGAGCGGCCGTGCATGTCGGGCGGCACGGACAGGCCGGCCATCTCGAGGAACGTGGGCGCGAAATCCGCATTGACCGCGAAGAGATCGGTGACGAGCCCGGACTTGATGCCCGGACCGCGCGCGAGCAGCGGAATGTGGAGCCCCGGCTCGTACATGAAGCGCTTGTCGTACATGCCGAGGTCGCCGAGGTACCATCCGTTGTCGGTGCTGTAGATCACCACGGTGTTCTTGCCGAGACCGGTGCGGTCGAGGTAGTCGAGGACCTCGCCGACGCTGTCGTCGACGCCCTGCACGCACGCGAGGTAGTCCTGCATGTAGCGCTGGTACTTCCATTGCACGAGTTCGCGGCCGCGCAACGTGTGCTTGGAGCCGTCGGGCCGGGTGATCTCGACCTCGGTGGGCTTCGTGTTGAGCCATTGCTGGCGGGCGGGTCCGGGGGCGAGGTCGGCGGGCGGCTCGAGCTTGAGGTCGCGGCGCGTGAGATCCTTGGCGACGGTCTGCTGATTTTCAGGGAGCGCGGCGGGGCGCGTCGCGTAATCGTCCCACAGCGTCGCCGGCTCGGGGATGACGCGGTCCTTGAACAGGGCCTTGTTGCGCGGATCCGGCTCCCAACCACGGTGCGGGGCCTTGTGGTGGAGCATCAGGAAGAACGGCTTGTCCTTCGGGCGCGTCTCGAGGAACTCGATACCCAGCCGCGTCGTGATCTCAGTGGTGTGGCCGGTGATCGTGACGCGACCCTGCGGCGTGAGGAAGTCGGGGTTGAAGTAGATCCCCTGCCCCGGCAGGATGATCCAGCGGTCAAAGCCCGTCGGCATGCTGCCCAGGTGCCACTTGCCGATCATGCCGGTGTGGTAGCCGCCGGCCTGGAGCATCTTGGCGACGGTGGGCTGGCCGCCGTCGAACACGTTGAAGACCGGCGTGCCGTTGGCGTGGGAGTACTTGCCCGTGAGCAGCACCGCGCGGCTCGGCGTGCAGATGGAGTTGGTGACAAACGCGTGGTTGAAGCGCGCCCCGGCGGCGGCGAGCCGGTCAAGGTGCGGCGTGCGGTTGACCTTCGAGCCGTAGGCGCTGATCGCGTGCTGCGCGTGGTCATCGGAGAAGATGAACACGATGTTCGGCCGCGCGGCGGGAGCCGAAGCAGCGGCGGCGAACACAGCGGCCGGCAGAGCGGCCAGGAGGGTCAGAAGTCGGAGCGGGGTCTTCATGCGGGGAACAGCAGCGTGAGAGCCCTGGTGCGCCGCTGGCAATGCCGCACAAGCTCCAAAGAGCTTTCCGAATCACGAAATTCCCTCGAGCCGCGTTTTCCCTCGGTCACGGAGTTTCGTCACCTCCGAGGCGAATTGTCGGCGGAGAAACTGTGCTCTGGCGTGTTTCGGAGGCGACGGATCTTCGGGATGGCACCGGCCACATGGGAGGCTTTCAGCGCGACTATCAGCCTCTACTCAATCCTCGCGCCGGAAGCTATACTTGGCGACCCGACCGGCGCACCCGCCGTTCCGTCCATTTGCTCCGCGGGCCCGCACCGTCAGCGGATTTCGCGCAGGGCCCTAAGGGTGCGAAAGACGTCATAGACCACCTCGCGGATGTCGGCGTAATCCAAACGAAGGCAATCCCCCGCCTCGAGGTGGTAAACGATCCGGAAGTCCCCCACCCTTAGGCGATAAAACCCCTCCAACTCCCGACGCAGGGGTTTGACGTCCAGACCGCGACTTCTCCCGTCCGCCAGCGCCTTGAGCTGACGCCGCGCCCGCCGCTTCGCCTCCGGAGGAAGCCCTCGGAGCCAAAGCTGCACCTGCTCAGAGGCCGAAATTCTCATCCGCGAGATCCAGGTCCTTGTACGGCAAACGCCCGGACCGGGCGGCCTGAATGGCCCGCATAGCCTTGGGATTAGCGAGGAGGTCGAGGGTCTCGATCAACGCCTCGTAGTCGGCGATTGGAAGCAACACCGCGGTGGGCTGGTCTCGATTCGTGATGAGATAGCTCTGACCCGAATTACAGAGCTTCGGCAACCCGGCCTGCGCCCGCGACACCGTCAGGGTTCTCTCTGTAACATTCATGATGATTCTACATAACCTGTTCCGGTGGCTTGAAGCAAGCCGCGTCACCGGAGATCCGCCTACCGCTCCACGTCGAGTGAGAGGATGAACTCGCGGCCGGCCTGGCGGCCGTAGTTGCGGGGGCGCCCGTCGGTGAACACCCGTGTCACGAACAAGCGCTCAGTGTTGAACACATTGTTCACGTTGAGCTGCAGGCGGCAGAAGGTGCCGTAGGTTCCCCGGAACCGGTAGTTGGTCATCAGGCCGGTGATGACGTAAGCATCGGATTGGTACGGCCGGTCGCGGTCGGTACGTACCCGGCCCTTGGAGTCCACCTTGGTGGGAAAACCAATGATGGAGGGACCGCGGTAGCGGAAGTTCGCACTGACCGAGGCGCCCTTGAGCCGGCCCTCCGAGAAGGTGCGCGTGGCGACGAGACTGGAGCGCCACGTCTGGGCGTTGCCGCCCTGCTCACCGAGGCTCGCCGCGATGTCGTCGAGCGGCCCCTGGATCAGCTGCGTGAAGGCCGACTCGACCGAACGCGTGGGGTCGTAGGCGGCGTTGGACCAGCTACCCCCGATATTGCGCCACACCGGCTGCTTGGCGGCGATGTAGTCGAGCCAGGGCTGCGCCGAGATGTCGTCCAGCGACGTCTGGGTGCGCCCGAGGTTCCAGAAGACCCGGAAGTCGCGGGTGGGGTTGAACGTGAGGTCGGCCTCGATGCCGCGGCTGTTGCGGTCGCCCGGGAGGCGGAACTCGCCGACCACCGGGTTGCGAGTCTCCGCGAACAGCGGATTGATCGGGTAGCGCGCGTCGTTCTGGTACAACTGCTGCTCGAAGAAGATCAGGTTCTGGCGGAGTCCGCTATCGGCCAGGGTGATGTTCCGATTGAGGGAATTGAAGAAGTTCACCTTCAGGTTGAGGCGGTCGTCGAGCAGCCGCAGGCGCACGCTGTACTCGCGGGACTCGCCGTAGGGGGACTCCAGGACGGTGCCGTTGACGTCGCGCACGACGGCGACCTCGTTGAGCGAGGCGTTGCGGGAGTAGTCGTAGCCGAACGACAACCAGCGGGAGAGGCCCCACGGCGGACGCAGCACGACGCCATAGTTGAAACGCGTGGCGGTGCGGTAGGGAGTCCAGACGGAAGGCGGCTCCTTCTCGCGGAAATCGGCGTAGGCGCGGAACCCGGTGCCGAGGGGATTCTGCGGCGTGGGCGGCCCGTCGGAGAGCACGGGCCGGAAGGAGCCGAAGTTGGAATTACGCACGCGGTCGTAGCGCACGCCGAGGTTGGCGACGAGGTGGTTACGAAAAAAAGTGCTCGAGGTGGAGGACGCGAGGGAGCCGCGCTGGAGACGATTAGCGGAGGGGGCGGTGCCGACGCCGCCGACCGGATTCTCAAAGGCGGTGACACCGAAACGTTCGCCGGAAGCGGTGGTAAACCACATCGTCTCCATGATGTCGCCGTAGGAGCTGAACGCGGAGATGCCGTAGTCGTGGGGATTACCGCTGGCCCCGAAAGGAGGCAGGTACTGGCGGAGGTACATCACGCGATCGACGTGGAGCGGGTTGTCGCGCGACGCGGCGGAAAGGAAGCTGGGCTGGCCGATGATCAGGTTGCGCAACTGGGCGAGCGTGTAGGTGGCCGAGTCCTCATAGCTCGCGAACAAGGCCAACCGATGCCGGCCAAGATGGCGCGTCCAGCCCGCGTTCCGCGTGAAGTCCTGGTCGTGCGTGGCGACCGCCCGGTACTGGTAGAGGAAGAAATCCGCCCAATTCCCCTGTCCCGCCGAGTTGTTGGCCTCGATGTAGGGACGTCCGTAGAGCGGGTTCGGCGTCGCGCCGTCGGGCATGAACTGGTTGATGTCGACCAGCACGTCGTACTGGTTGTTCGCGAACAACTGCGCGGTCTGGTTGCGGTAGAACTTGTAGGAGGCGCCCAGCTCCAGGTAGGTCCGCTCGGCCAGACGCTGCTCAATGGTGGCGGTGAGGTTCCGGCTCCGGCGGAAGTTGTACCGGGACCAGCCCGCCGTGTTGGTGTAAAGAGGAAGTCCCGGATCGACCAGCGTCTGCGTGTTGCCCGCCGTCGCGCCACCGTCGGCGATATTGAAGAAAACGCTGTTACGCACGTCCTGGAACTGGGTGAACGAGGGCACCGAGTTCTGCGGCAGCACGTAGAGCAACGGTTTGGTGTTGTACGAATACGCGCGCGAGGTGCCGTCCGACATCACGTAGGTCGGCGCCGGCGGCCGGCCCGCGGCGGCGGCGGAGGACGCGCGGTTCAGGTAGACCTGCGGGGTGCCCGCGCGTTGCATCGCGAGCCAGTGTAGGTAACCGCCGTCGCGCGGCAACGTGGTGGTCGGGCGCGCGTCGCGGCGGTGGGCGTATTCGCCCTCAACGCGCACGGTTGTGCGGCTGAAAGGCTGGTAAGTGAGAGTGACGAAGGCGCGGCGGTTGTCCTCGTAACCCGGCTGGATGAAGAACTCCCGGTTCTCCCGCAGGGTGGCGACGCGGAGCGCGAGCTTTCGTGGCACGAGCACCTGGCTGGCTTCTAGCACCACCCGCTCGGAACCGTGGCTGTCGGTCCGGAGCTGCACGCGCTGGCGGTTGCGCGCGAGGTTGGCGCGCAGGGTCGCGCTCTCGGCGGTGCCGGCGGCCCCGCCGAGGCCGAACTGCACGGCGTTGGCGCCGCTCACCAGGCTGAAGCGCTCCGTGTTGTAGGCGTCGCTCTCGATCGTGGTGCGGAAATAGTTGCGGGTGCGGTCGACATTGCCGAGGCCGCGCGAGTTGCCGGAGTCATCAGCAATGTTGCGCGAGCCCGGGCGCGAGTCGCCGCTGCCGTTCACATTGTCGAAATAGGTCTGGGTCGTGGCGGAAAAGAGAAACGCCTCGTCGGTAGTGTTCGCGCCGATGTCCTCGAGGAACTCCCGCGTGAACACCTGCACCTGGCCGGCGACGTCCGCGAGGTCGATGCGGCCGCGACCACCCTGGAGGATGGCGGTCGACTGGTAGCCGCGCTCGGACTCAGCGCCGACCTGGAACGGCGAGAGCACGATGGTTTCGTCGCGGCGATCGGCCGCGGGCGCGTTGGTGGAGGCGGGCGCCACCTGCGCAAGCGCGGGCGCGACGGTGGTCAGCAGGCAGAAGACGGCACGAAGGCGGGGCATGGAGGGAGGGGTTGCGGGACGGACCTGACGGGAGGATCCGGCGGCCGCCGCGAACTGTTGGCGCGCGCCGCGATCCGAGTGAAGGCCTATTTCCACTCTCAGGCCGAAGCCCGGCGCCGCTCAGAACTCGAACGACGAGCGCAGGTTGAAGACGCGGCCCTGCGGGGCGACCCAGGAGGCGATGGAGCCGTCGGGCTGCGCCATGACCGGCACCAGCTCGTCATCGTTGAGCAGGTCCCGCACGTTGAGCTGGACCGACCAGCGGACCCGGTCGCGCCAGATCCGACGCGTGTAGCCGACCCAGCCGTCGAACTTCAGCTCGGCCGGTCCGAGATAGGGGCGCGTGAGGTCGGGCACGGCGATCGTGCCGCCGTCCTGCCGCACATCGATGATGGGGTAGCCCACCGCGACCTTGTCCTGCCACCGCGCGGCGCCGCCCACACTCCAGCCCTGTAGCCAGGTGCCGCGGGCGAACGTGTAATTGCCGATGGCGTTGAAGCGCCAGCGGCGCAGCTCGGAAACGGACTGCCCCTCGCGCGCCAAGGTGGCGTTGACCGCGTTCAGCAGGGTCTCGACCACGCGAACGCGGACCGGCTGCCCGGACTCGTCGGCGAGCAGATTGCCGGTGGCACCCGTGGTCCATTCGCCGATGCGCAGCTTGAGGTACTCGCGGGTCGCGGGGGCGATATTGGCCCGCATGGCCTCCTGCTGGCTGGCGTTGAAGGCGAGCCGCAGCCGGTTGGTGGGATTGAAGGTCGACTCGAACTCGAAGCCCTTGGAAGTGGCGCTCTCGGTGTCGGACATGTTGCCCGGACGCGCGAACGTGACGTTGACGCCGCTGAGCTGCGCGGGGGACGCGACCTGCTGCCAGTTGACGAGCTGCTTGAGGAAGTCGGGCGGCCCCTTGTAGCCCGCCGCGGCGAGCGCCGCGGGCGTATTGTAGCGGATGATGCGGGCGTCGGTCTCGATCAGGAAGCCCTGGTAGCCGAGCGACGACCGCACGGAGTCGGTCTGGTACCAGTTGAACTTCGCCTGCAGCCGGCCCTCGAGGAGGGAGAGGCTGAAGCCGCGGTCCTCCGTGAGGCCGCCCGGCGGCATGATGGGCTTGCCGAAGGTATCGATGCGGGCACTGGCGGGCTGGAAATTCTCGGAGCGGCTGAAGTGCAGGGAGAAACCGACGGAGCGCGCGAACCGCAGGAACGGCGGCCGCTGCACGACGATCCCGCGGCTCCAGATGCTCTGCTCGAAGACGGAGTCGGGCCGCGCCGGCAGCCGGAAGGCCGGGCTGGAGGAGTCGAGGAAATTGAAGCGGTCGCGGACGTCCTGGCCGAGATTGTTGCGGAAATCCTCCACGCGGTCCTTGCGCCAGCCGATGGTGCCCACGATCCACTCCCCCCGCAGCAGGCGCCCTTGGTAGACAAAGGCCTGGGAGTCGATCTTCTGGCGCCGGATGGAGCCGCCGGTGGCCGTGCGGCTGAACACCTCGTCGTCGAGCACCTGGCTGATCGCGACCGGCCGGGTGCGCCACTGGCGGGCGGACGAGTCCCAGTGCCAACCGGTGGCGGAGGGCGCGCGCATCTCGGCCTGGATGCCCTTGAGCGCGATCCCGCGCGGACTGGAAAGCTGGGCGAGGCTCGGCCCGATATAGACCACCGTGCGCACCATGCCCTCCTCGGAGTTGATGTCGTCCCGGCTCGAGGGCGGGTTGACCGTGGCGCGCAGCGCGCCGACCCAGCCCTCGTCGAGGCTGTTCGCCGACGAGTAGCTCGACTCGTCGAGCTGGTAGCCGCTGGCGAAGCCGGTCAGCTGATGGCGGCCGAGCCAGTCGGCCCGCGGCGAGACGCGGGCGAAATCGAGCTCGCCGAACGCGGTCGCGCGGACGGACCGGCGGTCGGAGGACGTCGTGCTGCGCGCGTTGTTGCTGGCGACGAACGGCCGGCCGAAGTTCGGGTTGGGCACGCCCCACGGCAGGGTCGTGTTGACGTCGATGTTGATGTTATAGCCGCGGCCGCCGGGGAACATGTCGAAGAAACTGCGCGCCATCGCCTCGCGGCTGAAGGCCGCCTCGGTGCCGAACGAGCCCAGGGAGTAGCGCCACGTGTGCTCGTAGCTCACGTTACCCGCCTGGAAGCGCTCCCATTCCCGTTTGTTCGGCCCGTCGAGCAGCTCGTTGCGCCAGTCGAAGACGGAGAAATCATTGATCGCGTCGTCGGCGTACGACGAGCCGCGCTGGATGCCGTAACGGGCCGCGGTCGCGCTCGGGAACCACTGGTCGCCCTTGGTGATTGAGACCATGTTGGCCTGGAATCCGAGCGCCGGACTACCTCCGGGCGTGCGCGGTACGCCCACAAGGGTGTTCCACGCGAGCATGACGCGCGCCGGGACGGCGGACGCGGAGGACTCATACACCACGGCGGGCTGGGCGAACCACTCGCCGGGGGCGCGCAGGATGTCGCGGTCGATCAGGTTGAAGTCCACCGTGCCGGGGCTGTGCGTGACCTTGTTGAACGGCGCCGTCCACCAGCGGGTGAGGTTGTCGCGCGGGGCATCGCTGCGGGGGCGGTTCGCGTCGACGGCGCCCTTCTCCAGGCTGGCTCGCAGGGAGCCGCCGGGAAAGACCGCCAGACGCACGGCGGCATAGACGCGGCGGTCCCGCTCATGGGCGAACTTCTGCTGGAATTGCTCCCGCTCATCGAGTCCGGCGACCCGCACGCCAAACCGCCCCGGAATGAGCACGCGGTCGATGTCCAGCGTGTGGCGCGCGGTGCCGTGGGAGCCGAGGTTGGTCTCGACGCGCGCGGAGTTACGCAGTTCGGGCTGGATAAGCTGTGTGTTGATGATGCCACCCGGGCTGCCGAGGCCGAAGAGCGTGGCGTTCGGACCGCGGTTGATCTCCACGCGGGCGGTGTTGTAGCTGTCGAAGACCGTGACCGTCGGGAAGTAGTCGCGCGTGAGATCGGCCCGGGCGAGCCCGCGGACGCGGTTGTTGTTCTGCGGCTGGCGTGTAACCTCGGTGTAGATGGCGGGGCTGCCGATCGAGGCGCCGGAGTAGTTGCCGCCCACCCCGCCCGCCTCGGTGTTGGCGGTGTACACGAGCAGCTCGACCGGATCCGTGGCGTGCACGTCGCTCATGAACTCGCGCGTCACGACCGAGATCGGGTTGGCGAGGTCCTTGAGCTCGGTGCGGATGCGGGTGCCGGCAAGCGAGGACGTCGCGGCGTAGCCGAGGTCCTTCTCGGAGGATATGACGAACGCCGAAAGCTCCACCACCGGATCCCGGGGGGCGGTGGGGGCAGGCACGGACTGGGCGGTAAGCGCGGCGGCGAGCAGCGGGGCGAACAGCAGGACGGGCAGCGGGGCGGGGTTCTTCATGAAAAGGGTTGGGGCCGCGCGAAGGAGCGGCGGGGGTCGGGGACTGCTTCCTGGAAATTGGGGAAAGCCCGGCGCCTGTCTAGCGCCCAAACGAAGGAGCGGCGGCCACGCGGCCGCCGCTCCCGGTACCGACCAGGATGATGAGGATCAGAACCGGCCGTTGAAGCCCACGGTGATCGTCGTGCCGGGGTAGTTGTAATACTCCATGTTGTCCGTCACGCCACGGTAGCGCCGCTGCGGCTCGTTGGAGAGATTGTCGACGTCGAGGGTGACGTTGAGCGACGGCCGCAGCTGGTAGGAGAGGCCCAGATTGATGAGCGTGCGCTCCATGCGGTACAGGTTCCGGGCGGCGGAGGCGGCGCTGTAGGAGGTGAGGAACTCGCCCCCGTAATTGACCAGCAGGCGCGTGCTGAAGCCGCGGTAGCGCCAGCTGAGGCTGGCGTTCGCGGTGCGCGGCACAAAGCCCGCGATCTGGCCGGTGCCGCGGCGGGCGGTGCCGCCGTAGTTTCCGTGGGTGTCGAGCACGGTGTAATTAATCATGCCGCTCAGGCCTTTGAGCACGCCGGGCAGGAACGTGAACTGCTGCTGGTAGCTGAACTCCCAGCCCTGCACCACCGCCGTGCCCGCGTTGGCCGAGCTCAGGATCGTCCAACCGCCGTACTCGCCATTGTAGCCGTTGTCGGCCCCCGTTCCCACCGTCCCCGAATCGATCCCGCTCACGATGTAGTCGCGGATCTCCTTGTGGAACCAGCCGACCGTGAGGTTACCCACCGGCTCGAAATAGTACTCGAGCGTCGCATCCCAGTTCTTCGCGGTTTGCGGCAGCAGCGCGGGGTTGTTGACCGTGACCGTGCGCTGGGTCTCGTTGGGGGTCTCGGCGGGCGAAAGATTGCCGAAGGAGGGGCGACCAAAGCTCGTCGACCAGCTGAGGCGCGTCTTCAGGTTGGCCGTCCAGTCGTGCCACGCGTGCACACTCGGGAAGGACTTGGTGTAGTCGCCGTCGATCACGCGGCGATTGTTGGCGTAATCCCGCGTCGCGCTGCCCGCCGGGTCGGCGGTCTGCTGAGCGGCGGTGCTGAGCACGCGGGCGCGCACCCAGCCCTCGGCCTCGTTCTCGGTCTTCTCCCAGCGGATGCCGCCGAGGAAACCGGTGCGGCCCGCCCAACCGTCGCGGCCTAGCTTACCCTGCGCCATGAGGTAGGGCGCGGTGACCGCCTCCACCACATCGCGGTACGCGGTGTACTTGGTCGTCTCGCGGAAATACAGATCCTCGCGCCAGATCGACGGGTCCGCGACCTCGCGGGACTTCATGAACCACGACGCCTCCCACTGCGGGATGGCGCGGCCTGTCATCCGACGATCCATCGTGAGCAGGTTCGGGTCATGGGGCAGCGCGGCGGTGCCCGTGTAGCTCCAGCGGCGCGAGGCGCTGCGGACCCCGACGTGCTGCTCGCGCCAATGGACGCCGGCCTTGGCGAAAACCGGGGCGGCGACCGGGAGTGTATAGCGGGCGTCGAGGCGGCCCTCCGTGACCTCGTGAATCTGCTGGTCGTTCTGGTTGGAGAGGCCGTTGGCCGTCGGGCGGTAATTGGCCGGGTTGGTGAAATCGAGGCCCCCGTTGGGAAGGAACTTCGGGTAAAGGTCGGAAGCCGTGCGGTCGATGATCCAGCCGGTGCCACTGATGCGGTTGGTGAGCACCGCACCCTCGCCGTTGCCGATGTTGATGTGCGTCTGGGTGTACCGGAGATTGCCCTCCACCTGCAGCGGACCCTTCTCATGCTCGAAACCGGCGTCGACGCGGCGCAGGCGATTGAAGAAGTTGTTCGGACCGGTCATCGTCACGTCGATGACCGAGCTCGCCACCGGGCGGATCGTCGTGATCCGCGAGGTATGGCCCGGGACCACGCTGGTGGTCGCGCTCGGCACGGTGTCCTGCGCCTGCCCGTTGGTGAAGGCACGGACGTTGTACTGGCGGCGGTACACCTCGGAGTGGTCGATGTAGGTCGTGAGAAAGGACACCTTGGTCGAGGGCGTGAGGCGGTAATCCGTCTTCAAAGTCACGTTCTTTTGCCGGCGATGGTTGTAGAGATCGTCCCACCGGTAGTCCCAGAGGAAGGCCGGCTGCGTGACCGTGTTCTGGAAGTCGCGCGTCGTGAAGAAGGAGCCGATCGCGGTCTCGCTGTTGAAGAGGGTAAGAGACACGCCGAGGTTCCGGCTGCCGCCGAACATGTCGAAGACCTCCTGGTAGCCCAGCGTGGCGAGCCCATGGAGGCGGCGATCCTCGCGGCTCGGTATCTGCTGGGTGAACGAAGGCGCGATGCGACCGCTCAACGTGTAGGTGATGCGGCGCTTCTCGCGCATCGAGAGCGGCGAACGGCTCTTGAAGTTGATCGTGCCGCCCAGGGAATCGGCGCCCTTGTCGGGCGTGTGGCCCTTGACCAGCTCGACCTGCTCAAACATCGCGCCGGTGATGTTGTTGACGAAGATGGACCGCCCCATGCCGCCCTGACCCGTCATCAGGCCTCCGTCCATGGTGACGCTGTTCAATCCCGAGCTCATGCCGCGGACGGTGAAACCCGCCAGATTGCCACCGGCGTCGAGCTCGCCATAGATCCCCGGCAGGCGGATCGCCACCTCGCCCGCGTTGAGGTTCGGGAGATTCCCGAAAGAGTCGGTGGCGGCGATGTTCTTCAGGTTCTCGGAATTGCGGTACGCGGTGATGGCGGCCGCGTCGCCCTCGCGCTCACCGACGACCTTGAACTGGTCCATCTTGTAGATGCCGGTGGTCAGGTCGAAGTCCTGCGCGACCCGTTGGCCAGCGGCGACCGAGACCTGCCGCCGCACGGGATCGAGGCCGATGTAGGAAACCAGCACCTCGTGGTTGCCGGCTGGCACGCCGCCGAGCACGTAGCGGCCCGTGTCATCGGTGAGCGCGCTCCGCGCGAGCGCGGGGATTTCGACGCGCGCGCCGGGCAGGAGATTGCGGGTGGCGGCGTTGCTGATCGTGCCGGTGATCACGCCGGGCTCGGCGCCGGAAGCGGCGGAGATCACCAGCCCGAGCACGGCGGCCACGAGGACGAGGCGCGACCGGAGGCCGCGCAGGGGGTTGACAGACAGTTTTAGCATGGTGGGGAGGAAATTCAGAAGCGTCCGCTGACGCCCACCGTGACGTTTGTTCCGGTGAGGTTGTGGGCCTGGAGCTGGTCTGGAATACCGCGGTACCGGCGCTGCGGTTCGTTGGCGAGGTTATCGATGTCGCACGTGAGGCTGAGAGCCGGGCGCAGCTGGTAGGCAAAGCCGAGGTTCTGGATCGTGCGACTGAAGCGGTAGAGATTACGCCCGAGACTCGCCGGGGAGTAAGTCTGCAGGTGGGCGCCGGTGTAGTTCAGCAGGTAGCGCACGCTGAAGGCGCGATGACGCCAGGAGAGGCTCACGTTACCGGTGCGGGGGATGAAGCCGGCCACCTGCCCGGAGGAGAGTTGGGTGCGGCCGCCAAAGTCACCGTGCGTGTCGAGCACCGTGTAATTACCCGAAAACGCGAGGCCGCGCAGGATCCCCGGCAAAAACGTCAACTGCTGCCGGTAGCCGAGTTCCCAGCCCTGCACGATGGCGCTACCCGCGTTGGCGGAGGACAGCCGCGTGAACCCGGAGTACTCGCCATTGTAACCGTTGTCGGCACCCGACCCGATGGTGCCCGCGATGATGCCCGATACGATGTAATCGCGGATCTCCTTGCGGAACCAACCCACGGACAGGTTGCCCACCGGCTCGAAATAGTAGTCGAGCGAGGCGTCCCAGTTGCGGGCGGTCTGGGGCAGCAGGCTGGGATTGTTCGTGGTGACGGTTTGGTTGGTCTCGTTGACACTCTCGTTCGGCAGCAAGTTGGTCATCGCGGGGCGGCCAAAGCTGGTGGACCAGCTGAGACGCGCCTTGAGATTGGGGGTGAGATCGCGGGTGAGGTGCATGCTCGGGAAGGCCTTGGTGTAGCCACCCTCCAATTCACGCCGGGTGCCGGCATAGTCGCGTTGCGCCGAGCCCACCGGATCTGCCGCCTGCTGGGCGGCGGTGCTACCGACGCGCGCGCGGACCCAGCCCCAGCTCCCGGTGTCGGTGCGCTCGACCCGCACGCCACCGAGGAAACCGGTGCCGAAGGCGCGGCCTTGCGCCATCGCATAAGCGGCGGAAACGCGCTCGTTGGCCCCGCGGGTCCCGGTGAAACGCACCTGCTCGCGGTAATAGAGATCCTCACGCCACGCGGCGGCCTCGACCGGGGAGCGGGCCCGGATGAAGGCGGCGGCCTCCCATCGCGGCAGACGCAGGCCGGCCTTGCGCTCGGCCAGCGTGCGAATCGATGAATCCGCCGGCAGGCCCGAAGCGCCGACGTAGTTCCATCGGCGGGCCGCGCTTTCATCATCCGCGCGCGTTTCCCGCAGCTTGAATCCGGCCTTGAGTGAAAGTGGCTGCGCGGTCGGCAGCGTGAGGCGGGCGTCACCGAAGGCCTCACCCACCCCGATGTTGTTGCCGGTGTTCGCATTCACGAGACCCGCTGGGGCCGGGCGGTAGTTGGCAGGGTTGGTGAAATCCGGTCCTGCGGTCTGGATCAGCCGCGGGTAAAGGTCGGACGCGGTGCGGTCTAGAATCCAGCCCACTCCCGCCAGCCGATGGGTGAGCGTGGCCGCCTCGCCACCGTTGCCGGAGTTGATGCGGGTCTGGCTGTACCGCGCGCCCCAGTCGAGGTGCCAGCGCCCGAAGGTGTGCTCCGCCCCGGCGTCGATGTGCCGCAGGCGGTTCCAAGTGGTGACCATGCCGGCGGTGATCTCCACGATCGAGGCGGCGGCCGGACGGACCTCCGTGATGCGGTTCGTGTACCCCGGCAGGATACCGGCGGTGCCCGTCGTGCCGACAGTCTGGCTGGTGTAGGCGCGGAGCTCGTGAGTACGACGGTCGGAGACGTTGGTGTCGTTGTAGATCGCGTTGAGCCGGAGCCGGGTGGCGGCCGAGAGACGGTGCTCGGCCTTGAGGTTCAGGCTCCACTGCTTGCGGTTCGCGTAGAAATCGGTCGTGCGGTAGTCCCACAGGTACGCGGGCTCGCGCGTCGTGTTCTCGAAATCGCGCACGGTGGAAAAGTACGCGACGACGTTCTCGCTGTAGAAAAGATTGAGCGACACACCGAGGTTCCTTTCGCCGCCGGGCACATCGAAAACCTGCTGGTGGGCGACGTTGAAAACAGGATGCACGCGATGCCCCTCGCGGGCCGGGATCTGCTCGGTGAAGGACGGAGCGGTGCGCAGGTTGAGGCTGTAGGTCGTGCGCCTCGGCTCGCGCAGGCTCAACGGGGAGCGGCTCCGGAGGTTGAGCGTGCCGCCGAGGGAATCAGCGCCCTTGTCGGGCGTGTGGCCCTTGATGAGCTCGATCTGCTCCAGCATCGTGCCGCTGAAGTTGTTCAGCATGGTGTTGCGGGCCATGCCGCCCTGGCCGGTCAGAGGTCCACCGTCGAGCGTGACGGAATTCAGTCCCGGCCCCATGCCGCGGATCGTGAAGCCGGTGTAGGTGCCGCCATCGTCGGGATTACCGGCGATGCCCGGAAGACGGATCGCGACCTCGGCCGCGTTGAGGTTGGGCAGGTTGCCGAAGGAATCGGCGGCGACCACGTTGCGCACGTTATCCGCGTTGCGCTGCGCGGTGATCGCCGCGGCGTCGCCCTCGCGTTCACCGACCACCTTGAACTGGTCCATCCGGTAGATCGCGGTGGTGAGCTCGAAGTCCTGGCTCAACCGCCCGCCGGCCCCGAGGGCAACCGTCCGGCGCACGGCGTCGAGGCCGATGTAGGTCACAAGCATCTCGTGGCTCCCGGCGGGCACGCCGCCCAGCGCGTAGCGGCCGGTGTCGTCGGCCAGCGCGGCAAGGGCCAACGCGGGAATCTCGACCCGGGCGCCCGGCAGCAGGTTGCGCGTGGCAGCGTTGCTGACGCTGCCGGAGATCACTCCGGAGCCAGCGGTGACGGCGTGGCATGACAGGGCGCCGGCGAAGCACCAGGCGATCAGGAGGGGGAGACGAAGCGGAGTCATCGGCGGGAGCGCACCGGGGGACCGTGCTAGGCTCGACGGAGGCGGCGGGGTTATGATTTCGGGGCTTAGGCAGCCACCCGTGACGAGCGGCTGCCGACGTAGCTGACGGACCGGAACCGGAAGGCAAGCCGGCGGTCCGCGGAGCCAAAAACCCGGTGCCCGATCCGGGAATCTTCCGGGGCCCGCATGAAAATGCGGCAGCCCCGGAACAGCGTTATCCCGGGACGGCGACCGGCGGGAATCGCCCTCTACGGTCGCGCGTTAACCGAAATCAGAAACGACGCGTGAGCTCGAGGGTCCAGATCCGGCCCGGAAAGAGCGAGCCGTGGACCGAGGCGGAATAACCGATGGCGCCCGAGCTCATCGGGGGCTCGCGGTCCGTCAGGTTGGTCACACCGAAACGCACGCCGGTCTGGCGGAGCCAGCGGGGTGCCTGGGCGCCGAAGCGATGGCCGAGGAACGCGTTGTAGGTGAGCACATCGCTGATCACGTAACGGTACAGGAAGCGTCCGCTGTCGAACTGCTGCGAAACGTAGCGCGGACGTCCGAGCGACTCATAGGAGGCGGCGGTGATGGACGCGGAGTCGGCGAAACGCCCGATGTAGTAGCCGCTGAGTCCGGCGCTCCACGCGCCCTTGCGCCAATTGACGCTCGTCGTGCCGCGCCAGCGCGTGGCGCCCTCGACGTTCAGCCGCTCGATGAAATCGGGCGCCCGGCCGGGCACATCGCGCAACTGGTAGTTGCGGATGAGATAGGACCAGTCGGCGTTGAACGAGAACCGGCCGAAGCGTTCCGCGGGAATCTGGTATCCAACGCTGAGATCCAAGCCGCTGGCGTAGCCCTTGGCGAGGTTCTGGAACTGGATGCTGCGCGAGAGGATGTTGCCGACCACGGCGGCCTGCTGCGCCGCCGGCTTGCCGGCGTTGTAGGTCGCGAAAGCCGCGACGTCGGCCGCGGTGGGCGCGGTGCGCACGATCGCAGGGTCTCCCTTGTAGGCCGGCGTGCCCGAACCCACGTCGATCTGGGTGATAGTGCGGCCGGCGGCCAGCTGCGACTGGATGTACGCGTTGAGCTTGGTGGCGTCGCTGTTGAAAAGCTGCGCGTCCGAGTAGCTGCCGATCACGTTGGACTGGTCGATCTGCCAGTAGTCGGCCGTGACCGTGAGCCCCTTCACCAGCGGGACCTCGACGACCACGCCGGCGCTCTTGCCCACCGAGGTCACGGGCTGCAGGGCCAGGTTGCCGGTGGAGTACCGTTTCATGACGTAGGTCGCGTTGCCCACGGTCTGGTTGCGGTAGACGTCGGTCTGGCCCGGCGCGCTGTCGACGATGAAGCGGGTCGGGGCGTAGAGCGTGGGCAGGTTAGGCGCCGCGAACCCCTGGTTGTAGGAGGCGCGCACCATCATCCCGCGGTAAGGCTTCCAGTTCAGCCCGGCCTTCGGCCGCGTCGTGTTGCCGAAGTCGCTGTAGCGCTCGTGCCGGGCGGATCCGGTCAGCTCGAACGAGTGCAGGAGCGGCAGGCGATGGGTGGGCGCGACCAGCGGGATCACCACCTCGGCGTAGGCGCTGGAGACCTTCCGGTTGCCGGTGGAGTCGGGCGCGTAGGACGCGACCAGGTAGTCGTTGTCGTCGACGTTGAGGCCGACGCCGGGCGGGTTGCTGCCGACATAGGCCGGCCGCGTGTCTAGGAACTGCTCGCGCCGGTACTCGGCGCCGACCGCGGCGGAGGCGGTGTTGCCCCAGTAGCGCAGGACCGGGCCGCTCGCGCGCGCGTCGAGGCTCGCGATCGCGCTGAAGCCGTCGTGGCGCCAGACCTGCACGAACGAGTCGAGCACCGACTTCGGGTTGGAATACGGCTGGTCCGGCACAACGGCGTTGCCGGAGACACGGAACGTGACGCCGAAGGGATTGAACGCGGTGGCATCGGTGCGCTGGAGCGCCTGCTGGAAGAGGGACTCGCGGGCGCCGTTGTTGGAGACGTCGGACGTGTAGGCGCGGGTGTAAAGTGCGGCGCTCTCCCACGACCAGCCGCCGGGCAGCTTGCCGCGCAGACCGGCGACGCCGCGATAGACTCCGGAACGCACATTGATGTTCTCCGGCCCGACCTCACGCAGGAGAACGGAAACCATGGTGACGGCCTGGGGGTTGCCGGTGAGTCGCGGCGTGCCGTCGGCATTGGGCGCCCCGGTGGGGCTGTAGAAGCGGGATCCGTAGGGGTTGAAAGGGTTGTTCGCGTTCAGCGGCGCGAACTGGTCGGAGCCGGGGGCATTGAGCTGCACCGGCTGGCGGAGCAGGAACGCGCTCGAGTGGTAGATGGAGAAGTCGGCGAAGGCCGTGACGCGGTCGCCCAGATCGTACTCCAGGCCGGCGAACCAGTTGTGGCGGTCGGTCTTGTTGTGGCCGGTGTTCTGGTACTGGTTGATGTTGGTGAAGAACTCCGGGCTCGCCGCGCGGGCGGCCACGCTCGCGGTGGGGGAGGAGGTCGTGAACGTGAGGACCCCGTTGATCGGCCGCAGGAAGTTGGCGGCGGTCGAGGAGCCGATGCGGAAGGACGGGTAGACGCTCACGCTGGAACGCCCGTCGAACGATCCGCCGAGGGCGTTGAAGCCGGCCGGCGCCCGCGCGGTGCGGTTGGCGTCGCGCGTGAACGCCCGGTCGCGGTACGCGATCTCGTCGCGCCAGAAGTAATCGAGGGTGAGCAGCAGGCGGCCCTTCCCGCCCGCGAAGTCACGGCCGTGCGTGAGCGTGACCTGCAGGTTCTCCCCGCCGCCGTGCTCGGGCGCGCCGAAGCGGGTGCGGACGTCGGTGCCGCGGAAATCGCGCCGCGTGATGTAGTTGATCACGCCCGCGACGGCGTCGGAGCCGTAAATCGAGGATGCGCCGTCGCGCAGGACGTCGATGCGTTCGAGGCCCTGGGTGGGGAGCTGGTTCACGTTCGCGTAGAACGCGGGCACGCCGCCGTCGTTCGAGGTGATCGGATGGGGGGCGATGCGGCGGCCGTTGAGGAGCACCAAGGTGTTGCCGGCGCCGATGCCCCGGAGGTTGACGTTGGCGTTGTCACCGCGGGAGTTGGCGCCGCCGTTCTGGGACTCGTTGAGCGGGACGTTGGTAATCTGGGGCAGCGCGGTGAGCATCTCGACCGGCGTGAGGGCGTTGCGCACCTCCATCGCCTCGAGGTTGACCACCGTGACCGGAAGCACGTTCTCCTGGTCGAGCCGCTTGAAGTTGGAGCCGGTGACCGTGAAGGCCTCGAGTTTCACGGTATCGCCCGGCTTCGCCGGGGTCGCGGGGCTGCCGGTCGACACCGCCTGCGCGAAAGCGGAGACGGCGCATCCAAACGGCAGCAGCAGGAGCGGAACGGAACGACGGAGGGTCAGGTGCATGGTGAGGAAAGGGCGCAACCCGGCAGGCGGGCCGGCGGGACGCGCAAGCCATGGTGGTCGGCCGCTTCCAAGTCGACCGAAATACCCGCTCCGTCGTGAGGTTTTCGCCCGTGCCTTGCATCCACCGGGTGTGCGGTTCTTGATTCGCCACGACTCAATTTCCATGAACGCATCACTCCGGATTCTCGGTCTTCTGGCGGCCTTGCTGCTTGTCGTTTCCAGCCGGTCGCTCTGCGGCCAGGATGAATCGCAGCTCGCGGCCCTCGCCCAGGCCGGGGACTTCACCCGCGCGCGCATCCTGATAGCCCAGCTCATCGAACGGGAACCGCGCGAACCCCGCCACCGCTACAACCTCGCCTGCGCCGAGGCACGACTCGGCTTCCGTGAGCTGGCCCTCGACGCGCTGGAAACGTCGGTGCGGTTGGGCTTCAAGGACCGCGAACTGCTCCTCTCCGATGAAGACCTGACCACGCTGCGCGCGCTACCCCGCTTCCAAGCCATCGCCGCCCGCGTTCCCGCGACCCAACCTCCGGCCCCCGTGCCAGCCGCACCCGCGCCAACCAAGGCCCCGGCCAGACCTGCCGCTCGCCCAGCCGCTCCCGCCGCCGCTCAGGCCGTCGTGGCACCGATACCTCCCCGGATCACGCCCGCCGGCCCGGAAGGGCTCTTCTTCATGACCCGGTTCTGGATGGCCACCGGCAGTCTGGAGCAAATCCTGTGGTACTTCACCACCGACGGCAGGGTCTTCGACTCGCCCGGCGGCGCCTTCACACCCGAGCAACTCGAACGCGACTCGCGCCGCCACGGCCGCCGGTCGCTGGCCAACAAGAAAATGGCCGTGAAGTGGTCGGACGGGAAGGTGACCGAGTCGAACTTCGAGGTGGACTCCTCCGGGACTGGTTTCGGCTGGGACGGGGGCGGTTTCAGCGCGGTCGCGAAACCGGATTGGAGTAAAGTCTCCGGATTCTTCGAAGGCGGGGCGTCTTACTCCCATTCCTCCGGGCGCGGCTCCTCCATTTCCGGCCTAACCCTGCGGCCGGACGGCACCTTCACCTTGAGCCGCAGCTCATCTTTCCGGTCGGAAAACTCGACCTCCGTCGCGACCGCCGGCAGCGTGGCCGCTCCCTTGGAAGGAAGATGGAAAGGCGAAGGCTACGAGTTGACCCTCACCTTCGCGGACGGACGGATCGAGCGCCACGTCTCTTTCCCCACACCCGATGCGCGTGACGCGAGCAAAGTCGGCATGCTCTTTTTCAACGGCTCAATGCACCTCGCGAAGAATCGCTGAGCGGGCCTCGTCCGGCGGGCGGCGGTCGAGCCCGCGGTCGTTATCTTGCGGCAGGGCGGGCCGGACTTGAAACGGCGGAGGGGGCGAGCGCATGCTCACCAGATCCCGTTTTGTTTTCCCCATGAAGCACCCTACCCTGCCCCGCCCCGCCGCTCTCGTTTTTATTCTCTGCCTGGTCACGGCCTGGGCAAACGCCGCTGACGCCGTGCTCTCGGGCCAGGTCAGCAACGCCGCCACGCGCGCGTTTCTCGAGGGCGCCACCGTGTCCGTCGCCGGCACCACGCGCTCGGCGGTGACGGACCGCGAGGGGCGGTTCGAGCTCGCTTTGCCCGCCGGCACAGAAGTCACGGTGGTGGCCGGCTTCACCGGACTCGACCCCCAGCGCGCCGCGGTGCGCGCCTCCGATGGGCAGCGCGTCACCCGCGACTTCGCTCTCACCGCCGAGGTCTACCGCCTCGACAAGTTCACCGTGGCCGGGGAACGCGAGGGCACGGCCCTGGCCGAAACCCTTCAACGGCAGGCGCCCAACGTGAAGGCCATCGTTTCCTCCGACACCTTCGGTAACGTCGCCGACGGCAATGTCGGCGATCTGCTGCAGCGCATCGCGGGGATAACCGCCAACTACAACGGCCACGATGTGCGCCAGGTGAGCATCCGGGGAGTGGGTCCAGACCTCAACGCGGTGACGATGGACGGGATGCAGGTGGCCAGCGCGCAGTCCGCCAACGGCGGCCGCGCCTTCGAGTTCGACCAGGCATCGCTCGGCAACATCGAGACGATCGAGGTGACCAAGGCGCCGACGCCCGACATGGACGGCGCGTCGATTGGCGGCAGTGTGAACCTTGTGACGAAGAGCGCCTTCGACCGAGCCGTGCCGCGCGTCTTCACCTACACGGTGGGCTTCATCACGCGTCCGACCTACAAGGCCTCCGCGCCCACCTGGAAGGCGCCGGTCGAGGGTTTCGGTCCGTCGCTCAACTTCAGCTACTCCGATGTCTACGGAGAGAAGCGGAACATCGGTATCACCCTCACCGGCACCGTGCACAGCCAACCCGGGGCAGGCTCCACCACCCTGCAGTCATTCGAGCGCCGCAATGATCCCGGGAGCGCCTACAACTTCTCCATGGGCCGCCGCGTCGAAAACGCCACCCGCTCCCGCGTCGCCAGCGGACTCAAGGTGGACTACCGCTGGAGCCCCCGCACGACCGTCTCCGTCAGCCTCTCCTATAACTACTATTTCGAGAACCCCGACACGCGCCTGAGCACCCTGTCGACCGTCGGCGTGCCCACCGCCGCGACCCCGAGCGTGCTTGCCACGGTGGACGCCGCCGGCCGTCGCACCGGCGGCGGCTACATCCATCCGAATTACGCGGATAACATCACGCGCGTCTTCGCTCACCCCACGCTTTCCACCAACGCGATTTCGGTGAACGCGTGGGACAACTCGGGCCGCACCTACCTGTTTCAACCGATGGTGCGCCACCGTTTCGACGGTCTCACGCTCGACTACAGCGCCTCCTACTCCAACGCCGGCGCTTACAACGGCGTACCGCAGAACGTCGTCAGCCTGCGCCTCGGCGGCATCGGCTGGACCGTCGATCGTTCGCGCGACGGCAAGAACCCGGTCGTGCGCCAGACCGAGGGGCCCGACATGTACGATCTCAACCACTACGGCGCGCTGCAGATCACGCAGAACGACAAGCGCAGCACGGACGAGGTGGTTGCCGCGAAACTCGACCTAAAAAAGGACCTGCGCACCGCCGTGCCCGCGTTCGTGAAGACCGGCTTCAATGTGAAGCGCCAGCAGCGCGATCTCTGGGGCTATAACCGTCGCTGGAGCTGGACCGGGCCCGACGGCGTGCTCGGCAACGCCGACGACAACACCGGCATCGGGCAGTTCACCGATGTCACGGGCTACCACCGCAAGGATGAACAAAAGGCCTACGGCGGCCGCGGCGGCGCGCCGGTCTGGCCCAACCCCTACGGTCTGGCCCGCCATCTGGCGGAGAACCCGCGCTACTGGCGCGAGGATGTCGCCTTCGGCGCGCCGACCGCGCTGCAAGCCCTCAAGTTCGTCGAGGAGCGCATCGCCGCGGCCTACTTGCTCGGCCAGGCCCGCCTCGGAGCGTGGTCGCTGCTCTCCGGCGCGCGCCTCGAGGACACCCGCGTGGCCGGCGAGGGTCCGCTCAATTACATCTCACCCGCGGAGAAAGCGCGCCGCGCCGCCTGGACCGGCCCGCTCACCGATGCCGAGATCATCCGCCGCGCCGGGGCGCAGTACGGTGCACGCATGACCAACGAGGGCCGCTACCGCGTCGTGCTGCCCGGGGTGCATCTCCGTTACGAGCCGCTCCCCAACCTTGTCACCCGCGCCAGCTGGTCGACGGGGGTCGGCCGCCCGGGCTTCGGCTCCATCATCCCCAACGACCAGGTGAACGACGACACGATGCGGGTCACCTCCAGCAACCCCAACCTGGGCCCCCAACGAGCCGACAATTACGACCTCACCGCCGAGTATTACTTCCGTCCGCAGGGCATGCTTTCGATCGGCGCCTTCCGGAAGGATATCCGGGATTACATCTACACCGACAGCAGCCAGATCATCGGCAACGGCCAGGACAACGGCTTCGACGGCCTGTACGCCGGCTACACGCTCACGACCCAGCGCAACGGGGGTTCCGCGCGCATCGACGGCCTCGAGTTCAGCTACCAGCAGCAACTCACGTTCCTGCCGGGCTGGGCGAAAGGCTTCGGTCTCAGCGCCAATTACACCACGCTGCGGACCGAGGGTAATTACGGCGGCGCCACCGTGCTCACCAACAACAGCCTGCCCGGTTTCGTGAACAAGTCGGGCAACCTCGGGCTGAACTACCGCGGCCGCGGCCTCGACCTGCGCCTCCAGGCGATCTACCGCGGAAACTATCTCGTGGCCAACTCCGCGACCCCCGCCCTCGTCCAGTATCAGAAGGAAAAGATCACGTGGGTCTGGAAGTCGCGTTACGCCATCACGCGCCACGCCAGCCTGTTCCTCGACCTCGACAACCTGTTCTCGGTCGATCTCGACACCGTCTACGCCGCCTACCCCGACCGGGTGATCAACAACCGGAAATTCCCGTTGAAGATCGTCGCCGGCATCACCGGCCGGTTCTGAGTACCGCGGGCTACGCCGCTGCGGGCGGGCTCCGGGTGGCAGGCGGGACGTGGCACCGGCGCGCCGCGCGCGAACGGCCCGGGGAGCCGGATGCCGGCGCCGGGATTACCCGCGCTGCAGCACGTCGTTGCCTTCGGCCTTGAACCCGCTTCGTTCCCACCAGCGTCCGAATCATTCCCCCCTAAACCCGATCCCCATGACGACCCGTCGTTCGTTCATCAAATCGTCCACCCTCGCGAGCACGCTCGCGTTTCCCGCGGTGCTCCGCGCCCAACCCGCCGGCACCCCTGCCCCGAACCAGCGCCTCAACGTGGCCATCATCGGTGCGGGCGGCCGCGGCGGCGCGGCGGTGCAGGGCATGAAGGACGAGAACATCGTGGCGATCTGCGACGTCGACGAGGGCCGCTGCGACACGTCGCTGAAGTCCTTCCGCGATAAATACCCCGAGGAAGCCGCGCGCCATGAGTCGGCGGCGCGTTTCAACGATTACCGGAAGATGTTCGATCGGATGGGGAACAAGATCGACGCCGTCACGATCTCGACCCCCGACCACATGCACTTTCCCGCCGCGATGGCGGCGATGTCGCTAGGCAAGCACGTCTACGTCGAGAAGCCGATGACCCACACGGTCTGGGAGGCCCGGCAGCTCACCGAAAAGGCGCGGGAGAAGAAGGTCGTCACCCAGATGGGCAACCAAGGTCACGCCGACGAAGGCTGCCGCATCCTCAAGGAATGGGTCGAGGCCGGCGTGCTCGGCGAGGTGAGGGAGATCGTGAGCTGGACCAATCGTCCCTTCTACCCGCCCTGGCGCGAGCCGATCGGCACGTTCAAGAAGCCCGATCACTCGAAATTCATCCCGGTGGTGCCAAAGGGCGTGAACTGGGACGCATGGCTCGGCGTCGCGAAGGAGCGCGCCTACGATCCCGCCTACATGCCGTGGAAATGGCGCGGCTGGTGGGATTTCGGCACCGGCCCGTTCGGCGATGTCGCCTGCCACATCATGGACGGCGCCTACTGGGCCCTGAACCTCGGCGCGCCGACCGCGGTCGAGGCGATGTCAACCCAGGCCACCGAGGACGCCTGCCCTCTCGCCTCCGTGGTCACGAATTACTTCCCCGCGCGCGGCAACCTGCCGCCCGTGAAGTACACGTGGTCCGACGGCGGCCTGATGCCTCCCCTGCCGAAGGAATTGGAGCTCGGCCGCGACCTCAACAGCGAGGCCGGCACGATCCTCTTCGGCAGCAAGGCGACGGTGCTCTGCAGCTTCTATTACGAGACGGTGCGCATCATTCCGGAAATTCGGATGAAGGAAATAGCGCCCAGCCTGCCGCCGAAGACCATCCCACGCGTGAAGGGCGGGCCGTTCGCCGAGTGGCTGCTCGGCTGCAAGGGCGGCCCGAAACCCGGCTCCAACTTCGAGTACTCCGGGCCCTTTACCGAGGCCGTGCTGCTCGCCAACGTCGCCATCCGCTCCCGCCGTCGCATCGAGTGGGACTCGAAGGCGATGAAGGTCACCAACAACCCCGATGCGAATCAGTTTGTGACCAAGGAATACCGCCCCGGCTGGTTCTGACCGCCGCGGACGCTTCGGAGACCAGGGCGGGCCATCGTGCCCGCTCTTTTTATTTCCCGAACAAAGAGATCAGACTTTGGGACACGGAGTTCACCGAGGTCCGATCCGAAGGCACGGAGCCAGAGCACCACGACGGGTTTCGAAAATGCCCCACGCCCTTGGAAAGCCGGGCATCGGCAGATTTTTTCAGATGACAGGCACGGGGGAACAAACTCATCCGTGTCGATCCGTGTTCATCGGTGGTTAAAAAAATCCGGGGTACCGAATAGCCTTCGGCGGCACCTTCCTCCGCATGGTCCGCGGCGGGCGGCCGCGGCTACAGCGTGGCCGCCTGGGTCGCCGGTTTTCCCCCGCCGGATAGCTTGAGCCGTGACGCGGGACGAAGGCGGGGCACCCGAAAAACAGCGTGGGCGGGGTGTCGCCACCCCGCCCACGAAGAAAACCCATCCGACCAGACGGCGCTCAGAAGCGCCCGTTGATGCCGACGTTGATCGTCACGAAGTTATAGTTGATCGTCGACGGCTGGTTGCGGAAGCCGCGGTAGATCTCTTGGTACGCGTTGAGGAGGTTGGAGACGTCGAGCGTGAGCTGGGCCGTGGGACGCAGCTGGTAAGCGACGCCGACGTTCAGCGTGTCGAACGAGGCGCGCCAGCGGTTGCGGCCGACGGTGGCGGCCGAGTACTCGACGATGTAGTCGCTCGTCCAGTTGTAGAGGAGACGCGTGCTGAACTTCTTGTAGCGCCAGGAGAGCATCGCGTTGGCGGCCTTCGGGATGAAGCCGACGACCTCGCGGCCGGTGATGTTGGTGGTGCTGCCAAAGTCCCCCCGCGTCTGGATCATTGTGTAGTTCAAGGAGCCGCTCAGGCCCTTGAGCAGGCCGGGCAGCGAGGTGAACTGCTGCTGGTAGCTGAACTCCCAGCCCTGCACGACAGCGGTGCCGGCGTTCGCGGAGGTAAACAGGTTGAACCCGGCGTACTCGCCGTTGAAACCGTTATCCGTCCCGCTCGCCACGGTGCCGATGTTGATGTTGCGAACGATGTAGTCGGCGATCGTCTTGTGGAAGAAGCCGACCGAGAAGTTACCGACCGGCTCGAAGTAGTAGTCAATGGAAGCGTCCCAGTTGCGCGCGTTCTGCGGGAGCAGCGCGGCGTTGTTAATCGTGAGGGTGCTGGCGGTCTCGTTCACCGACTCGCTGGGGAGGAGCTCGCCGTAGCCCGGGCGGCCGAAGCTGGTGGACCAGGCGAGGCGGGCCTTCAGGTTGGGCGTGATATCGTGCGTCAGGTGCACGCTCGGGAACGCCTTGGTGTAAGAGCCATCGATCGTGCGCCTGGTGTTCGCGTAGTCGCGGGTCACGGCGCCGAGCGGGTCAGCCTGCTGCTGGGCGCTGGTGCTGCCGACGCGGGCACGGACCCAGCCACGGCCGACGTCCTCGGTGTTCTCGACGCGGACACCCCCGAGGAAGCCGCTGCGTCCGAGGAAGCCCTCGCGCCCGAGCTTGCCCTGCGCCATGAAGTAGCCGGCGGTGACAGTCTCGGTGATGTCGCGGGCCCCGGTGTAGGCCTGCTGGAGGCGGTAGTACTCATCCTCCCGCCAGAGCGTCGGGTCGACGGGCCGGCGGTTGTTGATGTACATCGAGGACGTCCACTGGGGCATCATCCGGCCGGTCTTGACCTGGTCGAAGGTGACGAGGCCCGGGTCGGGGGCGAGGGGTCCAGTGCCGAGGTAGTTGTAGCGGCGGCTGTTGCTCAAGGTCTGGGCGAGGGTCTCGCGCCACTGGCCGCCGACCTTGACGGCGAGCGGGACGGCGGTGGGCAGCTTGTAGAGCGCGTTGAAGCGGAGGTCGCGGACGCGCTGGTCGTTTTGGCCGTCGCTACTCTGGAGGGCGCCGGTGGGGCGGTAGTTCGAGGGATCGGTGAAGTCTAGACCGCCGTTGGGGAGGAACTTCGGGTGCAGCTCGGACTGAGTGCGGTCGAGGATCCAGCCGGTTCCGGCGATGCGCATCGTAAGCTCCCCGCCCTGGCCGTTGCCGTTGTTGAGGTTGTTGCGGGCGTAAGTCGCGGCGTAGTCGAGCTGCAGCGGGCCGAAGTCCTGCTCGGCGGTGAAGTCGAGGCGGCGCTGGCGGGTGTTGTAGTTGTTCGGCCCGCGGTTCTGCATCTCGATCAGGGACTGCGGCACGGGGCGGATGACCGTTATTTTGTCGGTCCAGCCCGGGACGACGCTCGTCGTGGCGTTCGGGACGGTATTCTGGTTCTGGCTGCTGTAGGCCCGGGTGATGTACCGGCGGCGGAAGGCCTCGTAGTTGTCGTTCGCGGTGGCGTTGAGCGAGACGCGGGTGCTGGCGGAGACGCGGTAGTCGGTCTTGATGCTCAGGCTGACCTGCTTGCGGTTGTTGTAATTGTCGAAGGTCTGGTAGCTCCAGACGTAGGCGGGTTGCGCGGTCGTGTTCTGGTAATCCCGGTCGGTCTGGAAGAAGCCGACGGCGTTCTCAGAGTAGAAGGCGTTGACGCTCACGCCAAGGTTGCGGCTGCCGCCGAAGACGTCGAAGAGCTCCTGGTAGCTGAAGTTCAGCATCGGGTGCGCCGGATGGTCCTCGCGCTGCGGGATCTGCTCGAAGCCGAGAAAAGACGGCGCGATGCGGGCCGAGAGGCTGTAGGTCAGCCGGCGGCGCTCCTTCATGCTGAGGGAGGAGCGGGTCTTGAGGTTCACCGTGCCACCGAGGGAGTCCGCGTTGCGGTCCGGACGGTGACCCTTGGTAAGCTCCAGCTGGTCAAACAAGGCGCCGGAGATGCTCTGCATCTCGAAGGCGCGGCTGGTGCCCAGCGGGGTGACCAGGCCGCCGTCGATCGTGACGGTGTTCAGGCCCGCGGGCATCCCGCGGATGTTGAAGTTGTAGGCGAGGCCCTCGTCCGTCGGGGAGCCGGCGACGCCCGGGAGGCGCATCAGCACCTCGCCCGCGCTCATGTTGGGCAAGTTGCCGAAGGAGTCCATCGACACGACGTTCATCGTGTTGGGGGCGTTGCGCTGCGCGGTGATCGCGGCCGCGCCGCCCTCGCGCTCACCGGTGACCTTGAAGGCGTCCATCTTGTAGATGCCCGTGGTCAGATCGAAGTCGCGCGTCGCCCGCTGTCCCGCCGCGACCGCCACTTGCGCGCGAACCGTGTCGAGACCGATGTAGCTCACGACGACTTCGTGCGTGCCGGCGGATACCCCCGAGAGCACGTACCGGCCCGTTTCGTCGACCAGCGTGGACAGCCCGAGCGCGGGAATCTCGACCTTGGCTCCCTGCAGCAGGTTGCCGGTGGCCTGGTTGCTGACGGCGCCGCTGACGGCGCCGGCGGAATCGGCCGCTCGCAGCGGAATCAACGAGCAGAAAACCAGCGTGGCGAAACAGGCCGCCCGAAGGAGGGCCTGGAGTGGGCGTAACGCATCGTGACGAGTAGTCGTGGTTCGCATCGGGGTAGGTGATAAAAAAGTGGGGGGCGCCTTGCAGCAGAAACGAAGCAGGTCGCCGCGCGGGGTTGGGCTGGGCAGGGCGAGAGCAGACGCAACCGTCGCCTCTGGACAAGCAGAAATCCATGCCGCCTGCCGCAACCGAGGCCGTCTCGTGAACTTCCTTCCAGACACGCGCGAGCCCGTTGCATCCGCATTTCGAAACAGCGGGGATGGCGTGGACCATCAGGGGGTGTACCGAACCTCGGAGGCGTGCGGGAAACCGCGCGGATGTCAGAATTTCGAGCCTCGCAAAAAAACGGACCCGCCTTCCATCCTCGACCTAGGCGTCAAACCTCTACCCCCCTGGAGACGCGGTCGCACCCCACCCCGGCCAACCCGCGGCTGCAGCCATCGTTGAAATCATGAAAAACTTCCCAACTCTGCTCCTAGCCGTCGCCACCCTGCTCGGCGGCATCCTGTCCGCCCAACCGGCGCCGGGAGTAGTCACCGGACGGATCTTCAACCCGTCCTCGGGTGAGTACGTGCGCAACGCGCAAGTACGTCTCGAGGGTACCGCGGTAACCGCGACTTCCGAGGCTGGCGGCGAGTTCCGGCTTTACCCGGTCCCACCCGGGCCGGCGACCGTCGTGGTCACCTACACCGGCTACCGCGACGCCACCGCCACGGTCACGGTCGGCGCCGGCGCGACCGTCACACAGGACTTCAACCTCGAAAGCACCCTGCTGCCCGCCGCGACCGCCGGCTCGGTGGTCAAACTAAACGCTTTCACCGTCTCCACCGAGCGTGAGGGCGCCGCGAAGGCCATCATGGACCAACGCAATTCCATGAATATCACGAATACCGTCGCTTCCGACACTTTCGGGGACAACGCCGAGGGCAACGTCGGCGAGTTCCTGAAGCACCTGCCGGGCGTAGAGCTGGATCTGTTCTACGGCGAGGTGCGCACGGTGCGCCTCGGCGGACTCGGCTCCGAGTACACCTCGGTCACGATGGATGGCATCGCGCTCGCGAGCGTTGACGCCAACAACAGCGGCTCGGGGGCCGCCCGCTCCTTCACCATGGAGATGGCCTCGCTCAACTCCATGGAGTCGATCGAGGTCTCGAAGACCATCAGCGCCGACGTCGACGCCAACGCGCCCGCGGGCACGATCAACCTGCGCACCAAGCGCGCCTTCGACCGTGCGGGGCGCCGCGTCTCCTTCCAGGCCAATATCAACGCCCACTCGGAGGAACTCAACCTGGGCAGCCGCCTCGGTCCCGACGAGGATCGCGCGACCCGCAAACTCCGGCCTGGCGGCATCCTCGAGTACTCCGACGTCTTTCTGAACAAACGGCTCGGGGTCGTCCTGAACATCAGCGAGTCGAACGTGTACCAGGAAGCGCTGATCACCTCGCAGGGCTACAACGCGACCCCCACCGCGGCCGATCCGCGGCCACTTGTTCCCACGACGCTCAACTTCCAATGGGCGCCGCGCTTCAACAAGCGTTTCGCGACCACGCTCACCGCCGACTACCGTTTCTCGAGCGAGTTCAACGCGGGTCTAGGCATCGTCTACAATTACGCCGACCTCTGGACGCCGCAGCGCACCACGATCTTCAACGCGAGCACCCGCACCGCGGTCGTCGGCGCCGATCCGCTCCTGGGCTTCACCTCCGCTCCGACCGGCACCGTGCAGGTCAACCCGGTCGCGGTCTCGAAGATGGGCGAGACCTTCACCCTGTTGCCCCGCGTCGCCTACAAGCGCGGCGGTCTCGAGGTGGAGGGCAAATTCGCGTACTCCGACTCGACCAGTTGGTATGATCCGCTCGGCCGCCGGAACTCGATCCGCGACACGAACTCGCCGACCGCCGGCAACGTAACGTTCCGTGCGCAGCGCTCCTCCCCCACCTCGGTCGACTGGCAATTCACGCAGGTCGCCGGCCCGGACATCGCGAACGGCGCGAGCTTCAGCAATCCGAGCGTTACCGTGAACGACGGCCGCTTTGGTCGCACCATCCTCTTCAGCGGCGAGGTCAACGCCACCCTCAAGACGCTGAAGGCGCTTCCGATCATCTGGAAAAGCGGAGTGAAGACCCGCCAGCAGATCCAGAAGTTCGAGGACGACCAGCTGGCGAAGCGCTTCGATTACGTCGGCGGTCCCGCCATCGGGGCATGGGCTCCGTACCGTTCGCCCTGGGAGTACGACCTCGGCATGAACGGGGGCTCCATCCGCTCGTCCTCCGGCGCCAACGTCTTCATGCCCAACCTGCGCGCGCTGGCCGATCTCTACGCGGCGAAGCCCGGCGACTTCCGCCAAAACTGGGGCAGCAACGCCGATAACTTCTACGAATCCTACGTCGCCCGCCGCCGTCGCTACTACGAGCGCATCGACGCCGGATTCCTGATGGGCACGGCCTCCCTCCGGGGGCTCACGGCCCGCGCCGGCCTGCGCTGGGAGGAAACGACGACGGAGGCCAACGAGGCCGACACCCGCACACCCGCGGAACTGCGCGCCGCGGGCTTCCCGGTCAACGCGGCCGGCCGCGCCACCACCATCCCGGGCCTCCAGTACCAGTTCCTGTCCCAACCCCGCGTCAACCGGACCGGCAGCTACGACAACCTCTTCCCGAGCGCCTCGCTCAAGTACGGCCTCCGGCGCAACCTCGACCTTCACTTCGGCTACAGCTCCACCATCCGCCGCCCCTCCTACGTGAACCTGTCCGGTGTCTGGATCGTCAACGACACGGCCCTCACCGTCACCGCCCCCAACCCGCGCCTGAAGCCGGAGACGTCCGACAACTACGCCGCGCGCGTCGCCTATTATTTCGAGCCGGTGGGCCAGCTCGCCGCCACGTTCACCGAACGCCGCGTCGAGAACCTGTTCATCACCGACCGTCTTTCCGCGGAGGAGTTCGGCTACGCGGGTGACCCCGAGTTCGGCAATTACGAGTTCATCACCTTCGAGAACGGCACCGGCCGCATTCGGATCCGCAGCATGGAGCTGGAGTACAACCAGAGCCTCGCGGCCCTTGGTTCGCTATTCCGCCGGCTCTCCGTCCGCGCCTCCTACACCCGGCTCTACGCGGAGGTACCGCGCGCCAACCTCACCCCTCACCTCGCCAGCGGCGGCGTGAACTACACCTACAACCGCCTGAACCTGTACGCGAACTGGAACTGGTCCGACGATGTGAACACGAACGTCGCCGGCACGACCTACCGCCGGCACCGCACCAACCTCGACGCCGGCGGCGGCTGGCGCCTGAACAACACGTACTCGGTCTCGGTGAGCGTCCGCAACGTGCTCGATACGCCCTATATCAACATGCAGCGCTTCGCCACAGGCCCCACGGCGCTCACCCGCCACGAGACCGTCGGGCAGTCGTGGACCGTCGCGCTGAAGGGCAACTTCTGAGGCACGCCACCGCGCGCCGGCGTTTGACGCCCTACGGTTCCTTGGAAAGTTGGCGGGACCGGGGTGCCGCCCCGCTTTTCTCCCACCGCCCCGCCCCATGAAGGAAAACTCCTCCCGCCGCTCGTTCCTGCTCCGCTCCGCCGCCGCTGCGGCCGCCGCCACCGCGGCCGTCACGTCC
>JACCDP010845216.1_pt1 | contig 34101 bp, 21 predicted proteins | sample 7445841 | NCBI WGS metagenome assembly JACCDP01 (sample SAMN15323441, study PRJNA562643) | freshwater metagenome | isolation source: river surface water | place: USA:Blue River Watershed | collected 2017-08-17 | reverse complement strand
AGAGAACGGCAACATCCCTTGACTTAGCTCTGCCTAGCCTTGTTTGTTGAACTTCTGGTACGGATGGTGCACCAACTGCAACCGCATATACGCCTTCAATGAAAGAACTACTCCACAGCTCTTTACTTTTGTAAATGCCTAATGCGCCCTTTGAGTCTGTAAAATGTATGTATACTTGTTTAGCTTGTTTCATACTTTGCTTTTATAATTACATATATGGCTAGAAATAAAAAACAGCAAATACCAGTTATTAATACACCGCAAGAAGATTACGGGAATGGAGAAACTAAGTTTACTCCAGAAGACACTACACATATTGATCAAAAGATTATAAAACAAGTTGCAAACTTTACTGAATTATTGGATGGAATAAGTTCAGTAGAAGAAAAGACAAAACATTTGTGGCGTCAAATATATGAAAATGCGGTGCAAGATCGTAAGAATGCTTATATTATGTGGATAGACCTTTACGGTTATGTTCATTCTAATCCTAATGAGCACGCTATTCATGGTCAAAACTTAGCTCGTTATATGGAAAGAATGAGTAAAGCAAATGATCAAATATTAAAGTTAACTGAGTTAGTTTCAAAAGCCAGTGAAGAAGATTTGGATGAGATGATGTCAGAAGATGATATTTATGAACGAATTCAAAAAACTACAACTGGTCTTAAACAATGAAACAGAACAACATTTATATAAAACAACTTTTTGAAAATATGAATGAGGGTGGTCTTGGTGGCCATATGTCCCATTTGTATGAAGATCAAGAGTTAACTTTTGGAGAAATAAAAGCTGTTTTTCATCAAGCTACTAAAGGCAAATTAGAAAGTGTTACAGAAAAGTTAGATGGTCAAAATATATTTTTTACATTTGAACCCTCTACCGGTTTAAGATTTGCTAGAAATATCGGGAACATAAAGACTGGCGGCATGGGTGCTGATGAAGTTGAAAGTCGTTGGGCAGATAAACCAAATGTTGCTGCTGCATTTACTAAAGCATATAAAATAATGTCTGCTGCTATAGCTGCTATATCTGCTACCGAAAGAAAAAAAATATTTAATGATGGGAAGATTTGGTATTCGGCAGAGATTGTTGGAACATTAAATCCAAATGTAATTAACTACGATCAAGATGCTGTTATATTTCATGAAAGTGGAACCGTATATGATGAAAACGGTCAACCCTTAACAATAGATACTTCAAAAAACTTTGCCAGATTAGTTTCTTCTGTTAACCGAATGCAGTTAGCAATAAAGAATTCTGGATGGAAAGTATTGAGCCCAGTTATGGTTCCTCTACAAAAGCTTTCTAATGATGAGCCACTAGAAGAAGCACTTAACGGTCTTAACGAATTAATGAATAAATATAGCATGAGCAATGATAACACTCTTAATGACATGTTTGTAGAAAAACTCATGTCTGAAGATATGGCAAAACTCGTTGCTGATGAAAATACAAAACAATATTTAGCCGAGTTAATAGGCGATTTTAATGCAACGATAACTTCTAAAAAGCCTATTTTGAAAGATTTAATTAGTGAAGGTTTGTTGCAGCAAGCTGATCTTCCGGTTGTATTGAATCTTATTAGAAATGCACCAAAACTATATTCTAATACTGTAGAGCCAATAAGAAATATCATTACAAGCTTTGCTATATCTGTATTACAGGGCGTTCAAAGTTATCTAATATTGAACCCAAATGAAGAAGTTAAAAGATTAAAAGACGAAGTTCAATCGGCTATAGAACATATACGTAGTTCTGGTGGAGAACACCAGAATCAGATTCTCGATAGCGAACTTAGTCGTCTTCGATCTTTAGATCGTATTACCAGTTCTATGGAAGGAATAGCTTTCAAATATAATGGTAAGTTATATAAGTTAACTGGTGCTTTTGCACCTATCAATCAGATATTGGGCATTAAGAAGTACGGAATGTAATGGCTATAACAGGAAAAGGATTTTTAAGAAGTTTAAGTGGTGGTCAGGGGATTACTGGTGCAGCTATTGCAGATTCCTTTTCTACAACGCAAACTCCAATATTACAAAGAGCTGTTGTTGTTGATATTATTGTTGATCCAACACGTCTTACAGACGAATATAAACAAGTATTGATCGATACCGTCAATAATCCAGATTTAGTTGAATTAATGACTGTTAATACAATTATTGCGAAAATAGTTTCAAATGGAAGTGGTAATTCTGCATCAACAAATACGATATTGTTTCCATTTTATTCATCACATATGATGATGCCAATATCGCCTGGTGAGCATGTATATGTTATTTATGAGGATCCAGTTGGAAATGGAATATCGGTGGGTTATTGGTTAACTAGGGTACCTACATATGGAACAATAGAAGATCCAAATTATACACACAATGATCGTAGATTTGATCCTGCTAATAATTTGCAATCATATAGCACCAGAGAAGAAGCGGAAAGAGATGTTTCAACGGGTCCAGAAGATTTTCCAAATGGCGGAAATACAATTGATTCACTAACATTACCACCAGTTGAAAATGATGCTACAGAAAATCCTTATAATCTTTTGTTTAATCAAGCACCATCAACAGTTTTTATAACTCCGGAACCGGTACCAAGATGGAAAAAAAGACCTCAAGAATTAATATTGCAAGGTGCAAATAATTCTTTGATAATGTTAGGAGAAGATAGGAATGGCAGTATTGATGGAGCAATACAAACAAATCCTATTGATATAACAAAAACTGGTGGAACACCGAGACAAGCCGGAGCTATTGATTTGGTGACAGGTCGAGGTCGTTATCTTTTGGCTGCTGGAAGAAATCCAAAAGGCGGTGATCCCGCAGATAATCCGCCAGGTTCAAAATCGACTGCACCATTGGTAATTGATAATATTCGTGGGTTTTTAGAAACGGATAAAAATCCATTTCGAAATGGTAGAGAAAATTTAGTAAATCCGGATGAAGGAAATCCGGATCCTATTTTTGATGCGGCTCGTGTTTATATAGTACAACAAAGTAGAGTTGATGAAAATTATCGATTAATAAACATTAATGGTGAAGGAATTATATATCCGCCAGAATGTTTGCCGAATACACAACCGCAACCAGTTAATGAAAAACATGGAAGAAGTTATGTTGTTAACAAAGCAGATCATATTCGAATAATTGCTAGAAGAGAACCAGTTGAAGATCAACAAGCACGTATAAATGGTTCTATTCTTATAATCCGTGAAGGAAAACAAAATATTAACAGTATTTCATCAGACCCAAATGCCAATCCAACAACACCAGATGGCAGCTTGGCATATATTCTTTTAAATCAAGAAGGAAAAATGCAATTAGAAGCGAATGAAATATATATAGGTCGAGCTACAACCTTAGAACAGCCATATATTCGTTATACAGTTTATAAAGCAACAATAGAAGAATTGCAAAATCAAATTAATGCTTTGCGTGATCATATTGGCCAACTTGAAGAAACATTAGAACAAGCTTTTCAAAAAGCAGTAGCTGTTCCATATTCAAATATTCCTTCATTATTTGCTCTTGCAAATAATGTTCTTAGAACTCAAGTACAGTTTCAACAACTTGATCAATCAATTACTACTTCTGATGATATCGTAAAAAACATATACAATTTCAATGTAAAATCTACCAAAATATTTGGGGAATAATTAAAACGTTTATCATAATAGAGTAAATAGGGAGATTTATAAATGTCACAAAATGCTATGCGAACAGCGATTGAAAATGCATTAAGAGCTGAATTAGCTACGGATGGAGATACTGGTTCTGCAAATGCTCAAATATCTAGATTGGCTGATGCTATAGCTACCGCAGTAGCAACACATGTAACTGCCGAATTAAATGTGTTAAGAACATCATTATTAACTCCAGGGGCATTTACAGTTGTTGTACCACCTGGCACTCCTTCTCCAACTACACCAGCAGCAATTTCAGCCTACAATCCTGGTATTCCATGAAAGAGAATACTTATAGATCATGGCAAGGCTTTCTTTTAAAGATGTTGGTATACAACAATTTGGTGTGCAAAACAATACGATTTTAAGTGCACCATTAAAACCAATTGGAATCAAAACGCCTCTTGAATTAGATGAATCTCAATCTATAAACATATTCAAAATGAATTATAACAATATCGATCAGATATCGGATAATTTAAGGAATTTGGTTTTAACAAATCATGGTGAGAGATTGGCGATGTATGATTTTGGTGCTAATCTTCGTCCATTATTAACAGATTACAGTAATAAAGACAATTTCGATCGTGAGGCGATGCGACGAATTAAAAGTGCATGTGCAAAATATATGCCATTTGTTAATTTGCTTGGTTATGAATCCCGGTCAGATCGTAGAGAAAACGTTTATACTGGAATAATCTATATTTTATTGGCATATCAAGTGGCATCATATCCCGAACAATTATTGGAAGTCACATTATTTATAACGTAACATTGTAAAGTGAAAAATGGCAAACGATTCAAAAAAAGATTTATTAAAACAAATTCGACAGAGACGATATCTTAATAAAGATTTCGACGCTTTACGTAATGATTTACTTGATTATGCTCGTTCTTATTTTCCAGACAACATAAGAGATTTTTCAGAAGCAAGTCTTGGAGGATTGTTATTAGATATGGCTGCATATGTGGGAGATATGCAGAGTTATTATTTAGATCATCAATTTCATGAATCATTTGCAGATACATCAATTGAAACAAATAACATTGAAAGACATTTAAGACGAGCAGGAGTTCCTATAGTTGGTAGTAGTCCGGCAGTTGTTTCTGTGACCTTTTATATTAAAGTTCCTACTAATGGAGCTAATGATGGTACACCCGACCCGACAGCATTACCTGTTATAAAAGAAGGAACGACTGTAAAAGCAACAAATGGTATTGAGTTTGAATTAACAGAAAATTTAGATTTTTCTGAGACAAAAACTGATGGTAGTTTAAAAGCTTCTATAGTAGTTGGAAATACTAATGCTAATGGTATACCACAAAATTATATCTTAAGCCGAACAGGAACATGTATATCAGGGAAAAGAACTACAGAATCTTACGGTATTGGTGCTTTTGTACCTTTTCGAACAATAACTTTATCAAATCCTAATGTATCTGAAATCATTAAAGTTAATGACAGTTTAGGTAATGAATATTATGAAGTTGAATCCTTAACACAGGATACTGTTTATAAAAGAGTAACAAATTTAAAATATGATCAAAAAATGGTGCCAGAAAATATTATGCCCATTCCAGCACCATATCGATTTACTAAAAATACCGCATTACAATCCAGAGCAACAAGTATCGTATTAGGTGGTGGCAAAGCATCAACCATTAATGATGATATTATACCAGATCCTAGCGAATATTCATTACCATTATATGGCAAAAAAACATTTTCTAGATTTGCAATTAATCCAGGAAATCTGTTGCAAACAACAACGTTTGGAGTAGTTTCAGAAAATGCAAATTTGAATATATTGTATAGATTTGGCGGTGGTTTAAATCATAATGTTGAAGCGGAAACAATTAATGCTGTTACTTCTTTGAACATATTTTTTCCTAAAAATCCATTACCGCAAGTTGCAGCCTTCGTTAGAAATTCTATAGATGTTATTAATTTGACTCCAGCATCTGGTGGTGAAGATCCACCCACAGTAAATGAATTAAAAGCAAAAATATCAGCGTTTATGGGTATGCAAAATCGGATTGTTTCCAAGGAAGATTTGTTGGCTAGAGTATATACTTTACCATCCAATTTTGGCAGAGTTTATAGAGCAGCTATCGAACCAAATCCAAACAATCCACTGGTTTCTCAATTGTTTGTTATTTGTAGAAACGAATCAAATGAGTTGGTATTCGCTCCAGATTCATTAAAGAAGAACTTAGCAACATATCTTAATCAATATCGTTTGATTTCTGACGCTATCGATATATTAGATGCACGTGTTATTAACATTACACTCAAATTTACTGTTGTAATTGATCCAACACAAAATAAAGAATTAATTCTTCGAAATGTTTTAAATAAAGTTCGAAACTATATGAATATAAGAAATTTTGAGATTAATCAACCTATTATAATGAGCGATATTCAGAATATCATATATAATGTCGAAGGAGTTGCTTCAATTGTTAGTATTGATATAGGTAATGTATATGGAACTATCGATGGTCGCACGTACTCAGATGAACAACTAAATATTAAAGCAAATACCAATCGTGGAATTGTATTTGGACCTATAGGTTCTATGTTTGAGTTGAAGTATCCAGATTATGATATTATCGGTACAGCAACTTAAGTCAAAACATATCCATGCAATCTATATGAACGAGGACCAACATGTATCGATTATTATCAGCTAGTAAAGACTCATATATAACCAACAAATATATTGCTGGTCAACGTTGCATCACATCTAACGTAGGTCAAGCTGCTACTCTTGACCTATTCAAATTATATGATGAAACTACTATATTAAGTGGCACTACACCAGTATCCGGAGTTATTGAGTTAACTCGCCTTTTACTCCAGTTTGATTATGAACCACTTCAACAAATAACCGCTTCATTTCTTAATATCAGTGACTCAAGCTTCAAGGCTTATCTGTCCCTTAAAGACGTATATGGTGGTCAAACTACTCCTTCAAACTTTTCTATAAGGCTTATACCGCTTTCTCAAAGTTGGGATGAGGGTAGAGGCTTTGACGTTGTAGCATTTCGTGATTTGGATACAGCAAATTTCTTGACCGCTTCTGTGGTAACTGGAACTCCAAATGCATGGTTCCTATCCGGAGCGGGTGCGAGCGGTTCTTTAGGAGCCGCTAATATTGATATAATAACTTCTGGAAATCTTGGTTCTGGATTACAAGATTTAACGGTAACTCAGCAGTTTGCTCGTGGAGATGAAAATCTTTATATGGACGTTACCACTCTTGTTAGTGCAGCAGTAGCCGGTCAAATACCAAACTATGGTTGGAGATTATCTTTTATTGACGAGCAAGAACAAGACAATATAACCCGCTTTGTCAAGAGATTTGGATCACGTCAAGCGAATAATGCAGACCTCCATCCACAACTTATAATCAAGTATAATGATCAACTTAAAGATGATATGGGTGATACCCTATTCAATGTTTCCCAAAGTTTGTTTACATTTAATCGTGTTAATGGAGGATATCAAAACTATTTCTCCGGAAGCACAGAGATAACTGGAGCTAATAGTCTATTGCTCAATCTATCTGCTGGAAAATATCTTACCTATTACACATCCAGCTTCTCCATATCTCATAGTGCCAGCATTAATCACTTAACTCGTAGTCTTTATTCTATAACACAGAGTTTCCTTGGTAGCCAGTATCTAATTGGTAGCGTTCCACAAAACGGTATTTATTATGCCGATGTTAACTTCAATACGGTAGAAAATACCGTGCTTAAAGACTTCCTTACTGGCTCTACGTCTCAGGAGTTTACATATACATGGACCAGTTTAGATGGAACTTTTACGTATGCTTCTGGTAAGACCCTCTATAAGCTCCCACAAGGCTCTATAAGCAATGTAGAAGAGAAGAACTGGGTAGTCAACATAACAAACCTGAAACAAGAGTATAAGGGCACGGAGCAGGCAAGATTGCGTATCTTTGCATTAGACTACAATACAGAACAAACTGCTAGCAGAGTTCCATTACAGCCAAAGAGTGTGATATTAAACAATCTTAAATGGAGATTAATTAATGCTTATTCTCGTAAGGTTATTATTCCGTTTGATGATATATTCACACTTTGTTCATATGATGCAGAAGGAATGTATTTTGATCTTTGGATGGAAGATTTTAAACGTGGCGAAGTATATGAAATTGAATTAATGATTACTTATGGTGGAAAAGATTATTTAATTAGCAACTCCGGATTTAGATTTAAGGTGATGCCATAATGTCAGTTAATAACACAAAAAATTTACAACGAAATGCACCATCACTTTTTAAGCCACTTGTTGTAAGAACATTAGAAGATCCTGGTGATGAAACAATAACTCTCAATCTATATGATGCAAATATTATTGTAGATACAGCAATCGATAATACATCATCTTTCAAATATAATCCACCTGGTACTGGTTTGCGTTCCACACAACAGTTGACTGTAGATTGGTCGGACTTTGCAAATCACACTTTTTTTAATTCAGCACAAGTTAAAGTTAATGTTGCTTTTGATAAAATTCAAAATGGTTTTCCATTTGATGGTACGCAAAAATCTGTAGAAATATTTCTTGATAAACTTACAGGATTCGAAAAATACGTATATGATGAATATCCAAAAAATGTTGGATATTTGTTTTTTTCTGGGACTAATGTTAGTTCAGTGCCTGGCTATGGAACATATGTTACTGTTGTAGACCAAGCTGGTGCAGCTTATACAGATATTTCAAAAAGAACTGATGGGAAAAACATTATTAATCCGTTATTAAATCCAATGACTATAGAATATTGGATTTATTTACCAACAATCGCAAATACAGACCAAACGGTATTAGATAAACATAGCGGGTCATATGGATTCTTATCTGCCATAGATGCAAATGTTTCAACAACAACAACCACAAATACTTTTTATGTTTTTTCCGGTTCTGTATATGAACAACTTAGTGTTCCATTAACTAAAGGAGAATGGACTCATATAGCATGGGTTTGGAATAGAACACCAGGATATTACAATGTATCATCATATATTAATGGCGAATATTATAATACAACTAGTGCTAGCGTTGAGTTCGATTCTTTAAATGTAACTACAGATTTATATATCGGTTCTGGCAGTGCCGTGCCTTTAATTGGTTTTACGCCAACAAATACTTTATCTGGTGCTCTTGATGAATTAAGAATTTGGCACACAATAAGAACAGCCGATGAAATATACGATTATTATCAAAAATCAATATATGCCGATTCCAAACTGAAACTTTATTATAAATTTAATGAAGCATCGGGAAGCAACTCTGGGATTGTAATCGATGCATCTTCCAATGGATTACACGGCAACTTAAGTGGTGATGCGTTATTGCTAAAAGTTCGTAATTTTTCAACCGCATCAATTGCTGGATCTTCGCCGGTAATATATGAAAACATTCAGTACAATCCAATTTTATTCGGAAATCAAATTGAAGTTGTAAGTTACAGAACTAATTTTTACACTAGCGCCAGCGTATATGATAACGTTAATCCAAATATTATCACCAAATTGATGCCTCGTCATTATTTCTTGGAAGGTCAGGTTTTAGATGCATTAGAAACAGAAGAAGGAGATATTGTCAACAATCTTATTTCTGGTGATGATCCACGAACAACAAAACTTGGAGATACACAAATATTACTACTTTTTCTTTATACCTGGGCTCAATTCTTTGACGAAATAAAATTATATACTCAACAATTTGTAGATAATCATTTTGTGGATTATAATGATGTTGACACTGTACCAGATCAATTTTTGCAACAACTAGCAAGAAGTCAAGGAATAGAACTTCCACCATTATTTACTGGTGCTTCTGTAGCTCAATTCATTAATGCTCTAGACATTCAGAATAATCCAAGCCTTAATGAACTTTCGTTGCAACAAATTCAAAATCAAATATGGAGAAGAATATTAGTTAATCTTCGTGAAATTGTTACATCTAAAGGAACTATACATGGTATAAAAACATTTATTAGGGCTACTGGAATCGATCCGGACAATAATTTCAGAATTAGAGAATATGGTGGCCCTACAAGATTAAATTTGGGATATATAAGAGATAGCCGAAACGAAATATCAACATTATTAAATTTTAATCTTGGAGGATTGATACAAAGTCCGTTTTTGTCAAGTAGTCGAATAGAACCAGGATATCCAGAAATTGCCAATACAGCAAATGATGGTCTTTTAACCAGTGGCTCTTGGACTTATGAAGGTATATATAAATTCCCAATTAATAACATATATAACGAAAATCAGAGTTTGGTAAGATTTGTTGGAACCGGTAGCGCCTTTACAACAGAAGCATTATTTGCAAATCTGATTGCCACTTCAGGAAGTAGAACATATACTACAATTAAAACAGGTTCTTTACAGTTATATGTTCGTGTTAATGAAAGTACAACTTCACCCTATACAATATTAACGTTATCGGGTGTTGATATATTTGATGGAGATAAATGGAATATTTGTTTTGGTCGCAGAAGAAATGATGATGGAATCAATTCCATAGTTTCTAGCTCTTATTTCTTAAGAGCATCAAAAAATGTTTATGGAGAAATATTTGACAATTATATAGTTGAAGAATGGTTTGACGAAACAAATACGGGCGGTGCTTCAACTAACATATGGAACAATATTACAACAACGGGAAATGCTAGTGGCTCATATTTTATGATAGGTTCAAGTAGTATCGATACTACGCCAAATTACTTTTTGAATAGCATATCTGTTCCAAACATTGCAAGAGAAACAACGTTTACCGGTAATGTTTCCCAAATTAGATTTTGGTCAAAATATATAACAGAAGAAGAATACCCAGAGCATGTTCGCAATTTCAAATCAATAGGCGTTAATGAACCAAGAACAAATTTTAATTTCGTAAGTTATAAATCTGGTTCTTGGCAAAGATTAAGAATAGATGCGAGTACAGATCAATTGATTACTCAATCAAATGGTTTAGGAGAAATAGATATATTTGATTTTTCTCAAAATAACTTTCATCTTTCTGGTACAAACTTTCCACAAAGTGATCAAGTAATTGATCCGGAGAAATATTATTATAGTTTCATATCTCCCAAAATTGACGAAGCAAATACAATAGAAAAAGTAAGAATTCGTTCTTTTGAGCAATATGAAGATGTAGTTGCAACTCCCTGGGCCGCTGTAACTCCTGTATATGAAGTGCCTCGTAGTGAGCAACCAACAGATAGCACAAAGTTTAGTATAGATTATAGCGTTGTTGAAGCACTTAATCAAGATATAATCAATATATTTGCTACTCTTGATGATCTTGATAATGTTATTGGAGCTCCAGAATTGGTATTTTCACCAGATTATCCAGGATTAGCTGCTTTAAGAGAAGTATATTTCAATCGTCTTACAGACAAAATCAATTTGAAACAATTTTTTGAATTTTATAAATGGTTTGACACAAACATTGGTACTTTCGTTTCTCAACTTATACCAAAGAAAACTAAATATTTTGGCACAAACTTCATAATTGAAAGTCATATGTTAGAACGTTCAAAATTTGAATATTTATTTAGCGAACTATATCTTGGAGATAGCAATAGAACCGGCTTAAGAGATCGCATTTTATTGCAATTATTGGTGGGTACATTCGCAAGATATTGAAAATTTGTTTCGATATATATCTATACTATAGATTATGAGTGGAGATATTGAAACAACCGGATTAGCTGGTGGAGAATTTAGTGCTTTTGATGATAGCACTAATGGATATCCGGCTACTACTCGCTTAGGTACCTTAAATGAAAATGTAATTGCTATTTTCAGTCAAAGTGGTTCTGGCATGGACACCGCCGCTTTTGATAAATTTAGACAAGGCATTGAAATAAGTCGGCCAGTTCATATATATGGTACTACGCAACCAAAATTATGGGCTGGCAATCTACATCATCGTCCATATGCATATAATCCATACGGTCAAATGAGAAGTTGGACCGAATTTGAAAATACAACTGAATATTACGATAACACCATCCCTTTTGACCCCGTTTATTATATTAAATCTCAAAATAATGGGATTATTACATATCCATTTCCAATATATTTCAATAATGGGCCGCAAGAAGGTGAAGAAACGTCTATAGAGCCACTTACCATACCATTTAGATTAATAACTTCGATTGGAGAAGGTGCATTCCCTGTCCGTAGACCAAAAGGAAATTTAGAAGATGGAAATCCAACACAAAATATTCCACAGTCAAATAACAGAATTCTACAATTTATAGAATATAACTCACCATTAACACCAAATCCATTTTTAGATGCTGGACAAGAATATATTGGTTCTGGTTCAATACAAAATGCCATAATAAGAGAAGGTTATGTTGATTTTATTCTAAGATTAGGTGATCCTTTTGATGATACGGAAACAGAAACAATTGTAAAAGAACTACAGTTCAACGCAGGTTCCATATCTGGACAAACATATAAAAATGCTTTGTTGAAATTACAGCTTGATTTAGACGAGGATATTAGAGACACATATACTCAAAAATCAGCAACAGCAGGCTATACTGTATATGGACCTGATCAGGGAAGATATGGAACTGATAGCATCGCATATTCTGGATGGAGCAGAGGATCATGAGTAGACAAGAGAAAAGAACCAGAATAAAGGTAGTTCCTCCAAAGCTACAATTACGTGGTCAAGATGCTCTTACAAGCTCTTATCCGACCAATGTACGTTTCTCATTAGATGGACGTACCGGCAATTATAAAACCAGCTATAATGACATACAAACAATTATTTTTGGTACTGGCTCTTATGGTACCTCCTGGCAAGATAATATGGTTGGTTACTGGACCATGCAAAGATATGGATCCACTGGTTCTAATAACGTATTACAAACTACCTTCAGCGGTGAAACAACTATTACTAAAAGTAATCCTACATATCCAACAATTGTATTTAATCCGGATCCTGGACCGGTTCTTGGAAGTAAATTTACTGATAGTGGCATAGAACAATCATATCCTTATATTGGTAAGGGATATGATGTTAATTTACAAAATATAATCGTTTCTAGTGCGTCTGGAAACTTAATGAATGTTGTACCAAATAAGTCGTATGAATTCAATCCGTATTTTAGTGCTTTTGGCAATTTACAAAATGCTGGATTAACATTTACCAATCCATTATTAATACAAGACTCTCCAAATGATTTATTTGCATTTACTGGTGTTGTCAGTCCGGTACCGGGCAAATTAATCTATGAAAGTTTCAGTTTTGCAGGCTGGTTTTTTTATGACAGTACAACTCCAAATTCCTCAAATCAAATGTTTTTAATGGCCGGTCCATGTAGAAGTTCCACATTTGATTTTAATAAAGTTGATTATGGTGTTTCTGTTTATGAAACGGCAACTCCAGGATTATTACAATTCAGCATTGCATTTGCTAGCGGTAGCGTAGCAAATAGAATAAGTTTTGATTCTGTTACAGTTAATAATCTTATTGGCACATGGTTTCATTTTGCATTTACATATGATGGCAGAACAACCGGAACGCCAGTATTACCAAGTTCTATAAAAGTTTATATTAATGGTGAACGATTATCTGGAACAATAACTTCATTTGGTTCAGGTTTTAATGAATACAACACTTCTGTACCTATTCAAATAGGTACATCTTTTTTGCAATTGCGATGCAATAACTCTCACGTATTTGGAAATATGGCAGATGTTGCTTTTTTCAGAGGAGAGCTAACAAGTGATGAAGTTGTAGAATTATATAATAGTCGTGTACCTTGGCATAAAAAACAACGTATAATTGCTGGAACTTCTATTATCCTTGACAATAATCCAAATCCAGTAGAAGCTGGAGAATATATGACCACTTTCAATAGAGATGGTATGCTAGTTACCGGATCTGTTGTAACAAGTGTTGGAGACAATCCTGAATGGGTTCATTTTTCTCCTGGTCAAGAGATGCAACCATTTCATGATCAACAACAATATGCTGCCGATGCCAAAGGTGCCACAGTTAAAAATCCTTTCTTTGCTACCGGTAGTGCTGAAACATCTGTTGGAGAAGGATTTAATAGTCCTCTTTGGAGTAAAAATAAGATTGAAATTCCGATGCCGGTTGCAGCGGATACAGAGTTGCAAACATTTGTTGGTCCTGATGCGTCTGGATTTGTTACGACAAACTATTCGCCAATGGCTTATTATAATTTCACAAGAAAAATATGGGAACCTATTGGTGTTGGATTACCATTAAACGTTTCTGCTGATGTTCAAGATTATTTTAATGAATATCCAATTGGTTTCCCACATTCTTTAGGAATATTTGGTACTTCAAACACTATTAATGTTGCAAAAAATATAGCATATTGTACCAATGGACTTGGATTTCCTTTTCATCCAAAATATCATGCAACCGGATCACAAGTTTTAGATATGTCTCAATATATCAGTGAACCATTTGTTTTAGAAAAGGCGGTTTTGGAACTTGGACCTGTAAAGTTCGAACTAGATAAAATTGACAATGTTTTTTTGGCAATGCAAAAACCGGTATCAGCTTCAGTTGCAACGTTTTTTATATTAAATCAAAGATATAATCAAAATATTGATTATAAGGAAGAATTTAATACTCTTGGTATACCTTACGATGTTTCTGCATCTATACCAATCAACAAATCTTTAACAAAAAATCAATATGATACTAGTACAACAACCCGAGTTGACACTATTCGTGATATGGTTGGATTTTCTCAAATATTTTCTATTGCTGGTACCACTCCACTAAATCAACTTGTAATAAGTAGCTATAACATATATTCAGGACAAAGAACAGGAAGTCTAGAAGAACTACTACCAATTACTTCAAATGACATCGTTGTTAGAAACCAGGTTTCTTCTTTTGCTGGAGTACAATATACTGGATTAAAACCAGTATTTTCAATGAGTATGTGTACTCCAACATATGGAAAAAATCTGATTGGAGTCAATACATTAGCATATAATCTTGGTAGCACTGCAATTGTTTTTGGTAATAATGGTTATAGGAATTCATTAGGAATGTTACAGCCCACGACACGTGGCCTCGTAAATGATCTTTTTAATACTGTAAATCTAGAGCCAAAGTTAACCAACTTCTATAAGGCATTTGATATCGATACTTCATTCCCAACAGAAAAATACAGAGTTAATCCATATATTCTATATCCACAAGATAAAATAATATTAGGCTGTCAAATGCCGATATCAATTTCACCTCATTTAGTACGTGGGGCCGCTAACATTCCAGGACCAGAAGGCATCTTTACAATAGAAGAAACAGACACAAAAAAACTATCTCCTAAGTTAACCTTATATGGTTCCTATATAAGAGAAAATAAGGAATATAATGATGGAACAAATCAATTGCTATCATCAGAAACAATCCACGAGGTTATAGAGTAATATGCCTATTTTCGATCAATTTGAAAACGAACCTTATGTAACCTATTCTGGTTCCTATACTGACGAGTATGTTTATGGCTCTATATATAGCGCCTCCCCAGCCTATAATAGAGGAGTTATTGCATTAAAAACAACAGGAATTGTTTCTTCATCTTTTTATCAAAAAGATTTAAGTCGTTCAGATACGCTAGGATATCTCTCTGGAAACTACATAAGTTCACGAACACAAAACTTAAATATCAAATGCACAGATGAAGCAGAATATATATATGATTCGATTGTACCTTCTACAATTGGAATAACAAAAGTAGATGGAGTTCTAAATCCATTTTTACAAACAACATCAAGTTGGAAACAAATATTTTCTGCCAGCTTACCAGCAGCACCATACAGAAAATCACTTTCTGATTTATCAATTCATACAATACTTGCTTCCCAAAATTTACCAATACCAACCAGTTCGGGTGATACCTTATCAGTCCCAGACATTAATAGTTTTACTAACAATCTGTGGCTTGCAAGCTTTCCTTTTCAATCTAGATATAAAAAATTACAAAGATATTTAGGAGTTGGTTTAGATAATAATGTAATAGAAGTTGATATATATTCAGGCAGTTTCATTACTCCTCCGTCTTCTTCAAAAGAACAAGGTACCTTACTTTATGCATATGGAGATGCAACGTATAAGGTTTATGCACAATATTCTCAATTTTGGTTGGGTTTGGGAATGAAAGATGATATATATCATGCTCATATTCCAACTAAAAAATTCAATCCAATACAGAAAATAACATATACAAATTATAGTGGTTCCCAAACCTCTTGTTATGTTGCTTTTGGAGAACGTGGCACAATATTAACTAGCTCTTTTGGATACCCGGACACATGGGAAGCAATATGCTATCGTCGAACGGGTGGTCTTTTGTCTTCATATGGTGCAGCAGGAGCAGAAGAAAATCCAATTGACATCACGAGTTGGCCAGCTTCTTCTACGATTACAGGCTCAATAAGAGATGCTATAGCCATTCCAGTGCATATTTCTGGCAAGGATGGTTGTCATCAGCAATGGGCTTTAGTTGTAGAAGCAAATAACGGATTTGTTCCAGTAGGAAAAATGGTAAGAACAAAATCTGGTTTGCAAAAAAATCCAGCATATAAAATTCCAACCAAAGATCAATGGGAATATGTAAATTTAGATACTCAATTTGGTGGATATCACGTAGATATACACGGGCTCGCATATACGAATCCAGCAGGACAATATTCGGCGCCGCTGGAATTTGTGCCTGGACTTTTAGTTGCCGGAAGAATATTCGATGGTGTCGCTCCATGGTCTGGTCTAATTGGATGGTGTGCTGATGCTAATGATCCATCATTAGCAGCTATTAATTGGGCCAGAGAAACTGATCCTTTATCTACCGGAGCAGGAGACACGTGGCTTTCAATAACATGTAATAAATGGAATGATTTTGCTGGCTATACTTTTTGGACATGTGGGTATACTGAAGGCACTCCAGATGTTGGAAAAATAGTTCGTGGAGAGTTTTTTCCAACATCTGCATATACCGATATAACGCCAACAGGAATATTTGCTCCAAATCCAGTTCCAAAATTACGTTCAATTGCTTATAATATTACTAGCGGATCCAATCCTGGTATTTCTGGATTAATGTGTGTTGGCGATAATGGTACAATATTATACTCTGCGAATGCTGGCACTAACTGGTCACTACGTACTCCTGCTAATGGTTATACTGGCAGTTTTGTAGAAGTAAAAAAAGTATATACCATGGAAACATCTAATCCAATTACTCTCACTGGTATTCAATGGATTGCTATTGGTGATGATGGAGAAATGCAATTTAGCACAAATCTAGATGGTTCTAATTGGTATAGTTTTAGAACTGGCAAACCATCGCCAGGAGCTATCATATCCGAAATAGAATATCCAAATAGAGCATATGCTTCAGCTAGTTTAGGAAGATCGGTTGGTACAGACCCAGAATGGAAAAATTTTGCTTATAATTTACAGAATAGCTCTTTCCGTTCTTATTATGCCGGCTCTGTTGAGCGCACATTATTAACTACTAATGCAAATATTAGTCGTCCACCATACACTATGGTTGCTGGCGGCGTGTCAATACATGATTTCAACAAACAAACACTGGGAGAACCATTAACTAATAGCAATACTGTATTAATGTGTCGTGTAAGCGATGTATCTTCTAGTATAAAATCCGGAACTATATATGGCAATGCAGATGGAAATCGACTTAATGGATTCTTACCACAAATAGGGATTTCTGCATTTAATTATATTTCTCCAATTTCCACGTGGATAAAACCAACAGATTATGACTATAACAAAGCTTTTTTTGGTTATGGTGATGGTTTCACTCTAGATTTAAGTGATTGGCAATATGGCGGCACATTAAATGTTGGACGCAAAGGAAAAACACCAACATTTCTAGATTGGAGTCCATATGACGTATATGGACAAATCGACATAGCTCAGTTTAATCTTTACAATCCTCAAATTCGTGGTTGGAAGTATGGATTATATAGTGGTTTAAATACAAGAACACATGCCGTGTGGAGAAGAGGAAAGTTTGGTCAATATCGTGACATGTTAGAACAAAGACTTTTTACTCGATATCAACTAGTTGAACAAAGCAACCCATATTATAATGCAAAAAACAATTTACCAATAAAAAGAACAGTTGATGGTCCAATTGAAATTTCATATGTTACTAGCAGTTTGATATATAGTCAGTCAATTGATTATATGACTGCAACAAATCCAGCTTATAATCCTTATGATAGTGGTATTTATGATATATATTATCGGAGTGGTCAACCATTTTTTGATAGAGCAAATGAGGATTAACAATGGCCGGGATTTTAAATGCTGCTGAACGCATATTAGATACCGTCATCACAACTGAAGGTAAAAGACAAGCTGCTACCGGAAAGATGAAGGTTGAGTATGTTTCCTTTAGTGATGCTGGCGCTATATACGCCCTAGATACGCTTGTGTCAGGTGGACTAGACTTTACCTCAAGAATAACTTTTGAAGCCGGTAATATGCCCCAGGATGCTATTGTGTTTGAAACAGATGATAGCGGTAATCTATTGGCTAACTTTATAGACGGAGATTCTGGTTATAAAGTTAGAGCTGGAAAAGTATTTCCAATATTGACGGGCTCTACAAGATTTGAAGCACCATTTATTAGCGGTTCTCAATTTGCTTCATTAGCCGGTACCTTATTAAGTTCTTCTTTAAAGAATTTCGTAAAACTATCTCTTCTACAAAGTCCCGATCCTCTAGATATTAATTTTAACGAATTTATAATCGATAAAAAAGATTTAACATTCAAGATAACGGATACAAAGCCAATCGCTAACTCTGAAATACAGGAAATTGATGTTGATAAAATTGAAAGTATATTTTTTGATAAAAGATTAAGTCATGTACCAAATTTTCAGTATTTACCACCTATCAACAAACCAAGAGATGGTTCAAATAATTCGGTTGTTATAGGTGCATATAAAAATTTAAATCAACTCCCATACACAACATATGAACAGTTAGCTAATGAACTTTCTTCATCTATTAATCTTGGATATAGTCGAGAAATTGAATTCTTAGAAACCTCTCGACCTAATAATATATTTGGACAGTTTTTTGAACAATATGCGGACGGATTTAAAAAATTAGATGTTATCGATTTTGGAATTTTTCCTCCAGATAACAATGGCAAGGCACATCATGTGTTTTTTGTTGGTAAAGTATTTATAGATAACAATAATACGCCAACATTCGTTAATATATTTACTTTGGTTTGGGAGCTATAAACTATGGTTTTACCGGTTTTAAATAAAGATACGCCGAACGCTTCTATAATCAAAGAAGATAGTGTTAATGTAACGTTAATCAGCACTAGTGGTAATTCAATCGTTTATCAACTAGCTTACAGCTTCAATCCTAAGTTATCAAATTCTTTAAATGCAAAAACATTAATCATAGGAATTGGTACTAAAACTGGCAACAACTCTAAAATACCGCAGCTCATAAAAGGATTTACTACGGAAGAAATTACGGAAAACATATTACAACAAGTTAACATCTATAAAAATATATCTTTAGCTAAGAATTCTTATCCTTTTTCCATAACAAGAAATTTATCAAAATATTATGACCCAAAAACTATCGATAAACAGCGCCTATATACAACTGTTTACATCAATAGTAATGTTGGACAACTAAACACATTAAATCAAAATAATTCTTCATATAATCAAAACATTAATGCAAACGTTAATACCAATACATTTGCAACCACCAAACCTTTTAATCTACGACAGATAAGAGAGGGACTGAAACAAACTCAAAAAATAGATCCGGCTAGCTTATATACTAATCCAACAAATGCCATAATACCCACCTCAAAAGCTATAGCTGGATTAATTCCAAAAAGAAACTTAACTCAAACCTCTTTATATAATATAAATCCAAAGGTACGTAACTTATTAAGTTCTTATCTTTCTAAAAACATTGTCAATTTACGACAAAATTTGGCTCCACAATCATATATCACTGAAATAAAAAAAGTAACAGTGGATCTATTAAACATTAGTGATCGTTTAATCATCCCAATTCAATATATTGGACAGAACGATTTCAAATTGATATTTGATTTATATGATGATTATGGAAATCGTGTTCAAAACTTTGAAACGTTTATTCCCCATAACACAAATATTAATAATTTAATAATCACAAAACCACCATTTGCTGTTGAAACTTCTAGCACTGGTTTGGATAACATAAAATTTTCTATTGAACAAATTGATCGATACGCAACTGGAGTAGCTATTTTTCGAAAAGTCGTTTATAAACAACAAAATACTTCTAATGCAAATTATTTGAAGGTTGCAGATGTTGAACTAAAACCAGGAGATCCTCCTTATTTATTTTCAGATAAAGTTCTATCAACAAGTGACATGATATATCGGTTTGTTCCTTATGATAGAAACAAACGTTTGGCTTCTGTATTTTCTACAAACTATGTAAGGCACAATTCTATTAATAAAACCGGCACTAATGTTCCAGTTCCTAAAAAAATATCTAGCCGACAAAGTTATTGCACGTTAGATTATTCAATTGACAATGACTGTATTATTGTACGAGCCAGTAACTTTCCAGCACAAGCTGTTGCAATATGTTTTTATAAAAAAAATCGAACAATAAATGAAAGTCGTTTCGTAAGAATAGGTAATCCTATACGTATACAAGCTAATAGCTTAATTCCATCTAGAGTAATAGACGCAAAAGTTAAAAAATATAACATATATGAATACAAAGTTGGAATCATATATCCGGATGGTATTGAAGAATTAACACCATCTGTATTAGCAATTGAGTTCAGACCTATCGAAGATAATATTGCTGTTTCTACAATAACTAACGTTGCAAATACATCATATATTGATGGTACACCTGATGTTACATTTACAGTTAACTATAGCTATAATAAAAATCAATATGAAGACATTAAACAATTATTGATCGATCAAAATCTGATTTCCGAATATTCCGATGCTGTTTCGGCTAATCGTGAACTTTTAGGTCGTTTATTAGCATATCAGGTTTTACGTCTTAACATGTCAACCGGAGAGTTAGAAGATTTTGGCGTAATTACAAATCCAGATTTTTCAGATAGAAAACAAGGATTGGCAAAAGGCGTAAAGCCTTTAGTATCTGGAGTGGAATATTCTTATAAGATTACAACTTTATTAAGAGATCCACAAACCATGTTTCCGACGATTACTCGAACCGTAAGTAAATCTAAAAAGACTAGTCAAAATCAAATTTCAAAATCTTATACTCTATATCCATATGAGTGGTTGCAACCGGTTACGATGCGATATGGAACATTGTACAATGATACTTCCGTTACTAGAACTTATCCAAATACGTTACCTTCTTTTGAATTTGGAAAAGTAGTAGATAGAAAAGAAGTTAATGTCAATATACTAAGTAATTTACCAAACGTTTCCAATGCAAAAGCACTAGTTTATGATATCAACAGATGTTTGCTTACTTGGGAAATCAGTGGCGATGTTTCCAAAGTTGATCATTTTATGATTATAAGAGATATGTTAGGAATGAAAACAATTGTTGGCGCCGCTCATTCTATTCCTTTAGGTAATGATAACAAGTATAAATTTTTAGATACGTTCACAAACAATGAAAAGGGACAAGCAATCTATAACATAATACCAATATATTATGATGATACCGAAGGTCAAACCGCACAAACAAATACAATTTTGATATAATTAAGGTTGCATATGTCACTTACAATTAGAAAAACTACCGGTAATGATGCAGGTATAGTTACCGAACCAGCCAATAATAACAACGATACTATCTCTTCAGAGATGAATCAAACGGTTGATGTTACATATACTACCGTACTTCAAAACGTTAAGCCTAATAAAAAACAATTAAACTATGCTGCACCTTTGAGAGTTGAATATCAACAAGTGCCAGTAGCTAAAAATGCGCTTAATTCTTCTGTTGGTAGAACTTCTATCAATAAAAAATTACCATCCCTATTAAGCTATAACCCGCCGTTACAAACAACAATACGTAAACTTTCTCTTGATCTTGTCAATAATGCCGTTTCAACAAATGCAAATGATAACATACAGCTTGTTACCAGTGCTGGAGTATCAAGTCTTGATTTAAGACCAGAAATAATATCAATATTGGACTTATCTCCTATGTGGAGACAAGAACCAAAAAACTCAAACATTAATGCAATTTTAGAACGTCAATATACCGACACTGGAATGTTTCTCAAATTTTCACATCAAACAAAATTATTGCGTCAAGAAACATTAATAGCAACGTTAAAGGATATAAAAAGAGTAACAAAACAAGATAAAACTTTTAATGACATCAGAAATGATTATCTCAATGAAATTAATATTGTTGGTAATAATATGATGTTTTTTAAAAACATTCTAGAAAATATCGATGTAATCAAAAAATCGTTTGATATTAAACTAATCCCAGATACCAAATATAAAGTCGCTTCCAAATCCGAAGCTATTACTCCACTTCGTATGTTTTATTCGGAAAACATGGGATTTACTACTGGTCAATACGAAACATTTTCCGATACAAAAATATTGCTTCAACTATTATATGATTTGAATACAAGATTAAAAACGTATTCATTTAAATTTTTAGATCAAGTAAATTTAACAAGAAAAAATGATTTCAGTCCAATCCGGATTGATGTAAGTGAAAATTCGCCAGGATATAAATTTGATATCAGCAATTTTACTTCAACAACTAATCAGCCAATAAACGCCAGTGTTAGTGCAACATTTAACAGATTTATTAATCTGTTACCATCAGATGCTGATTCTAGAATTAAACTACTAACATATATTTTAGCTAAAGAATATATTGTATCGAGCAATCTCGGAAATACTAACAATAATTCTATTTTGCAAAAGTTTAGAGCACCAAATGTCGGAAATTCTTTTGCTAATATTATTGGTGATATATCTCCAAATATACTACAAATACCAAATAATAGAAATGGTCTTTCTTTTCTACCATATACAACAATACCAAATTCTACAAATACGATTGTTTTAGCATTTGAAAAGAAATTTATTGAAGATCCGGACAACAATAACACCTCATGGGTGCCAGGTGATAACTACTTTACAGAAAAAATTATAAATCCCACTGGAAATACATGGGATATTTCTAGCTATAATGCATATGTGACAAATTATAATGACACCACACAAAATGCTGCTAATCTTATTAGAAGATTATTAGGTATAGATTTACAAGAATCACAAACAAGCCTTATAACTCCAATGATGCTTAATAAGCAAATATTGCAAGCATTTTATACTGCATTTGATAAAGTAACACCAATTGAAGAAGATGTTGCAGCTAAATTTGATCCTGCTGTTTATGCAGAAAAACTTGCATTACAACAGCAAAAAGAACAACTGGAGACAGAATTAAATTCTCTTAAAGCGTCAATACCAACTGGTGATGTGAGTGTATCATCAATTGGCGACGGCAGCGAAGCCAACCAGGTGAATAATTGGCGACCCCATCCAGAAGATTTAGAGCGAGAGGTAGAAAAATTACGTAATAATCCAAGGATACCTCTTCTAGAAGCAAAATTAATAGAAATTAATCAAAGAATTAATGAATTAAATGTACCCAATCCCAATATATTGCAAAATACCATTGAACAAGCAATGATAATGAACATTTTTAATGTCGCTGGCGATTATGCCGACTTAAAAAACATGTTGTTTCAATATTGTATTCTTGCTGGATTAGTGAGAAATAAAAGTAATGAAACAAATGGAATATTTAATATATTAGCACGTAATGAAATTAATAAAATACAAAATCTGGACGTATTTGCAGCGTTTGAAACATTAACAACGATATTTGGTGGAACTTCAAATACTTCTACAACAACTATTGATGGTTTACAACTATTGCAAAGTTTAAAACAACTCGCTGGAACTATTGCAGAAAGATACATCAAAATATTCGTCATTCTTTCAAATACTGATACACAATCTGTATTAGGTTTCAACTCTGGCAAAACAGTCGATTTGATAATGAGTGAAGCTGATGTTGCAAATGTACTTGAACGGGCAGCTCTAGGACAAGGTACAATAGGTAACACTAATCTCATATATCAATACATAAATTTAGCAAACTCATTATTTTCTTCAGCTCAAGTCAATGGAACAAACGTACATTTGTTATCTGATAATTCTGGAAGAACAAGATTAAGTTCTTTAAGTTGTTCAACACAACTTTTCATGTTATTTGAAATATTCTGTCAATATAGCAAGAAATATTCATTTATAAAACCTAATCGAACTATAACGCAAGATAAATTTGGATACGTTCAAGTTGAAACTAGTGAAGAATTACCAATTGGTGAAATTCGTTTTGACAAACAAGGTGATACTGCTGAGTTCACAGATAGAAATACTGGCACAGTTAATTTTACCACGACAACATTAACAGAAACAAAAACCGGAGTTTTAAAGTTTTTAGTTTTCAAAGTAGATTTAACTAATACCAGTTTGGTTCAAAAGTCTATAGAAATATTAAGTCGTGACTACAAAGAACAAGAAGCCGAAACTGAAAGAAGGCAAAATCCGTTATTTATTAGCCTCGAAGATAATAAAAATAAAATTGCAAAAGAATATTCCGATATAGACACTATTATCTCAATATTTGAAGTTATTGGCAATAATCTTAACAATGCACTAAGTCAAGCAAAACAATTTTTTACTCAAACTGGATTAAAACAGTTTTTAGCGACCAGTACAATTTCTAATCTAGATTTGATCAAAAACATATCTCAAATAAGAATATCGGCTCAAGCATTAAATGAAATTAAGGAAAAAACCAGAGTTCCAACTGAATATGTAACGGCTCGTAATTCTTCTGAAACAAAAGAGATCGATTTAATTGTTTCAGATGTACCAACTGTTAATAGTTTTAATTTATTAGAAAAAATGATGAAAAATTATACGCCGGGTACATCATTTAGCGAAGAACAATATAGAAGAAATTATAAAGTTATAAGCGTTGGTTTGCCAACTGGTTTTTGCAAAGTATTATTTGATCGAATTAGTAGAAAGAATATTAATACGATATCATTTCAAGAACGTCAAAGTGATATAATATATGTTAACGTTTATGTAAGAAACGCAAAATATCCGGATTTAATTTTCAAGCCAACGAAATATGTATTTGACACTAGTCTTTTTGTAACGAATAAAAATATTAATGATGCACAACCACAAGTTGGTGAGAGTTATACAGCGGTATTGAATAGAATGGCTTTAACAGATTTTGAAGATCCTTTCAATCCAATTGAAATCGATTTAGATGCGTTAAAAGCAGATCCAAAATATAACGGATTAAAAGAAACACAATTTTCTGAGTTGTTATATAACCATGTTAATAGCTATTTGTTTGGCACATACATGAGCTTGCATACTGGTGTTAAACCAAGTGAAGATACTTTTACATTTCCTGAACCAGCAGAAAGAGTTTTAAATTCTAAGGTCAAGGGTTTGATATCAGCTTATTTGCAGCAATTAAAATTAACTGCACCTTCCGACAAACAAGTAACATCTCAAATACTATCCGATCCTAATATTTCCGATACTGTAAAAGATTTGTATCGCATATGTACATATGGTAGCCTTGTATTAAACACAAACGAAGTAATCAATAGAGTATTGGTGCCTAAGTTGTATGATAGAATATTTTATATTCCAATTCAAACATATGCATTAGAAATCGATGTAGCTAAAACAAAACTATACAATCAAAATATTAATTTTGATTTATATCGTGATTACTTAACGATTGATCAATCTGGCAAATACATTTTGAGAGATGGAGACGCAGACCAATTTATTGTAAAAGATATTTTTGTGCAAGTGGAAACATTACCTAACACTGTTACGTTAACTGAAATAATAGGACCAAATATCACAAATCTATCAAAGATTGGCAACATATCTAGCTATTTCAACTCTGCAAGAGCAAATCGCTCCGGACAAGCTTTAGGAAACATAAATATATTAAATAAGAATTTATTTCGAAAGTAAAAATGGCAAAATCTTATCCATCAAATAGAGCAGTGATATTAGACGCTCCCGGCGAAATACCTCTTCCGGAAGCTAGCTTTATATATAATTTTTACATGCCTGATGAATATGTTAATGAGAATCCACTTGGTTCATCACCTAATCGATTACAAAATGATTTAAAGAATAGTGCTAATACTTCTATAAGACAACAATTAAAAAGAAAAATACAAAGATTTGTCCCGAGATATACAAATGTTTCTTGGAAACAGGTTAATTTAGGAAATAGACCTGATTGGATTGGTAAGATATCGATATACAACAATCTATCAAAAATTCTCGACGAAGAAACTTTGAGTTCTGATTTTTTTACAAATATCTTATTCAAAGATAATGGAGCTGATGGGAAAATAACATATAGTATTGATAAAGCATTGTCAGCATTTATGGAAGGGGCTGGTATGTCCCGAACCAACTTATCACAAATGGATCAAATCAAGTTACTAAACACATTAACATCTCAAGAAATCGATGGTACTTTTCTTTCAGAGGCATTCTTAAATCTACAAAAAAATGGTATAAAATATACTTCAAATAATAATAAAGAAGATATCGTTAAATCAATATATGATCAACTACGAAATGTAAAACTTAAAAGTGCATTCAACAATAAAAGAATAGAGACACTTCTACGTTCAAGTGCTCAACAAATCGATAATATATTCGGTGATGAAACTTATGCTAGTATTGGCCTAGCCAAGATATTGCAAGAAAATTCTATTGTTGCCAGACCAAATTCTGTTATCGATGCAGTTGATTATCAACTTAATTTACCGAATCACATATCATATGACAAAAATGTTCCAGTAGGCACATATAAGATTAATTTCCAAGTTATTGGTTATGTAATTGAAAAAACAGAATATTCACGTGATGGTCAAGCAATTAAGAAGGATCCTATTGTAATAGAAAATCCTAATGTTACTGAATGTGTAGATTATAATGTAAAATATGGTACACAATACGGATATACGGTTAAATCTATTTTCATGTTAGAGATACCGACATATAACATTACAGAAACAAATATAGAATTTGGTACAACAACTTATTTAGTTGCATCACAAAGATCCCCAGAAGCATATGTTGTATGTAAAGAATATATGCCACCACCACCACCCGCCGACTTTCGAGTTATATGGGATTATCAACGTGATATGCCCATGCTTACATGGAATATTCCTGTCAACTCTCAAAGAGATGTTAAATATTTTCAAATATTTAAACGTTTGGGCATCAATGAACCGTATCAATTAATTAAAGTATATGATTTCAATGATAGTGTCACGCCATTAAGTTTATCGGAAATGTCCGAACAATTTATGGAACAAACTAATGTGTTGAATTTGCGTTTTCCTAATGGAACAGCTTTACCAAGAACATACTACCATGATGATGATTTTAACAAAGATGGTTCAGCTATATATACAGTAGCTTGCATTGATGCTCATGGCTATAGTTCAAACTATACCGTGCAATTTCAAGTTTCGTTTGATAAATATGGCAATAAAATAATAACAGAAGCTATATCACAATCAGGTGCACCTAAAGCATATCCAAACTTCTTTATACAAAAAGATGCTTTTGTAGACTCTATACGCACGAGCGGCACTGGTAAACTTCAAGTAATCTTTAATCCCGAATACTTGAAAGTTGTTGCACAAGGTCAACCACCAACCGATTTAGGTCTACTTAAAACAGACGAAAATTCTGTTTATAAACTGCAATTGATTAATATTGATTTACAACAGGAACAAACAGTAAATATAAAGCTGATAGATACAAGAAATAAAACTGATCTTCCTGGACCAAACAATATCTCAAACAACTCTACAGTTTCAATAAACAATAATATAAAACCTCTATCACGTGACAATATAGGATCTTAATATTATTGGAACTATAAAATAACAATTCAAACTTTATATTTTTTTGACCTCTAAAGCTTCTTTTGTATTTCCATATTTTTCAAGATTTGTTTTTTCTATTTTCTAATGATCTTTTAGGATGATTTCGGGATCGCCTCAAACGTTTCGCCAATAACCAAATCTAAAAATTTGGCTTTTTTTCTAAAACATTCATATCCTTCTTTTAGTAAAACAATATCTGTTCTACCTTGATCCTCAAAATATTTTTTTGCTTCTTCATACGAGATTTTTTTCATATTCTATATTTACCTTTACACAATTTTTATAATTTATAATTGTAATTTATGGGATTACTACAGGAAAGTGTACAATGGCATTTCTACAAGGTGATACAAATAATATAATTCTTGATGCAGTATTAACAGATACCGGCAGAAAATTTCTTTCCCAGAACAATCAAAGCTTTAAAATATCAAAATTTGCTTTAGGAGATGATGAAGTTGATTATGGTATTATACAAAAATATGGGCGCACAGTAGGGAAAGAGAAGCTTGAAAAAAACACGCCAATATTTGAAGCTTTAACAAATGGTTCATTAGCACAAAAATATCGTTGCGTCTCTGTTTCAGATCCAAATTTGATATTTTTGCCAAGTATTGAGCTAGTTGGTGGTGCTCAAACTATAAACATTAATGCAGCAACTAAAGCACCAGCAAATATCAGTATTCAACAGGTTTTTAGTGACCCATTAAATGTCAGTAGTGAGTTAGTAGATGCAACATATATGGTGCAACTAAATTCACAGTTTCTAGACATCATCGGAGAAACACCAGAATATACAGAAGCTCAGAATCAAACTTCAAATTATTTAATAGCTTCTGTGCCTGGAAAGGCTTCAGATACAAATGGCTCGGTTCTTAATTTTAGTTTAAGAACTCGTACAATAACAAATGCTCAGTTCCAAATATATGGTGCCGTTAACGGTACCGCACAAAAAACACAAATTAACACATATGTTAAAGTTACTGGACTACAATCCGGTGCCTCATATGATATTTTAGTTCAAATACAAAAATCTTAATATTAAGGTATAAATAATGGCAACCTTTCAAGCTTTTGATAATCAAGACATAAGATCAACTACAAGTTATCTCAATCAGTTAGTTGATATAATTGGTTCAGATGTATCATCTTCCGCTACAAGAAGAGAATATCAAGTTTTCGTAACTGGTGGATTAGGTCCAGGAGTTACTAGCTCTCTATTTCAAACAATATATGATCAAGATTTCACTCTACAAACCGCAAATCCTGTTTTTGATGTGACATATGGTTTTGCTACAAGTTCTGCCCTTATAAATGAATTAAATCCAACAATCGATGCCAATGGCAAATATATATTCGGTTCTGATACTCTCATGATGAGAGAAAAAATAGATATATATAGATTATTTGCTCGTCAATTGCTTGGTGACGAAACTGCTACGTTTACAGCCACAGCTCCTAATTCTAACAATACAATTGAAATAAAAGAAGCTGTTTTTATTTGCTTTAAGCGTTTGTTTGCACGTGATAAAGTTAAAAGAGAAACGTTTGCTATGCGCTTCTTTACTAGCGCAGCTCAAGCTCCCGCAGGAACCAATATTGCAACAACAGCAGCATCAGCATCAATATTAACTGATATCAACTCAAGTACCAATAAATTCTTCGAAGTTGGTGGTGAAGCTGCTGTTGTAGTTGATTCAGCAGTTACAACAAATCCATATGGTTTATTATTTCTTGATCGTGGCATTCTTGTTCTTGATATGTCAAGAAGTTTCGATCAAGCAGTTAAAATTACTGGTTCCATTGATTGTGTTACAACAACGGCTGGAACAGTCGCCGTATCCGCTAGCCTCTGTAGATTTGCAACTTCTGCATCGATAGATAATTTCGTTGACCATCTTTGTAGTACACGTTTCACAGCTTCTAATGAAACTGCAATGACTTTTCAAAATATAACAAACATCAATAGCACAATATTCTTCTGTCGTGCAAATCCAGATTCATTCAACTATTCTTCTAATCCAACATTTACAGATGATAATAATAGAATCGTTGTTATAGATGAAGGTGAAGAATTAGATCAAGAGGCATTTACGTTTATTACTTCTATTGGTCTATATGATGATAACAACAATCTTCTTGGTGTCGCTAAACTTTCACGTCCTGTTCTAAAAGACTCTGAACGTGATCTGACTTTTAAAGTCAGACTTGATTTTTTTAAGAAAAAAAGTGGCAAATATACTACAAAAAAACAGAAATATATAAAACAATAGAACATTATGTATTCAATGTCATAAAACTACTGACACATATGGTCGTAAGTCTAATGATAATATATGATTAAACAAGTAAAAATAGGTGCTCGCACATATGCGATTCATGAGCAGGATGCGGAAGAGAATTCTGTATTTAAAGAACATGAAGAAGCATATGGATATATTGAGTATCCAACGTCAGAAATTTACATAAGATCGGATTTAGAGATAACATTTCAAAATGAGACATTAATTCATGAGATATTGCATGGATTATTGGACAATACTGGAATTGACGAGATTAATACAGATCAAATAACGAAAGCGTTGTCTCCTCGCCTTTATGCATTTTTGGTAGATAATCCGGATTTCCAACAAAAGTTATTATCTTTAAAAAGATCATAGTAATATACTTAAATCTCAGATAATATGTCAATACAACGAGTAACACCAGATGATTTTGAGACGTTTACAATTGAAACCAATCCAAGGAGAACTTATATAAGTTCCTCAACAGATGGTATTACCGGATCACTTTATCTTTTTTCTCGAAGATCGACATTTCAAAAAGAGCCAGATCCTCTCAACTACTATAGCAAATCATATTTCTCTGATTATGATTTAAATCAATTGAGATTAAATGCGATAACGGCATCTACTGGAAGTACAAATATAACTTCAGAAATATTGGCATATATGACGGGGGTACAAGAAACTCCTGTATCTTCAAAACAATATCAACGTTTGGAGATTATCCGATTTGAGCCGCCATTTAGATTCAACTCTAACACTTTACGTAAGTTAGTTACTATAAACACGTTAATGCCTTATTATAGGGCAACATATCCTAATGCACATTACAGTTTTACAAATTATCATTGTTTAAATTTTTACTCAGCGAGTAATGTGCCAACGGGCAGTGTATTAATATATCCAAATCCCATAAATGCTGTAGAACAAGACTATAGAGATTATAGTTTTTCAGGTTCTTTTTCATTTGATTTTTGGATTAAGCCTAAAACTGTTTCTTATATGGAAACGATTTATAAACCAGGTACCATAATGCACATGTCTGGTGCATTTGCTATTAGTTTATGTTCTGGATCCTCTAGAGATATAAATGGGGCTATAGATGGTTTTAGAATATTGTTGCAGCTATCTGGTGCGAGCGAAGTACCTCCTGACCAAGTTGGAACAGGAATGCCTTATATGTTTTTCTCAAATGACAATTCATTGGAAGCAAATAAATGGCATCATGTAACAGTTCGGTGGGGCGGAGCCAATTATAATTTTGGTTCTGGTTCATTCATCATTAATGGTGTTAATGAGGGATATTTTAACATTACAGAGAGCTTGGTTGTTGGTAGTGCATCTCTTGATCAAGATATTCTTTGTATTGGAAACTATTTTGAGGGACCAAATAATACAATATCCACTAAAACTTCATGGTTTTTCTCTACAAATCCTTCTTTGAAAGAAGGATTATATGAGTTACAAACAAGCACAGCTCAAGACAATCCAACAATATATGCTTTCAATTATCCTCTCAAAGCAGAAATACATGAATTAAAACTATATAGCAGTTATCTAAATAATGATCAAATAACTGCATTGGACGTTACAGGATTATCTGATACAGCATCAGCAAGTCTTAAGTTTTATTTGCCACCATTCTTTACACAAGAAAGTCCATATCGTCAAGTTATCAATAATGATGGTGGAGTGTTTGAGACTCCATTCTTTTCATCTGATGGGACAACACAAGATCCATTTAATATTAAAATGGCATTTGGTTGTGGTGGACATTACATCAATTTAGAAAACTATGTAAGAGAATTTGTTACAGGAAGATATCCAAGACTTTGGAATCTTTCTGCTTCTCTATATACAAATCCATTATCAACTGCAATATCTGCAAATGAATTATTATACAATACCGGTTCAAATATAAAAAGATTATATACTGTTATTCCAAACGATAATGGTAATTTTTATCCTAATTTCAATATATTATCTTCTTTAAGTGGTAGCAAATTTACTGATGACAATGGCACATCTGTTTTAGGTTATGTATCATTGAGAGATATGATTACCGGGTCATTTCCTGGTACAGTAATTCAAAGTAATACAGAAAATCCTATTTCAATTAATTTGCAAGGCGGTAATAATCCGGATAGTTTCTGGAATGGAACTGCTCCTGGATCTGATTTTGCAATATATGATAGAACAAGAGATGCAACTAGTAATCAAGTTGTGTTTTTTGATATCAGTAATATGTATTATGGTTTAACCATTAAACCTGGTACTTTTTTATTGAAAGATAGTAACTTAAGTGGTTCAATAAGTGGCAGCATCAGTATGACTATCAAAGATGATGGATATGGCAATCTATATCGTGCAGATGCTTCTGGTAGTCATGCAACCTGGTCCTCTATAGGAAATATATTTTACAATGAAGGTATCGCTGTACTAAAAATACCACAATTATATTTCTTTGGTCTTAATCAATTTCAATGTGAGTTTGAAGGCATACAAAATATTCATGTATTAACGGTTAATGGATATGCTCGACCAATGCAACTTATAACTTCAAGTTATGAACATTTTCAAAATGGAGAAATTGATGAGTTGGCAAATGAAACCGATAAACGTTACGTTTTCATATCAAACGTTTTATTACATGATGACAATTTAAATGTTATTGGTAGAACTTCTGTTGCACAACCAATTCTTAAAAGAGCCGGTGATAAAATGCTTTTTCGCATACGTATGGATTATTAATCTGAAACAACTATTTTTTATATGATTATCATCTTTAAAGTTGATTTCTGATATATACCAAATCTTCTGGTTTAATGTTACCAAAACTTGATAACACGTGTGGATACATTATTGAACTAATATCATCACGATCATGTTTAAGTCCTAAAACATGACCAAATTCATGCATACATACATAATACATATCGGTTGCTAATAGTTCTTCATCAAATAAAACTAAAGAACTTCTTATATATATTGATTGTCCATATTCGATATAGTTTGTAGCTAAACCTAATATGTGATGATCATCAGTATCACGACCAAGTTCAGATTCAAAAACATATACTACATTTCTTTCTGGTTCACTAAATTGGCCATAATGAATAGTTTCTTCTAAATCTATTTCTTCCCATCTAAAAACATAGAAACCAATAATAGAATTCCATTGTTCAAGTGCAGATATAATCTGATTTTTTTTTAGCTGTTCGATATCAATATCAATGAGAATTCTTAATGGGAAAGAATCTAGATGCCAAATATTTTCTCCTTGTCTTGAGATTGTTTGGTGATTTAGGTTATAACCATAGAAATTTAGTTCTCTTCCAGAAAATGGAGACGAGACGGTACAGCCGGATATCAAAGATTCCAGCAATAATATGCATATTAGCACATAATACTTACACATAACACACTTATAAGTATGATTTCAGATATTCAACATGACGTATCCTATATTTGTTAATAGGATCATCTCTCTTCTAATTGGTAGCGTTCCACTTATCACTTAATTGGTATTATGACTAAAACATCTACTAAGAAAATCTATAAGAAACCAAGAGCAAAGACCCGTAAGGGTCGTCGTCAAACACATTATATTACTGGTACACATATATCTCCAAAATCTATGCATCCTATTCAATATCGTTCTTCATGGGAGCTATATGTTTGCAAACATTTCGATGAAGATCCAAGGGTATTATCATATGATTATGAGCCATATAAAATAGCGTATATATCTAATTTAAAATCAGGTAGGGTGAGATTTTATATACCAGATTTTGTTGTGAATTATGCTGATGGAACACAAAAGATAATTGAAGTAAAGAGAAATTCTGCATTAAACAACAATACAGTAATAAAGAAAGCCGAAGCAGCAAGAAGATGGTGCGAAAGTCTAACAAAGAAAACAGGAAAGAAACATATGTACGAGTTATGGACAGAAATAATAATATTTCCGATACGTCAACGATTCATGCTT
>JACCDP010440682.1_pt1 | contig 34105 bp, 33 predicted proteins | sample 7445841 | NCBI WGS metagenome assembly JACCDP01 (sample SAMN15323441, study PRJNA562643) | freshwater metagenome | isolation source: river surface water | place: USA:Blue River Watershed | collected 2017-08-17 | reverse complement strand
TTCATGAAAGAAAGCAGGTACGAAACATTTAAAAAGAAGTATGAGCCATACAAAAAGATTTATGATATGAATAAAAAATACGAGAAGTTCGCTAATTGGTTTTTTGAAAAGCGGCTTCTTGGTTATAGCTATACTTATAAATTAAAAGAAGTTTTTAGTGATGGCGAAGATCGCCTACATACTACCTACGAAGCTTCTCTAGTAGATCTTAGACAAAATGTAAAAATGGTTGGCGTCGTTAAAGAAGTTAAGAAAAAAGTCAGCAGGGCGGGGCGTCCATATTTATTTGTTAAAATTTCAGATGAGTATGGGCAAATGGTTTGTCGTCTGACCGATGGCGGAAGAGATGACAAGTTTACCCAGTATTATGAAGGTGGGGGCAAAACGCCGAAGGAAGACGATATTGTTATAATTTATGGCTCAAAAGCCGACGATTCAATTTTCTTAAATGGCTTGACAATTCTCACAGAAAAGATATACACAAAGCTATCACAGATTGAATCTTAAGTGTAAAATGAATACAGTGGAAGACACGAATTTCACACCCAAAGCTAAAAGGGTACTGGACGTTGCAAAGCAAATCGGCCAGCAAAATAATATTGCCGAAATAACTCCAGACTTTTTATTTTCGGCTCTGCTTAAAGCCGACTCAATGATTGTAATGTCTGCTTTTAAAAGCATAGAAATATCTGTAGATGATTTGCAAAAGGCTTTAGAAAAAAAGCTCCCCAAGAAAACCTCTAAAAAAAGAGGTTTACGGAGCGACTTCTCTCCAGAGTCTTTGAAGGTTATCAACGAGTCTGCTAAAATCTCAAAGAATTTTGGTCAAAATTACACTGGAGTCGAGCATTTGTTTTTTTCAGCAATTAGCCATTCTGCATTGGTAAAAAGCCTCCTTCGCGAATTTGAAATTGATGTATCGTTTTTAGCATCTAAGATTCAGACTGAATGTAAAAATCTTTCTAATCCAACTAAAAAGCCCAATCAAAAGATCTCATCAAGCAATCAAGAATCTGAATTTAATGCTATTAAAGCTTTCTGCATCGACTATAATCTTAAAGCGGCAAATGGCGACTTTGATCTTATTCAATTCAGAGATCAAGAAGTAAAACAAATTTCAGAGGTGCTTTGCAGAAAGCAAAAACGAAACGCTATTTTGGTTGGAGAATCTGGCGTTGGCAAAAGCGCAGTAGTTGGTTTGTTGGCAAAGACCATCATTACTGGAGAATGCACTGAATTTTTGATGGGTAAAACCATCATGCAGCTTGATTTAACGGCTCTTTTGGCTGGCACAAAGCTACGCGGAGAATTTGAAGAGAGGCTTCATAAACTCATCAAAGAAATCAAACAGGCCGAAAATGTTATAGTTTTTATTGACGAAATTCATACTGTTATAGGTTTGGGCAACGACGAAGGCTCTTTGGATAGCGCTAATATTTTAAAGCCTTATCTGTCTAACGAGAATATAAGTTGCATTGGAGCTACCACTCAAAAGGAATACGATAAGTATTTTCAAAAAGACACTGCAATGACTCGTAGATTTGAAATGGTTTATATTAAAGAACCATCAGAGCAAGATACATTAAAAATTCTTAAGGGGGTTAAAGGGTATTACGAAAACTTTCATGGCATTACTTATTCAGACTCACTCCTTGAAGATATAGTTAGAATTTGTTCTAAGTATATTACTAATAGACGCTTTCCAGATAAAGCTATCGACATTCTAGATCAAGTTGGAGCCAAGGTAAAAATTAAATCTTATGCCCGACCAGAGGAATTTAAAATAAGAGAGCGTATTCTTGGAGAATTAAATAAGCTTGAGTCTGATGATACTAAGGATCAGTATCTGAAGCCTTTGCTAAAAGAATATAATGATATGTACCAAATTTGGCATGATCAAGTGACCAAAAAGAAGCATTCCGCGAAGAAAAAAGATTTATACGATGTCATCTCTGATAAAGTTGGATCAATAATAGACATTAATACTGATAAGTCATCCGATTTAAAAAACATCTTTAATAATTTAAAGAAGCACGTCTTTGGGCAAGATGAGGCCATAAAGAAGATTAGCGATTGCGTCCTTCGTTCATCTTTTGGACTTTCCTCTGGGAATAGGCCGCTTGGTAATTTCATGTTTATCGGTCCAACTGGATCTGGTAAAACTCATTTGGCTAAGACGTTAGCAAAGCAAGCCTTTGGTTCAGAAGCGAGCTTGGTAAGGCTTGATATGTCAGAATATATGGAAGCTCATTCAGTATCAAAACTGATAGGGTCACCTCCTGGTTATGTTGGTCATGGAGAAAGTAATGTATTAGCAAGGCAGTTGGACAAGTCTCCATCGTCAGTCTTTCTATTTGATGAAATAGAAAAAGCGCATCCAGATGTAATAAATATTTTGCTTCAAGTGATGGATAATGGAGAATTAACGGACTCAAATGGTAAAAAATTAAACTTTAAAAACTGCATCGTTATTCTTACTGGTAATGTTGGATTCCAATTTTCCGACAATAAGAGGATGGGATTTGGAGCGATTATTAATCAAAAGCCATCTAAAGAAACCGTTTTCGATAATCTCAAAAAGTTTTTTAGGCCAGAATTTTTGGCAAGGCTAAATGATATCATCGTATTTGATGAACTCGGCCAAGACGCTCTAGTTAATATTATTAATTTTGAATTAAATCAAATTAAAAACTCTTTGAAGGAAAAGGGAATTGATATCAATTTTGCCGCAGAAACTGCAAGTTTTATTTTAAATAAGACTAACGATTCCAATAGTGGGGCTAGAAAAATTATTTTTTACATAGAGAACGAAATAAAAACAAAGATAGTAGATATCTTGGCCGTCAATAATTATAATCATATCAAAGTATCCGTTGTGGATAATGATCTGAAGTTAGATGGAAAGACCAAGAAATCATTTGCAAGTTGTAAAGCATGAAAAGACCCTTCTTCCAATAGAAGAGGAACTTTTAGCTTTAGTTAAAGCTTCTGTAGAACAGAAAATTGGTAGTAAAATAGGCCAATGTTTAAAGCATTACGTTCATCCCATATATGATTGTTATTTAATTGTTAGCGAAAACAAGCCTTATCTTTTAAAGATAAACTTGTCTCCAGATATGCCTAATTTTTGGCAAGATCTTTGGAGTAATAATTTTTCTTTTCATCCTAAAATAATATGCCACTCATCAGAGTCTGACGAGTTTAACTATATTTGCTTTGAAATACCTAGTGGCAGGTTTTTGTCAGACATCTCAAATTACCCATTAAGCCCAAAATTAAATTTGCACAGGGCTTTCGCCAAAAGTATTGATCAGATGCATTCTGTAAAATTAGAGGCGGGCGACAACACTATAAATACTTTTAATTCTTTTTTGCCAAGAGAAAGCATGATGGTCTTTAAGACATATCCAGTCGTTGATTTGTTTGCATCTGCAAAAACTGTGTTTAGGCAAGAGTACAAAGATAACATAGAGCATTGCGGGTTAGCGCATTTTGACTTATCTTTAGATAACATTATTTATACTGGAAATGATTTTAAATTTATTAATTTTGAATACGCTGCCAATGCAAATATCTATTTAGACATTTGGCTTGCCAAACAAACTCTTAACTGCTCTGATTCAGTTTTCGATTCTTTTATTGATCTTTTGCCCAAGGAAAAAACGAAGGTTCTTTATCAATACAAAGAGCAATCAAGACTGTTTAACTTTGCTTATTTTAATTCAAAAATTATATCTGAATATATAACTTTCGGAATTAAAAATCCATCAAAGCTAAAGTATTGGATTAATCAATCAGAGTCTTGTTACGAAGACATTTCTAATAAACTTTTTGTTTCAAAAACACTTGACAAACTAATTAGAGATTTCTATTATCTGTGGAAATAGTAAAAACTATGTCAACAAAGAATAATACTGCACTCAAGGTGATCGCAAACACTGCTGGTCGCTTTTTCGGGCTTCAGACCCGCTCTGAAAGCATTAATGCTCAACTTGTTAATTTCGGCCCCGCACTGATCTCTGTGCGTGATCGAAACACTGGGCGATATCGAAATATCGCCAAGAGCCAAGTAAAGGCTGTGACCTTTCAAGGGCGAACATACTCAGCCCGCTAACACTAAACCCACAGGAAACTGTGGGTTTTTTTGTGTAATATTTAATATGACATTTCAAGAAGAGGAGCAAAATGCTCATATTTTAAGAACTAAGGCTGATATTGAAATTAGAAAAATAGAAGCCTCTTCTTCAGCCAAGGAAACCGCGTCTAAATTTATAGGTAAAGTTGCTATCCCATGCATCGTTGTTTTAGTCATCGTTGGTGTTTTATCTAGCGCGTATTTACCATCAGAGTCCCTTCCTGCTGTTATAGGACTTGTGTCGACAGCAGTAATGGCATTAATTACCATGTTAGCTGGCATAACATCTACTAAAGAAAAAGAAGAGAAGCCAGAAATTTCAATTATTAATTCCTTAATTAAAAATCTTGAGGAGTCTAAAGAGCCAATGAGCGTCACGGTAGATGGCGACAAAGTAACGGTTCAAAAAGGTTTAAACACAGTAACAACAAAGAAATAATATGCCACTCCCAACACCAAAGAAAAATCAAGAAGAAGATGAATTTATTTCGTCCTGCATGTCTTCAGAAACAATGCTAAAAGAATATCCCAACCAAAAACAAAGAGCAGCAATTTGCTATTCCCAGTATCGCCGCAAAAAGAAAAAATCAGAGGGATCTATGGATGAAACAAAATGGGATGAAAATGACGTATCTAAAGTTATTATAGAATAAATAACATGAGCCCATCAGACGAATTCTTAGGATCAATTTCAACTTTCGCTGGCAATTTCGCCCCAAGAGGGTATGCGGATTGCAGCGGTCAAATTCTTCAAATAAATCCAAACACTGCCTTATTTTCCGTTTTGGGTACAACGTATGGGGGAGACGGTAGGTCTACGTTTGCTCTTCCAGATCTTCGCCCAACCAAAGATGGAGTTAAGGTTGATTGGAGCCAACTTGGTCTTCCAAGACAAGTAATTTGTATCCAAGGGGTTTATCCCTCAAGAGGCTAAAATATAGTTTAAAAACATCAGGGCGCGTATATCATCCTTAAACGATGATTTATGCGCCTTAATTTTTATAAACCCAATAAGTCGAATACAGGAACAGCAGTTTCTTTTAACGTTTCTCCCCCAAAAGACGCAAACGAAAAAGGTCTTAATCTCTATGTCAGCTTTGTAAAACAGGCTGGCTGGAATGAAGAAAGCCGCAAGGGTTCATTTAGCGAAAACGCCAAGAATCCAGAAAAGACCGCCGCCCTTAAACTGAACGAAACTGAAGCGGCTTCTATCATTAGGGCAGTTAGAACTGGTTCTAAATTTTCTACTGTCCATGCTTATCAAGGTTCAAACACATCAATCATGTTTGGACCGTATCAGAAGAAGAATGGAGACAGCGCGCTTTCTTTTTCAATCAAAAAAGGTGAGCAATCATTCTTGATTGGTTTTGAGCTTGGCGAAGGAGAACTTATTGCTCAATATATGGAAAATTATCTTCGCAAAGTATTCGAAATTTCAGAATGAAAAAAACCGTAGTCTTTCACAGCAATTATAGCCGAATGTTCACGGGATTCGGCAAGAACATGAAAAATGTTCTTCGTTATCTTTACAAAACTGGCAAATACAACATTGTAGAATTTGCTAATAGTAAACCCAAAGATTTCGAAGAATTAAAGTCTTTGCCTTGGAAGGCTTATGGCACTTTACCTAGCTTGTCAAAACTTCAAGCTATTTCCAGCGATCCAAATCAGACAAGAAATGCAGCCTATGGTCTATTGGAAATAGATAATTTAATTAAAGAAGTTAAGCCAGATTTTTATATCGGTATAGAAGATATTTGGGGCTTATCTCCTTTAGTGGATAGGAAGTGGTGGAATGAAAACTGCATGATTTGGACGACGCTTGACTCTCTTCCTCTTTATGCGGAAGCAAAAAGAATCATACCTAAAGTAAAACATTATTACGCTTGGTCTTCTTTTGCGGAAAGGGAGGTCGAAAGACTTGGATATCTAAAGGGCTCTGTAAAAACATTAAGAGGAGCTACTGAAACTAAGTCGTTTTGTAAATTAAGCCCAACTGAAAAAAAATCTATACGAAATAAATTCAGCCTCAATGAAGAATTCATCATTGGGTTCGTGTTCAGAAATCAATTAAGAAAAAGCGTACCAAATCTGCTTCAAGGGTTTAAACTTTTCAAACAAAAGAATCCGAGTTGTAATGCTAAACTTTTACTTCACACACACTGGTCAGAAGGTTGGGACATTAATCAGTTAATCAAAGATAATGGCATAAACCACAACGATATTTTAACCACATATTTTTGCAAAAAATGCAAGCAGTATGAAATTAAACCGTTCTGCGGCCAGAAGATCAAATGTAATTTTTGCGGCAGTCCAGATTCAGTTGAAACAACTAATATTATTCATGGCGTTAATGAAACTCAGCTTAACGAGATTTATAATTTAATGGATGTTTACTGCCATCCATTTACAAGCGGAGGGCAAGAAATCCCAATAACAGAAGCTAAACTTACAGAATTAATAACCCTTGCTACAAACTACTCCTGCGGCGAAGACTTTTGTAAAGAAGACAGCGGAGGCTTACCTCTTGACTGGAAACCTTACTATGAACCAGGAACAAATTTTATTAAGGCAACAACTTTACCAGAATCAATCGCTCACCAATTGGAAGTTGTTTACAAGATGCCAGAAGCCGAAAAGAATAAAATGGGGCAAATGGCCAAAAAGTTTGTTTTAGAAAATCTTTCAGCAGAGGTTATCGGGAAAAAGCTAGAGCAAATCATAGACTCCGCTCCAAATATTCCTTGGAATTACGACAGTAAATTTGAGCCAAGAAATCCAAATTATATTCCGCTCGAAACTGAAGATGATAGTTCTTGGATAATCGATCTTTACAAAAATATTCTTAAAGTAAATCTAGATGAAAATGATGATGGATTTAAGCATTGGAAACAGCAATTAAAAAATGGAATGTCAAGGGGTGCCATTTTAAATTATTTTAAGCAAGTCGCCATCAAAGAAAATAACGAAGGCTTAAAAGTAGAATTATCTGATGTTTTAGACAAGTCTGACCAAGGGAAAAGAATTCTTTTCGTTATGCCAGAAAGCGCTGGAGATGTATTTTTGTCCACGTCCCTACTTCCTTCGATAAAGAAATTATATCCAGATTATAATATTTATTTTTCTACCAAGCCTGAATACGCGGAGTTATTGCATGGCAACCAGTTCGTTCATAAAGTTTTGCTTTTTCATCCATATATGGAAAATATATTAACTATGGAAGGGCATGGAAAAAACTCTGGATATTTTGATATCGTGTATCTTCCGCACATTGGAACGCAAAAGATTTTTGATTACCAGCATAACGGTAAAGATAAAATAGAACTTAATATTAAAAATTAAAATGCACATATTAAATAGATACGCATTATCTTGCGGAGTAAAAATTGATAAACCGTTTGTTTTTGAGCATTATTATCCAATAACACTGGACAAATACATAGTTTTTCAAACTAGCGGCAAAGGCAACTCAAGACAGTACGATTATTGGTCTAAAGTTTTTCGCTTTATCAAGCAATACGCCCCAGATTATAAAATTGTTCATGTTGGGCTTCCTACAGATCAATCTGTAGCTGGATGTGATTTAGATCTTAGAGGGAAAACTAGCCTAAAGCATCTACCGTATATCATAAAAAATAGCTCCATATATCTTGGAGTAGACAGTTTGTCCGTCCATTTTGCTAGTCATTTCGATAAAAAAATGGTCGTTTTGTATTCGTATTGTTACGCTCAAAACTCTGCCCCAGTTTGGGGGAACCCAGATAACCAAGTTTTAATTGAGCCAGATTGGGCTATTTACGGCAAACCATCCTTTTCATTTAACGAAGAAAAGAAAAACATAAATACTATTAAGCCAGAAAAAATTGCAAAAGCCGTATTAGATCAATTAAATATAAAAAATGATCTTGATAAAGTCGAAACAATTTTTATGGGCAGAGACTGTCATAAGCCAGTAATAGAAATTGTTCCAAACTCATTACCAAAACTTGAAATATTAAAAGATAAAATATGTAACATTAGAATGGATTACCATTTTAATGAAAAAATTTTGCAACAAATTTGTCAAATTACCAATATAAACCTTATCACAAATAAAGAAATTAATTTAAATTTGATTGCGGCTATTAAAGATCGAATTGTCGCATTGATGTTTATCGTTGATAAAAATACAAATATTAATTATATTGAAGGTTTAAAATCGCTAGGGATAAATTTTACGCTAGTAGCAGATGACAACGCTCAATGGAATGATCTTGCTGAAATATTTTTTGACTTTGGCTTGTCAAAAGATGAAGTTTTTCAAAAAAACGAAATCAAAACTCTTGACAATGTAGATAAAAACCATATGTTCGAATCAGAGAAGATTCTTCTTTCCGATGGAAAAGTTTATAGTTGCAAGCTTTTCTGGGAAAAAGATATTCCTAAATTCACAAAAGCGTCTCCAGTCCCAAACGACACTTTATTCTGGGAAGATGCTGAACATTTTTATATCTACAAAGATGAGCGATCAAAATCAAACTGAACAGCAGAATACAAAACATAGCAAGCCCACAATTCGTGATGAGCGCGGGCTTTTAATTGGCGTAAATCATATCTTTAAGAAAGACGGCTCAATTGATTGGAGAGCAATGGTTAACCCCGCCCATCTTTATCCAAACAAGGATTGGTTCAACCGCCGCAATATGCCAGTGCCAGAAACTGGCGAAGGTTTGCGAGACGATCAGCTTTTGATTAAACTTGCTGGCATTAAAGAGATCGCCAAACTTCGTGGCTACACCAGAGTTCATTTTCAGTTTCCAAAGTTAGAAAAGGATTATGTTGTCGCTACATGTCAAATTGATTGGATCAATAGTTTTGAAACGACAAACAGACTTGATGGAGATGAAAGCTGGTCTTCTATTAATACTATGGATGTAGCCAATGCTACATTTGATAACACGGATGGATTTGGTCAGAAGTTTTTGGAAACAATTGCCGCCAATCGTGCATTTGTCAGGGCTGTTCGCAATTATCTTGGCATTCATATCGTTGGCGAAGACGAGATTGCAAAAGGCAACGGAACGAAAGCTCCTGCGGCTAATGAAGGATCTGCCGACGTTTCTCCTCAAGGCGTTCTGCAAAAGAAGTTTACGGATATTTATTCTAGTGGTGAGTTCGTGGATTTTAAAACTTGGCTCAGAGAATTGTGGAAGGAAGAAACTTATCGCAATGAAGCGGCAAAAGAGTGGAAGTCTTGGTCAGACGTTCCCGCAAAAGAAGCTCGCACTCTTCTAAAGTTTCTAAAGTAAAAATGGTTGAAAGAATCTCCAGCGCCACAAAGCTTAGAAGCATCTTGAATGAAATGGAAAAAAGTCCATTTCTAAAAAAGATCTGTGATAAGCAAAAGCATGTAGCTGGCAATTGGGACTTCGATCACTTGAAGTCCCAGCTTTGCCAAATGATTTTAACATTTAAAAATGACGCTGCTATTTTTGTCTATTTTGAAAAAAATGAACCCGTCTCTATATTTGCTGGGTTAGTCAGCGTTGATTGGACTTGCAGCAAAAGAGGACTGAATGAAGTTATTTGGATCTCTGTTAAACCTACTTTAAGAGGTGGTTTTAAAGTTATTCAAGCGGCGGAAAACTTCGTAGCTGAAAACGACATAGATTATTTTTCTTGTTCGTACATGTGTAACGGTGGAGATCCTAGAGTTCAAGCGTTTTACTTGACAAACGGATTCAGATTGGATACACTTAGTTTTGTTAAGAGTTACAAATAAATTCTTAGCACAACTTTCTTTAGAACCTGTAATGATTTTTATGTAAAATCATTTACCCTATTTTACTTTTTATGAAAAAATTAATGACTGTAAAGAAGAGAAGCGGAGAAATTGAAAAGTTCGACGCTGATAAAATTAATAAAGTTTTGGAATGGGCTTGCACTGGCATTGCCGACACTTCATTTGAAGAAGTCGCGATGAACGCGAACCTTTCCTTCTTTGACGGCATATCATCTAAAGATATTCATAATACTTTGATTGAAGCTGCTTCTGGTTTGATCTCAGAAGAAAAGCCTCAATATCAATATGTTGCATCAAGACTTTTAAATTATCAACTTCGCAAAGAAGTATGGGGCGGAAAGAACGCGCCAAAACTTATCGACTTTACAAAAGATAATATTAAAAATAAGATTTATGATGCTGAAATTTTAAATTGGTATGATGAGCGTGAGTTTCACAAGCTTGACGAATGCCTTCGCCATGATCGTGATTTTAATTTTACATACGCCGGTATTAAGCAATTGTGCGAAAAGTACCTTGTGCAGAACCGTACTACCAAGAAGGTCTACGAAACCCCGCAGTTTGCATATATGCTTATTGCAATGACCCTTTTTAAAGACTATAAGGCCGATAGAATTAATTATATTAAAAAGGCGTATAATTATTTCAGTCAGCATAAAATTAACTTGCCTACTCCTATCATGGCAGGAGTTCGCACAACCCTTAAATCTTATGCTTCCTGCGCCTTGTTTACCGTAGATGACACTCTTGATTCTATCTTTGGTAATAATAGTGCAATTGGAATGGCTACTGCAAATCGTTACGGAATAGGCATTAACGCAAGTCGCCTTCGTGCTGTTAACGCTCCAGTTAAAGGTGGGATGGTCAGTCACACTGGCCCCATTCCATTTCTAAAGATGTTTGAGTCTACGGTAAAGTCCTGCCACCAAAACGGCATCCGTGGAGGCTCGGCAACCGTTAATGTTGCTTGGTTCCATCACGATATTGAAGATATTCTTGTTCTTAAAAACAATGCTGGCACTGACGACAATCGCGTTCGTAAGCTTGACTACTGCATTGGATTTGATCGCGTTTTTTATGATCGCGTAATCAAAAACGAAAACCTTACGCTCTTTTCTTACCATGAAGCTCCAGAACTTTGGAATAAGTTTGGTCTGCCAGAGTTCAAGGAGCTTTACGAAGCCGCAGAAAAGAATCGTAATATCAAGTTCAAGAAGAGTGTTAATGCCCGAGAACTATTTTCGCTTTTCTCCAAGGAGCGCGTAGAAACTGGTCGCATTTATTTGATGAATGTTGACCATGCTAATTCTCATGGTTCTTGGCTTGAACAGGTAGACACCAGCAATCTTTGCCTTGAAGTTAATCATCCATTAAAGGCAATCAAAGATCTTAATGATCCTAATGGAGAGATTGGCGTATGTATTCTTTCTGCTGTTAATCTGTTAGAAGTAGATCGCGATGAAATGGAATCGGTGTGCGATATTATTGTTCGAACGCTCGACTCCCTTATCGATCACCAAAATTACTTTGTTCCTGCCGCTGAAAATTTCGCCAAGAAGCGTAGAAGTCTTGGCGTTGGAGTCACTAATCTAGCTGGATATCTTGCTTCTCTTGAAGTGAAGTATACCGATAAGAATGCTCCAAACAAAGCTGCTGCAATTATGGAACTTGTCAGCTTCAATCTTATCAAAGCTTCAGTTGAGCTTGCGAAAGAAAAGGGGAAATGCGAGAAGTTTGATTTAACAAAGTTTTCTAAGGGCATTCTCCCTATTGATACATACGCTAAGAATATCGACGAGTTTGTCACCGAAAAGCTGCATTGCGACTGGGAAGCTCTTCGCGCCGACATTAAGCAATATGGAATGCGCCATAGCACGCTTACCGCGCTTATGCCAGTCGAGTCTAGCTCAGTTATTCAGTCTTCCACTAACGGGATTGAACCTCCCCGCTCTTTGATCTCGTTTAAGCGTTCAAAGGCAGGAGTAATCCCTGTAGTTGTTCCAAATATTAAAAAGAACAAGAATAACTATACGCTTGCTTTTGAGATGCCCAACAACCAAGGATACCTCAAGGTTGTAGCTGCTCTTCAGAAGTTTGTAGACATGAGCATCTCTACCAACCTGTATTACAATACAACCCGTTATCCAAACAAGATTCCTAATCAAACTGAACTTCTTGGCGACATTATGACCGCTTATAAGTATGGAATCAAGAATCTTTACTATACAAATACATTTGACGGCGATACTCAAACCGCTCTAAATACCAAAGAAGAACCCAAGCAAGCTGAAGTTCAGCCAGAAGAGCCAGTTCAAGAAGACACTGAAGGCTGCGCTGGAGGAGCTTGCACCCTATAAAAATGAAAACTGTACTTAATACAATTAACGTAGATTCTCTCAAACAGCCTCTTTTTCTTGGCGAAGATTTGGCTATTCAAAGATACGACCGTCTAAAGTATCCTAAGTTCTATGATCTTTACGATCAGCAGATTAATTTCTTTTGGCGTCCTCAAGAAGTTAATTTGACAAAGGATTCGGCTGACTATAAGACTCTATCTCCAGAAGAGAAGTTTGTTTTTGATAGCAACCTTCGCTTCCAGACGATGACAGATTCTATGCTGTCCCGCAGTATTAACTCATTGTCAGATCACGTCAGCAATCCAGAACTTGAAATTTGCATGAATGTTTGGTCTTTCTTTGAGACTGTTCATAGCAATAGCTATACATATATCTTGCAAAATATTCATCCAGACGCAACAAAGTTCTTTGACTCTATCCTTGAGGATAAGGAGATTGTTAAGCGCGCTCAAGCTATTTCGAGTCGTTATGACGCTCTTCTTAATAGCAAGAGCGATGATCCAAGACAGCAGATCTTTGACGCTCTTCTCTCTACTCAGATTACCGAAGGAGTTACATTCTACGTTTCATTCGCTTGTTCGTTTTATTTTGGATATCGTGGAAAGATGGAAGGCAACGCAAAGATTATTAATCTTATTTCCAGAGACGAGAATCTACACGTTGCTATCACGCAGAATATTCTAAAGATTCTACGCGATCAGCCAAAGGAAGGCTTCCAAGATATTATAAAAAAGAATGAAGATAGAATTTATGAAGCTTATCGCATGGCCGTTGACTCCGAAAAAGAATGGGCTGATTATCTATTCTCCAAGGGAAATCTTATTGGCCTGACATCAGACTCTCTCAAGCATTATGTAGAGTGGTTGGCGGATAATCGCTTAACGTCTATGGGCTACAAGAAGCTTTACAATGCTAAAGGTAATCCTCTTGCTGGATGGCTTGACAGTTTCTATGACAGCAAGAAGATTCAAGTTGCGCCTCAAGAGACGGAAATCTCTTCTTATGTAAAAGGCGTTGATAGCAAAATAGACGAATCTGTTTTCGATATTAAACTCTAATTACTCAAGCGACAGTATAGAACCTCTAGAGTCGAGCCATTCCGTTTCTTCGCGGAATATCTCGGCTCTTTCGTTTGGTCTGATTATTGATATCTCTTTACCATTAGAGTCGAATATATGCAAGTTATGCTTTGTTCCTCTATTAATAATTATTAAAGAATTACCTTCTGCAACGTCTGCTGGCAAAGTTATACCCGAGTCACTATTTGGCGTGATTGCGTTTATTGAATTGACTTGATCAGGAGTTAGATCTAATCTAGTTTCAACCCGTTTTACTTTGCCACCAGATCCGCTAATAGTCTCACCATTATATTCAAACTCTAAATTTGAAGTGGCTGTATCTGCGCCAATGCTAGTCCAATTGATAGTTCCGAGAGTTATAATTTTATATCTGCGACCTTTAACAAGAGAATTGCCACCAGTCCCAATTAAAATTTCATCGACATCTTGGTTCATTCCGCCATCGACATTAAATTTATTTACTTGAGGTCTGGAGTCTTGATTTGGTTCTACTTCTAAATAACCGCTGACGACTGTAGATAATACTCCAGCGCCAAAATGATCCCAAGGACGCAATCTGAAATAATGCCAAATATTAGTTTCAAGCCCATCTCCTAGTTTAAATGTGTTTAAATAAGATCTAGTTTTGCCCAAACTAATTGTTGTAAATAGATTAGAGTGATACTCTAAGTCAGGTTTAAATACTTGCCTTACTTGAGATGACGATCCAGCAATTGTAACTCCATTATATTCAAAATCTAAACCTACAAAAACATTACTTGTTGGTGCGCCGATAGCCTTCCAATTGACACTGGTTCCTGTTGTTATAATTTCATACCAGTTCCCAGCACTCATACTTGTATGATTTATCGCTGAACCAGGCTCCGATCCTGTATAAATATCAATTGAGTAAACATCTTTATTTGAGTTTACTCCATAACAATTAAAAACAATCTCACCTTTTGACGAATCTTCTGGATATACTGTGAATGAAATTCCAGAAAATCCAGTTGTATTTGCAGTTGTTATATCGTAAAGATTTGCGATTCCAAGTGGATTTCCTAAAGTTGGCAAGTCTCTCCCTTCTGATTGGCCAAATGAAGAGTAATGAGTTTGGCCCCATTCATATATTGGGATAGATTTATCTACATATTTGGTATAATGTTCAATCAAGTCTGGCCAGCTATAAACATATGCTTCATAATCTGGCTCTCCAGTTCCTTTGTAATTAATTATTATGCCTTTATGTTGAGGCGCGGCCCCTGTTCCAGTTCCATTATATCCGGTAGCCGATGCGAAAGCCCCAGAAATATCTCTAAAAGTCAATGGAACTGTATCATCTTCACTTCTAATTAGCTCTCCAGCGCCATTTCTTACTCCAGATCCAGATATAGTTCCGACAGATCCGAGTGTAGTTGTAACTTCTGGACCCCATACGGCTGTTCCAGTGAAGGTTCTATGACCATAATATCCAGAAAGAACATAATATGGTGAATTTTGGAAAGAGTCTATTACTTGAACTTTTGTATATGCAGGATACGCATTATACGCATAGAACGTTCCAGTTCTTGGATAATTATTATTATCTGTAATGATGACTCTAAAACCAACTGATCTTGATCCCCCAACATCTCTATAAGAGTCTGTTTCTGTGCTAAAAAGTTCTTTATTTCTTTCTTGGGTTATTGTATACGATAACCCTTGATAATCTTTTTCTTGATAAAGAATTGTTCCAGCATTGTCGAGAATTTGAATTGTAGCTTTTTGAGGAAGATCGATAAATGGATTTTCCCAAATTTGTTCTTTGGAGGCCATTACTCCACCAGTTGGATCAATATACTTCCATCTGAATGTCACATCCGCTGACGTAAAGTTGCCTTGACCATATCCAGATTGATGCGTTAAAGTATATTGTAAACTTCCTGTATCGGCTGTATCAACTGTCATTCCGCTAACCAATACTCCTAAAGCAGTATTCCCACCTATTGATAATGTAGCAGATGGCAAAACAACTAAACCAGTTTGTTTAGGATCTGTTGATAATAACTTATATAAAACTCCTTGAGAATAAATATCAAAATCATACTGACCCCACTTTCCATTAATTGGAACAGTTAATGTTGTCGTTCCAGAAGCAACTGAATAAGCCTCTGTAACTGAATCGACCTCGTTTGATAAGGTTGAATAATCTGGACGACTAACATAAACTTTGTACCCTGTAATTGGGCTATTCGTTCCAGACCAAATTAAATGAATTCCTGTATTGCCATAGCCGCTGACGCTTGCAATACCAGAAGGAGGATTTGGCTTTACTACTATATCATATGGCCCTTGGACATAGTAACTAGGAGAAGTGTCCATCATGTCTTTCTCAACAAAGTTTTCTTTATTAGGCAAATATTCAATTCCAACTACAGAGTATTGATTAGCTTCTTCTTCCTTTACGCCAATTGTTTTATAAAGCTTTGGTTCAACGCCAGAGCCACTTAATACATATAATGAACCCTCGCTCACTAAATCAAGATGCTTTGGATTTGTGTCTACAGAAAGGTTGTAAAAACCTCTAGGATAACCAGTTCCATAAACTAAACCACTATAACCAATTCCATTATCGGCTGACAAAACTCTTAAATCACTTTGACCTAAAGTTCCCGCTCCGACATAAACTTCTAACCCAAGAGATTTGAATGCATCTGAAACGTGCGTTGACGTTAATGTGGTGCCAATGTAAACCTTTCCTGTACCATAAAAATTTTCTGGTAGACCTACCGTATAGTATCCAAAGGAATTTCCTTTAGACCATTTTGATTTGGCTGAACTGCCAGCATCATAATCCGCTGCGAAAGTAGCCGCTGATTTTGTGTGTGATTTTGTACAAATATAAGTTTCAGAATTTACTTTAACAATGTTTCCTACTGAGTATTCTCTTCCTGCTACCCACACATCATAGTTTGAGGCGCCTTCGTTTCCAAAGTCAGCTTGAACAAATGTATAATATGGTCTTAATCTAGAGAAAGCAAGTAAGTCGCGATATGTAAATAAAAGACTTCCTGTATCGCTTGATGTTTTCGACGCTCTTTCCAATATGCGATAATTACCTTTAATAAAAGCTGCAAGATATGAACCTGCGGCGCTAGAATCTGCTCCTAATTTATATATTTCAGTAGCTGCATAATCAGCAAAAAAGGCTGGAACACTTGTGCCATAAGTTATTGGTGAGCCGTTTGAAACGATGACTATTACATCTCCAGCACTTCTTCCAGCGACAAATGTAGAAATATCAGCTAAAGATGAATTTGTTGAGCTTTGTGCTGCCAAAGCTCCAGCTGAGTTTAAAGCAATTGCCGTAAGATTTGCCGCTGTTGATCCAACTTGGCTTCCATTTACATGAACAATGCCATTAGATCCAGAAACATAACACGTCCAATTTGTTTCTGTTCCAATCAATTGTCCTGTCCCAGCGGTTCCAGAAAAATCTATATCAATTTCGCAATTAGAAAATACACCTGAAACTTCTGCAAATGTTAAAGAGTCCCATCTTGGATTGCCACTAGCAACTGTATAATCTGGAAATGTATAAGTAGATCCGGTTAAGGTTGTCCTGCCTGTATAAGAAGCTCCAGAAACTCTACCTTCAACTGGATAAACATCAACTACCGCCGATTGCAATAAATAGTCTCCAGTTACAGTTAAAGTAGCTCCATAAGCATCATCAGTTACAGTATGTAGATTAAACTTTCTTGTTTGTCTTTGCCTTCTTGCTCTAATTTGTTCAAGAGTTCCAGTGAACCCACCGTCACTGCCAGTCATTGAGTTTAAATCAGAAACTGAAAAATTACCAGATGGCACATGTATATAAATACCAGAAGCTAAACCACTAACAAACTCTCCGTCAATTTTTAATGTTTTCGCATTCTCATCTACTTCTAATATTCTACCAAACGTTCTTCCTACGTTTCTGATTTCGTCGCTAACCCCAAAAATATCACCTGGTTGTAAATACGCACCTTCTAATCCAGCTACAAAAGTAACTGTATCAGATTCAAACATTGAGCTAAAAAGAATATATCTACCGATTCTTTTGGCTTCTGAGCGTGATGTGCATCCAGCGGCAGTTACTTTAAATGGATTTAAGCCAAAATTTCTAATTCCATCTACATCCTCAACAAATTCGGCTTTTGTTTTATAGTCATCGTATTTATCATTATATATAATTTCTACGCTCGTATATCTTTTATTCTTTGCAGTTTCAGTATAAACGAAAGCTCCATCTTTAACATTAGCGTTTCCAAAATACATCAAAGGTTCTTTATTTTTGTCCGCAAAGAACGAAAACCCTTCTGTATTCCAGTAAACTATACCTTTAAATATTGCAGCAATGTCTTGCAGCACTTTATAAGCTTCGTCTTTAGTATAAAAAATTATATTGCAGGTGTATCTTGGCTCTAAGCCACCTTTTCCATCTGGCACACCTTTAAATTTCCCATTATCCTCAACAGCATCGCAGTATCTTCCGATCTCGTAAAGCGTCCATTTGTCAACAGACGCAGAATTAAGATAATTACCTAATCCATAATTATAGTCAGTAATTATGTCATAAAGAATCCAAGCTGGATTGTCTGTCCAAGCCATTTTGAATGTACCGTCCCAATCTCCGTAATAAATCTTATTGCTATCGTAAAAATTGTCATCGCAAAATTGCTGCAATGTTATATCCGAATCGTGAGCTAAGTTAAATTTAGCTCCACCACTATCTTCAGCTAATTCTCTTAAAGTTCTTGTGCCAGACCTGTCAGGATCAATATTAAAGTAATATACCTGTATTCCATTTTCTCTGGCGTTATTTAGTAACACTTGATATGTATCTGCGCTCATAGATTCTGGAGCGGAGGCAGAGAAATATACTACTTTTCTTACAGTGTTTACCCACAGTTTTTCTAAAGCAGTTTCTTCAGAATCTTTACCGACTTCATCAGTGATACTGAACTGGCTTTTTCTTAAAAAGAAATTAGCGATACTTGTTTCTGATGGATCGGTTACTGGACTTAATTTTGTAACGCTTAAAGCGGCATCAAGCTGTTTGATTAAATTTGTTTGATTTGCGCCAGCGGAATCTGGAGTTTCAACTTCAGAAAAACTGCTTGATCCGTAGTAAGTAAACCCAACAATAGTTTCTCCAGTAGCTTGGTTTACAATTGTGTCTGTTCCAGAAGCAGCAGTTTGCCATATAGAAAATCTTACATTAGTGTAGCCAGAGATTAATTTATAAATAAATTGTTGCAAATTTCGCTTTAGAAGATTTCTGGTTGCCGTATTCATGTTTTGGTCAACCATGAATATGACATCTAAAGTGTTCGGGTTTGCTGGATAATCTGGATTGGAAAAAACATATCTTCTGTCAAGACCATTGCCGCCTATTGGAAAGTAATTAGAAGGTACTTTAACCTTCTTCATTTTTACATCATATTGTCTTTCTGGAATCGAAGACATTGAGCGAGAATCGAACTTTAAGCCGACGTGCGCTGTCAAAGGATAGGAAAAATTTCTATCTACAATTTCGTAAATACCATCAATTGATACATCTTTTTTAATCAAAGGAGATACTGTCTCTGCGCTTATCTTTTCTACTGTAATAAAGCGATCTCTGCCATTTACTGAATCTGGCAAAACAATTTCATCAGATGAAGTTAATGTCGATTGCGCTACTAAGTTATTTTGGACATTAGACATATTTTATTATAAATTTTAAGCTGTTATTGTAAAGCTTCTTGTTCGGTATAATTCTTTTTTAGGATCTTCTTCTGCGCCAGAGAATGTTAATCTTACTGGATTGTTGTCTGGAGATGCTGCATCTATGTATACATAATGAGTTCCAATACTAAGTTTTTGAGTTATATCGGCGGAAATTATAATTGTAAAAACGCCAGCAGAACTTATATCCGATTGTTCCGCAGAAATTTGATAAGCAACTAAATTTTTTTCTTCATTTTGAATACCCATGTCGATTTGAGCAATTATATTTATAGCCGGTTTTGTAATATTTGTTGTTCCGTCTGTTAAAATATAAGTAGCTGTGCCAGAAAGAGTTATGGCTTGACCTCTACTATATGATGATGGACTGATGGCATTAAAAGTAGCAGTGGCACCATCTCCTACAACACCAGGAGAATAAATTATTCTTTGCGGAGCAATTGGGAAATAATCTTCTCTTTCTCTTTTTCTTAAATTATAAATAACCGGCAATATGCTAGAATAATTTCTAGCATTTATTTTTGAAGCCAAAAGCTCTTCGTATGTTTTTTCTAATGGCATATTATTCTTGTTGTTGTCCTAATAGAAATTGTGCTTTATTTTGAGTTGGATCGGTTGTTACAGTTCTGCTACCGCTAGATCCAGAAGGGGCAGAACTCTTATAAGAAATTCCACCGCCAATAGAGGAAGCTGAACCCATTGTTGAAGGCGAAGAAAACTGGCTGAATGATTCGCCTAACATACAAGCATATGGACTTTGAACTGTACCAAGCAATGAATAATAACTAACTACCACTTTATCGGAACCTTCAACTCCAACAGTGACTGCGACTTTTAATTCAGTAGACCTGCTCATTCCCATTTTGCCAGACTGTCCCGCGCTAGTTCCAACATCTACTGTATCAAATAAAGATTCAACTATCATGCTGACTTTTAATTTTTTAACATCTTTATTTTTGACATGATGAACGTACACAAATGGATCTTTGGAGTCTGTTGGGAACCCAGTAGCCCAACTTGAAAAGTTTTCCTGTGACTTTCTTCTTAAATCTCTAACGTCAATACTGCCATCTCCTATGCCATTTCTCATTTCCTCGTTATTGATTGGTCCCAATAATTTAAAATTAGCTGGCCTATAAATATAAACATTAGTAAAGTTAGCTAAAGGCTTTTGATTTTCTGTTCCCAAATTAATTTCCATCACGACGTTTCTAAAATTGTATTTGCCGTCGCTATTCATAACTGGCGTTTTATTTAAATAAATACCTTTTAACATATCTAAGCCGTATACTTTTTTACCAAATTGATCTACTAACCCATAAATTGGGCCTTCGCATAAAAGATCGACAGTTTCAGCAATAGAAATAGATTTTAATAAATTTTGCATATCTGGAGGCACTAAAGCTGGAATCGGTGACGAACTACTCCCGCTGCTATGCCCTCTATAAAATCTATATGGATTTAATATTTTCATTATACGGAGCTAACTTTAGGTGGAGAAATTGGATCTCCTATATTGCGTTGAGTTGTTGTTGTGGATAAGAATGCAATATTTACTTTAACTGGAGAAGAATACAAAATTTGTTTGTTGTTGATATTAACTTTACATCTGTATCTAGCTTTATAAACTGAATATCCTTCGCTTTTGACTCCATTTATAGTTGGTCTTTCAGAAATAAATCTGGCAATTCGATTAGATTCGGCTGACTTTTGCTCTGAATAAGTGATAAAATCTTCAACCGCCCTTGTTGAGACAGATGCATTGTCCACTCCCGTTTTATAAAAAACAGCACCAGTGGTTGCTGTCGCTGATCCTACTGATGTCCAATTGCCAGCGCCAACATTTTTTATTTTGTACCTTTCTCCAGTTACAGTTTGCGCTATAAGTAATTCTCTTTTCCCGATATCAGCGTATTTTTGAGTTTTTGGAACTGTTAAATCACTTGCAGAATAAAAAAGCTTTTCTTTTGGAACTAAAGTCCAGTCTGAAAAATTATCATCTCTATTTGTATCGTACTTATAGTAAATGCTAACGCCTTCGCTTCCTCTTAATTCTTGCAAGCGTCCATACAAACGATGATACCCAGCAGTCAAATAAAGAGTATTTGTTGTGGAGTTAAGAGCTTCAATTTCGGCTTCTGTTGGTTGATTTATGTCGGCAAACCCAGAGAACATCGCATGTCCGCTATAATAAGCGCTAGCTAGAGTAGAATCTATATACAAATCTGAAGCATCGTCAGAATCAAGCTTGAACTTGTACGCTTGAACTTGCATTACCTTGCCATTGCCAGTTGGCTGAGTAGAATTTTTATGAAAAGTGGAGCCAACTCTTGGAGTTAAAGCTACGCCGCCCGCACCAGTAAATCCTATGCCGCTCCATTGACCTGTATCTCCAATTTTTATTATTTCATAAAAGCCAGTAGATGTACCTAATTCATAAACATCTTTTACAAAAGTTTTTCCATCGCCACCAACAGTTGGAACATAAAAATACCCAAGAAATTCCATTCCATAATTGTCAACATTTGTGCTAATTCCATTTAGAGTTTGCTCATTTAAAGCTTTTATTTCCCCAAAGTAAGTGTATTGATTCTTGTCTTTGTAAGCTGGGTAGTCAGAGAACAGAGTGTTCATTTCTCCTTCTGTCGTTGGAGTTTCAACTCTTGTCCACATCGATTCCGCAACAGGGGCTCCGCCAGCTAATGCACCTGTAGTTGGCAAGTGTCCAGAAATAGCTGAAGAGCATTTATATAAATATTCTAAATTAGGAGGTAAAATCTTTCTCCACCATGCGGAATTTATTGTTGCTCCTGCTCCAGTTGGCAACTGACCTGAAAATCCAGTTGCGACAATAGCTTGGAAATAAGTGTTTGTTTCTGAACCAGTTGGATAATTTACAAGCTCTCCACTAAAATAATTATATCCAGTATCCCAAGTTGCAAATTGTAAATTATTAAATTGAGTTGGGCCAAATTTTACTAAATCGCCAACTTCATATTTTTGAAAATATGCTGTATTATTACTTTTAAGTCCACTCGCAGTAACATAATCTGATATTACTTTAAAGTCTGGAGTGTGATAAGATCTAAAAGCGAGGCCAGCTTTTACAGCGTATGGATTTTCTATGTATACTTTTCCTCTTGAACTGTCATTACTAACTTCCTCCCATTCATAAGTGACATCTTCATCAAACGTAGTTAAATCTGGATTGGATATCACTTCTCCATTTCTGGAGACAACAACTTCAACAGGATTTGAAAATACCTTGCCCGCGCTATTTGTAGTGATGTCTATGTAAGAGTTTAAAACATTTACAGATGCAAAAGTCAAAGCTTCATCCATTTCTACAGCTTGATTTGTAGAGAATGTATCTATGTCCAAACCAGCAGTTGATGTTTGAGCCTCATTTTCAGCAATCAATTCAATATAATCATTTATTGGCTTATCAACAGGAGTCATCAATTGTTTAATATCTGTAGTTAAGGCGTAGTGGTCTGTTGCTGCGCTGATTTGGGAAGCTCCAATTTTCAATCTACCGTAACCTACGGGAACGGCTTGGCCTTGAGAAGTATTGGACGGTTTATTGCCAAATAAATATGATTTGCCACCAGCTTGAACTTCTTGATTAAAATCTGGCTTAGGCTGTGGATACAGCAAGCCCATTACTCCTTGCAAAGCTAAACCAACGCCTATGCTAAACATGGCGGTGCCAAGCGCAGAGAATGAGCCCGCTCCAGCAGCGCCCATTACTGTTGTTGAGCCAATTCCACCGAGAACGCTACTAAATGCGCTGCCTAGAAAACCTGCTGCTCCAGCAGTTGCTACAGTTAGTATTAATCCAACTGCAATCAATGCTCCATTTTTCCCAGCACCCCAAACAACTGGTACAACATGAATTTCTTCTGGGCTTTTTGTAATCTCTAACTCTTTTGGGTTTTCTAAAATTTGATCGTCAATAACTACTCTATAAAAAATTCCTTTCATTGCAAGTTTCTTGACCTCATCAAGAAATCCTTTTCTATTTGCGTTTATAGCAAGAAAAGCTTCTTTCGGCGAATTTATATTAAATTTAAATTCGCTACCAAATTTGTTTCGCAATTCACCGTATAAATAAACATTAGTCATATTGTTTTTTTAGCAGTTCTATATATGCTTTATTTACATGTGGCCTTTGAGGCAGTAATAAATTAAATTTTTGACTTTCCTTGCTATAAATAACATAAGGAATGCAAGAGTTTTCGCAGTTGAATCTATCAAACTTTGATTCCTGCTCTCCGCTTGAAGGATGAGTGTGATAAATAGCCGCAATTTTACCTGTTTTCATATGGCGCAAGATTTCTAATGGATGTATTTCAAATACATCGTCTTGATAAACTGCTATGTTTTTAGCTGGTTCAGTCTTTAATTCGCCATTTTCTACAAATATGAAGCCACATACTTCAATACTAGATGTATTAGCGTGTTCGATAATAGATTGCATATTATGTGCTTATTGAATATTCTTCTGTACCAGGGAATCCGCCGAATGGCAAATGGTCTGCGCTTCCGAATCTTAATTTGCAGCCGTCCAATGTTTTAGAGCATTGATCGCAGACCCAATACTCTTTGTTGAAAGATGGGTCTCTGGACCCGCTTGAGGTATGGCTTTTGATGCAAACATAAAACTTTAATAGCGGCGTCCAATTTGGGTTTGCATTAATGTCTTTCTTGGAAACTTTAATATTATGATTTTCTACATAAACATGCTCGCCAACTTTATAGTCAGTTCCAACGATCCATTTGCCGCGATTTAATCCATCAAGTAGAGCATTATTGTTTATTCCTATTGGTGTTGACAATTGAAGTTTTGAATAAAATCTTTCAGAAGATGTTAAAATATTCTGTTCCGCTGGATCGTAATAAAATCTAGAAAATGGAACTGCTTGCCATGAAGGCGCACTTGTTGATGGAATTTTATAATAAATACTTAGTCCACTTGTCCCGCTTTGCTCGTAATGTCTTATAAAAATTCTATGATAACCAGCGGATAAAGAAACTGATCCGGTGGTGCCTTTGGGTTGTGATCCATTTTGGGCGCCAGGTCCGTAATCAGATGCAATTAAACTTCCATTTATCCATAGTTCAGCAGAGTCGTCTGGATCTACACCAAACTGATATACTCCAGCTTGATCGACATCAACTTTAAAATATCCTATAAATTCATTTGCAGATTGAGCAACGGCTGATATACCAAAAGCAGAAACTACTGTTTCGGCGCTGAATGTTGACGCGGCAACAATGCTTGTGAATGTAGCTGTGCTTGGAACAGAACCACCAGCGGAAGTATAATATCTTTTTAGCAATCCGTTTCTTATATCTAGTGCTTTGCGAAGCCTCATGTTATTTTCATCTGCAACTGGAGGCCCAGCATATCTGCACCCATTGCCTCTATAATGGAAGCCGCAATACCTTGCCATTACTGTTCTTTTGGGGAACGTAACGTTGTCAAGCTCAAGCGGAGAGGCTAATTCAAACTCTACTATCGCTCTACTTTCACTAGCTCTTCTTAAAATAAAGAAAACCTGATCTTCTAAACCAGCAGTAGAATCAGCGGAACTGTATGGATTTCTGCTTTCGGAAAAGTTTCTGTCGTCTAAGAATTTAACAAAAGTTCTTTTTCTGACGACTTTTGCCCCTACAAGGTTATTGTAGCGGCGAATCAAATTAGAAACAAAAAAGTCTTGGTTAGAGATCGCCAATTTAGGTCTTGGCAAACTGCCATCGCCTTTACTTTCAAAGCCAGAACTTTGTATTGGAAATGGCAGATACTCAACGCCTTGCCAATAAATTGAACCATTTATGCCGTTTGTACCACCGTGAACATAGAGCTTGTCATCAGGAGTATTAACGTAGTCATAGTAAATAACAAAGAACTCCAACATCGCTGTTGGTTCCAGCGAGAAAAGCTCCGCATTAACTTTTTGACTAGAAGCCCTTGACATTTCCTTTTACCCTTAGATTATATTACACCTATGACGCAGAAAGACAAAATAAAAATAGATTCGTTTAAAGTTGATAAAATGCGTCAAAATGACATAAAAGATGTTTTAAAATTAGCCATTGCGGGCCAATCTTCATTTGGAATTACAGACAAGAAAGCCCCCTCTTTGTTCTTTCAAGAGGTGAACTCTTTGATCGAAAATAACATAAACTATTCATTTGTATTTAAAAATGATTTAAATAAAGTTTTCGCTGCTTTTATAATAAAACCACAAACCAATATTTCAGCAGAACTTGCTCTTGTGGTTAGCGATCCAAAAATCATCCAAACACAGGAAATGTACGAAAGTTTTTTAAATTGCATGAAGTCGATGCGATTTAAAATGTTTTTAGTAAAAGCTTACAAAAGAAGAAAAAGATTTGAAGTTTATGTTAAGTTCCTGAACAGGCTTGGTTTTAATGAAATCACCGCTGACGATGAAGATTTCTTGACTCTTTGCCTAAAAAAGTCTTGACAAATTAAAAAAAGGCTGTATTGTCGAAGACAATGAAGTTCGAAAGACTAGTTCAGCTTGCGAGAAACCTTATCATTTACGATGATATCGATCTGCGTTGCCGCCATTTTGCTTTTATCTTAAACAAGAATAAGATAATCTCAATCGGCAAAAACTCCAAGAAGTCTCATCCTATTAACCAGAAGTATGGTTATTTTGATGGTAGCGGGCTTCATGCTGAAGCGTGCGCAGTAATTAAATCTGGCGACATTGACCATTCAAGGCACACATTAGTTACATTCCGCATTGATAGAAACGACAAGGTTGCTATGGGTAAACCCTGCAAACATTGTCAAAAACTCTTGAAAGATGTTGACTTCAAAGAAATATTCTATTCTAACGAGCAAGGAAATTTTTGTAAAGCATGAACATTCTAATTATAGAAGCGACTAGCAAGCGCAAACCACTTGCCGAAGATTACAGTGATACGTCTATTGTTCACTGTCGCAATAGTCTTATTTTAAAGAAAGCTCTTGGAGCAGACTTGCTTGACGGTGAATACTTCCTGCCAGAAGTATTAAAGAAGCAGTATGATGTTATCATCTGCTGCTATGCTTCGCCTTACATGCCCCACGTTCCTTATCGCGAAGTTTTGCTTAAAAATCCCAAGGCTCGTTATATTTGGTTGGTCAACGACCATGACGTAGAAGACAACCAGCTTTTGCGCTGGGGCATTCAAAACATGGGGCTTAGTTACGATATGATCTGCAATAACCCAAGAGAGGGTTATCGCCATTGGATCTTGAACAAGAATATCGCAAATAAGAAACTTAATGACTTCATCAACAAGTGGCTTACGGTCAATTTAAATTCTTTGATTGTTGACGAGAATCGTTTGCCAGTAAACGCTTCAGCAAAGAATGGGGTTATTTATTACGGCACTTATCGCAAATGGAGAGCAGAGTCTTTTAAAAAGTTTTTAACAGAAGGCGTTTATCTTTCTGCCTCAAATAAGAATTGGAAAAAGTTCCAAGCTATTGGTTGTAATTGCAATTACATTCCAAAGCTAGAATGGAAAAAGAATGAAGAAGACTTGCGTAAATATAAATATTCAATTTATATGGAAGACGAGCATACTCATAACAATTATGCTTTTCTTGCCAACCGATTCTACGAGAGCTTAATGGCAGATGTTGTTATGCTCTTTGATGCGGATTGCGGCAATACAATTAAAAAGTGCGGTTATACTATCCCAGAATGCCTAATCTTAGATGATAAGAAATTGAAGGCTGGAGTTGTAAATTACGCCGATTCTCTTGCATTTCAAACCAATTTAATGTATCAGCAAACTTTCATTTCTCAGGCAATCGACGAAAAAACAACCGCAATCAATCAAATAAAGGAGTTTATCAAATGAAATTCTTAGGAAGATTCGTTATCCCAAATAAATCTGCAAATATTATCGGAATAGACTTGACAAAAAGCTATCCACTGGATGTCATGACAAACATGGCTTTCTCAAAAGAATTTGTAATTATTTCTGGTCATGATTTTGAACACCCATTCCTTCTTGAAGTAATCGATCGTCAATTTCTTGAAGACAGATTTGTTATACTCGGCTGGTTTAATTACAATTACATTAGCCAAGAGCCTTATCTTTTTAAGGGCGCGATTGAATTTAGGTCACATTCATAATGAAAACTTATCAAGCCACATGCGATATTGAGTTGATTGCTGATAATCCATGTAAGGGTATGAAGAGTCAAACTGTAACTCTTTACAAAGAAGAGCCGTTCACAGTTTACAATAAGCAAAAAGACATGTATGATTCAAATGTCGAATATTGGATGAATGTTGACTGCTGGGTGCTGAAAATCACCCAAAAAGAACTAGATAATCTTGTAGAGGTATAATTTATGATGACGCATGAAGAACAAGAGGATAAGGTTTACAAAGAGTTTTTAACCGTAAAAGATAGCTTTGAGCGCATTCTAAATAAAAAAATTAATAGATCTAATTTTATCGAAGCAATTGTAGAGGTTACTAAAATTGCCACTCAAGAAGCGAGCGGCGAAAATCCAAATATTCAAGATAGTGATAGGGATGTAATTAATAAATTTTTCACTAATTGCCAGCAGTATCTTGCTGATGTTATTTGGAGAAATACTAATAGAAACTGCTTAAATATAAACATTTCTTATAAAAATGAATCTCTATCTACTTGGAACATGCCTATTGACATGTTCTTTGAGAACAAAGATGTTTATGCGTTAGTAATGACGATGATGGTAAAGTCTCTCAATGAGTGTTTGATGGCTTATTTCATAATGCCCCAAATGCGTCAAGCAGTTATGGACGGGGACGAAATGGCAATCAAAGCTCTTTATGATTCATTTAATCGTCCATCTATGGAGTCAAGTTTAGCAAATTTAAAACTACTTAAAGAAAACTTCCCAGACTTCTATGAGCATATCACGACATCACTTGACGTGATGAAGCTTGAGGAGATGCAAAAGTTTTTTAAAAATAAAAATGAGCCTAGAAAAAGCAATAAAACACGGCAAAGAAAAAAGAAAGCAGTATCGCGGGTCAAAGGCGTTTGACCATTCTTGCCGAAATCACGGATCTTGTTCTTGGTGCGAAGGCAATCGAAAGCATTCAAGCATTAAAAGGTTAGAGTCAAATAAGAGTAAATTAAAAGATTTTTTAAACGATGAAATTTGAAATCATGCAAGGCTGCACGACCTACAACTTTTTAGTTGATGGCAAAAAATTTACTGAACTTCCACAAGAAGAGCAGGGCAAGATTATTGATGTGGTTCTCGCAAAGGTCAAAGAGGGCATCCTTAATAATCACATTTCTTTTCAAGGAATCTTAGAGCATTTTCAGTACGACGATTATGAATCAGGAAACAGATGTGAAGCTTGTGGAGATACGCCAAGCAAAATTACTATAAATATACAATGAGAACAAAATTTTATTCTAAAAATAATAAAATTATAGATATATCTGCATGGGATACATCTGGATCTTCTATGGACTTATACAATAGATATGGCTGGGAGGGAGCTATGGCTTGGGGCAATTTGATTCATAATGAATTAAATGCTCATGGACCAGGAGTAGAAAAAGGAGATATCTTTTTAGATATTGGCGCAAATATAGGCATGTCTTCTATAAGGGCAGAATCTTGTGGAGCAAGTAAAATCTATGCAATAGAGCCAGATATTGATATCTTTGAAGCTCTAAATAAAAATAAAACAGATAATTGGATTACTGAGAATGTTGCTATTGACGATAGGCAAGGCGAAATCGAAATTTCCAAATGGCCTAATTATTGGGAATTCAGAAAATGCCATGCAGTTACATTAGATGCTTTTTTTTATAAATACTCTATTGAAAAGGTTGACTACATGAAGGTTGACATAGAGGGGCATGAGAAAACTGTATTCAATAACGTCTCTTCCCAAACATGGGATAAAATTAGAAAAGTTTTTATAGAGGTTCATGGATTCGATTCGTCAGAGATTGATTCTTTTATTAAAATGTTTAGAAATAAATTTGGGTTTAATTCCCATCATATTCATTTTGGCGGTAGTCAAGATTTTTTGTGGCTTTGGAAATAATATATAATGAGGACTGCTGTTTTAATATCTGGCGCGCCAAATTTTTTTGAAGACACTCACGCTTATATTAAAAATAATATTTTAAAATTTATTGGGGAATATGATGTCTTCGTGGATATGTGGGAAATTGACCATGAAGTTAAATTAAATTTAAATACGTTATACTCGCCCATATTGCAAAATTATGAACCTTTTGATGAAAATTCAAAATACAAAGTATTAAATTTTTCTTCGTTGACTAAGAATGGAGTTCAGTCTACCACATGTTTTATGTGGCATAAGTTATATTCTGGAATGAATTCAATAATTGAATTCTCTGAAATAAATAATATAAATTATGATCTTTTTTTGAGAATTAGGCTTGACTTTTGCCCAACAACATCATTAAACGAAGATGTATTTAATAAAGCCAAGTCTAAAGAAAATTTAATATGCGGCGTTCATGTTGCAGATAATCATGCTGGTGATAATTTTTTTTGTTGCCATTTCGATCTATTGAAGAAATATAGGAATTTTTACTTAAACTTTGAAAATTTCGTAAAATTTTTTAAATACGAAAAGCCAGAGCAATTTTTTTATTTTCAATTAAATTCTCTAAAAATACCAATAATAGAATTCCCTTGTCATTGGTTAAGAGTATACAACGACCCAAGAATTACTGGAGATTGCAATAAAGCACTTCTTTTTTGGAACGAAGAAGGAAAAGATAGAAGCGTCTTTTTTAAAGATAACGGAGACATGATTAAATTGTTTCAAGAAAAGAAAAATTTTTTCGTAAAATCTAATAATATATATTTAACTGATTAATATATGCCATACCTTAATGCAAACATTCCTGTCTTTACCGCTTATTTAAAAAATAATTTTTTATATAACGACGAGAACGAAAAAAACGAATACATTCTTTGTGAGGTTTTTGGCGTAACTTCATTGACAAGGCGATGTTTGTCCTTTCAAATAATGACAGAATACGGTTCAAGGCATGACCGAGTTCCCATCCATTATCTCGTTAATGAACCAACTCATCAAAATTATCCACTTGATTGGCTGCAACTTTGGGACTGTTATTCCAATTGCTTGTCAGTTACCAGATACGAGTATCACAAAAACTCAACCGCGAAGATTCAATTAAAAAATCGTGAATGGATCACAGGCAAATATCTTTTTACTATTGACTGGCACGACAATCCAGATGCTGCTTACGGTTACTCTGAAATGGCAGGGGGTCACAAGTGCGGCCATTTAATTTGGGGCTTGACAACCAGCAACGGAGAGCCGGTCAATCAGCTTTTCTTGCAGCCAAATAATAGAGTTTTGTGGAAAGATGGCGGCGCATTTATCTCAAAGAAATTTGACACTAAGCCAGATTGGAAAGTCTTCCATAAGGAATTTACTTGCGAAGGTGGAGACAAATGGGTAGCCGAAGATAATTTTGATTACTTTTACGACTTTAAACAAGAATGATCGAAGTTCAAATAACCAAAGATATGGTGCAAGAGGCTCTTGTACGGGCAGCGTTAGTGCCAGTCTTGAGAAACTCTGATACCAACGGGCATGGTCAAAAGATCGCTGCCTTGAGCGACCTTATGGTTCAAAAGACTTGGGGCGGCAGAATCATGTCCGACAAGAGCTATGACTTTGATTGGATCTCCCCCAAACTATTTTTATTTGAAATAAAAGCCAAGGAGCGCAACGTTGTTCCCCAGCCTTGGCACAATTGCGCAGTCAAAGAATACAACACTAAGCAACGGTGCGATTACTATCTTTTCACCAGTATCTTTGGCGATTATAGCAGAGGTTGGATTCTCGGCTACATTAAGAAAGAAACTTTTTTTGATCTAGCTGAATTTTATAAAAGCGGAGAAATTGATCCTGATCCACGGGGAGATAAGTACGCTTTTCCATCAAGCTGCTACAATTTAAAAATCGAACAATTAACCTGCAAATAAAATGCTTACATCAAGAAAAGTTGATTCATCAGAAGTTCTGGTTTCTCCAGAAGACAAAGACCTTTTAGAATATTCTTTAGCTACCAATAGCAGGGGATATTTAATGACTGGAACAAGAAAATATGGTCATAGAAAAATCCACAAAATCGTTGCAGAAAGAATGAATCTAATTGCTGATCGAACGAACAAATTGCAAATAGACCACATCAACAGAAACAGACTAGATAATCGTAGAGAAAATTTACGTTTGGTAGAGCAGCGAACAAACATGAATAACGTTGATTTTGTTTTGAACAGCAAAGGATATCACTTCCAAAAAAAAACAAATAAATATAGAGTTCAAATAGGGAATTATGGTAAAAAAATTTTTGTTGGACTTTTTGACACGCCAGAAGAGGCAAGAGCGGCCTACGTTGAAGCTAAAAATAAACTCTTGACGAAACTCGGATTAACTGATCTGCTTTTGGCAGAATGAACCTATCCCTCTGTTGCATCTCCAACGTTCTTGCCGAGCGCGGAATCAAGTTCCAGACTATGACTCTGACTCGTTTTCTCGCGCTGCCTCGCGCCGAGGCCATTAGCACTCTTAGCGAGCGCATCCTCAACAATTTTGTCGTTACCAACGCCACTATTCAATACTGCGCCAATTGTGGCATTGCTGGCTACCGCTTGTCGTCGTCTCTTACCCCTGTCATCGACCATCCTGACGTTAACTTGCGTCTGCAAGATTTGCCTAACTGGCCTGACCTTCGCGCTGCTCTTGACGCCATCTCTCAGACCATCAAGCTTACCGGCGTTCGCGTCTCCGCTCACCCTTCAGAATACATCACTCTTACCAGCGACAATCCTGCCGCCGTTGACAACAGCATTCGCGACCTCACCTCTCACGCCGAGCTTTTCGACCTGCTTGACTTGCCTAATGACTATCGTTCGCCTCTCAATATTCACTGCCGCCAAGACGGCGACCCTGCTGACATCTCGCAGCGTTTCCTTGCCAACTTCAATCGCTTGCCCAGCAACGTGCGTTCTCGCCTTGTGCTAGAGGTCAACGACAATGTTGACGGCACTTGGTCTATCGCCAATCTTTACAAGTATTTCTTTCAGACCGCTGGCATCCCCATCACCTACGATTCTTTGCACCGTCAGTTCTGCAATCACGGCAACGACGACGCCGCTGACTTTCACCTCGCCTATTCTACTTGGCCTACAATTCCTTTGTTTCACTACTCAGAAGGTATTGACAACACCCGCAAACACGCTATGATGCCTGTCAGTTCGCCCAATGACTACGGCAAGCCTGTTTTCTTTGACGTAGAACTCAAGGGCAAAGACCTCGCCATTTACCATCTCCTCAACAATGCAAGCAAAAATTAATAAAGTTAAAGCCACTGTCTCTCAAAAGCTAAAAAAGCTGAAAATTAAGTTCGACTTCTCTGACATGGAGATTTTGAACGAAGATGAAACCGTTAAGGTTCTCGGCTGCAAAGTATCAACCGATAAGTTTACCGGCTGCATCATTCCTAACTTCCGCAAGAATCGCGTTGAATTTCTTCTGCTCAACGAGAATATGATCGAACACCTCGTTTCAGAAGGAATGTCCGACGACGAAATCATGAAGAATGGAAAGGTATGGACTCATATCACTAGCACAAAAAACTTTATCGACATAATGTCTTACTGCAATGAGTAATTTAAATGATTTAAAATCCAGAACCTACACTCTTTTCTGCGCCAGAAACGTTCAAGACGTTTATGCGGTCTACCAGACTCTCAGCGAAGAATTTTTAAAGAAATTTAAATGCCAAGCTGACTTCAGAATTTCCACCACCACCATGCAATCTGACGTTTGTTTGAACGTTCAAGACGCTTCAGAAGAAGAGCGTAAGTGGTTGCAAGAGATGACTTTTCAGATTTCCGAAAAAAAGTTCAAAAAACCTGTTGACGAGAAGTGATCCCTGTGGCAGACTATTGCTGTAAATCAAATTGCACCCATGATTGTTCAAACCATCCAGCGCAACGTTGTTGAATCGCACGATTTCAAGTCCGAAATCGCGACTATCGATGCCGAGGAGATGCGCTACATCTCTTCGCTCTTGCGGAATAATTATTCCGATACCATCTTGGCTACCGTCCGCGAGACGTTCGCCAACGCAATCGACGCCAACAAAGAAGCGAATAGCGAGTCTGCTGTTCGCCTCTTTTGCCCGACGCGACTCGATCCTAATTACCGTGTGCGTGACTTTGGTCGCGGCCTTTCTGAAGCCCAGCTTTTCGGCCTTTACACCAAGTATGGTCGCTCCACTAAGCGCGGCGACAATCATTCAATCGGCGGTTTCGGTATCGGTCGTTTTGCTCCGCTATCATACACGGATTCGTTTACGGTTACTTCCCATCAAGACGGGACCGCAATCGTAATCTCTGTTTATGTTGATGAGGGTGGAGACACTCGGTTCACCAAGATTGCCGAAAACAAATCAACCGAGGCTAATGGCATTGAAATTTCCGTAGCAGTTAAGCACGGTGACATTGAGAATTTTCAGACTGCCCTAAAGAAAGTTACGTTCTTTTGCGATGAGAAGTTCGATGCGGTAAATTTTAATATTTTTAAACCCCACTGGATCGTCAAGAACAAAGATTGGGGCGTCCACAATCAACGCAACTTTGGTGGCGATGCTATGGTTGTGATGGGTGGCATTGCCTACCCTCTTGATCTCTCGCCTTTTGAGAACCACCCCGCTGCAAACAACAAAACTTTCCAAGCGTTTAGCAGGAGCTACTTCCATCAGAATATGGTGCTTTTCTTCCCTGTTGGGAGTTTGTCTCTGCACCACTCACGCGAAACTCTTGAATACAATACTGCGACTAAAAATGCTATCGCTAGAACGGTAGTTGCTCTTGAAAAGGAGGCTGCTTCAGCAGTTCAGAAAGAGCTTGATCAGATTTCTGACGTAACTGAGTTCTTCAACAAGCTGC